>Ga0315272_10000270_pt1 | contig 25504 bp, 16 predicted proteins | sample C3_middle_MG_FD_203918 | JGI IMG/M metagenome (GOLD analysis project Ga0315272, IMG submission 203918) | Sediment microbial communities from Yellowstone Lake, YNP, Wyoming, USA - C3_middle | ecosystem: Environmental > Aquatic > Freshwater > Lake > Sediment | place: USA: Wyoming | collected...
CCGAGCGCCACCTTGACCGCCATTGCGGTGACGCCGGCAACGGCCAGCGTGCAGGTGGGCCTGACGCAACCGTTTGTTGCCACCGGCACCTACTCGGATGGCAGCAGCGCCAACATCAGCACGACCGTGGCCTGGACTTCGGGTAGCCCGGCGGTAGCCACCGTGCTCGCGGGCAGCGGCGTTGCCACTGGCGTGTCTGTCGGCAGCGCCACTATCACCGCCACATCGGGCAGCCAAACCGGCTCGGCCGCATTGACCGTAACCGCAGTTCCGGTGGTGCCACCGACGGTGAACCTGGGATCGGCATCTACGTTTGGTACTTTCGGTGGCTCGGCCGGGATGACCAGCTCCGGACTGCTTACTGTGATCAATGGGAACATCGGCACGACCGCTGTCTCTACGGCAGTGACCGGATTCCACGATGCCGGGCCAGGCTGTACCTACACCGAAACACCACTCAATAACGGAGTGGTGAACGGCCTGATCTACACGGCTGCACCGCCTCCTACAGTGGCCTGCCCGACGGAAGGAACCGCGACTACTTTCGCGATTGCATTGGCCGCCCGTGCCGATGCGTTGGCCGCGTATAACGCGCTGGTAGCGATGCCAGTTGGGGCAGATCCGGGTGCCAATCTGGCTGGAAAGACTCTCGCTCCTGGCGTGTATACCTCCCCCTCCGGCTCCTTCATGATTCAAGGCGGAGACCTGACCCTTGATGCTCAGGGCAACGCGAATGCAGTGTGGGTCTTCCAGATGGCAACGACGCTGACGGTAGGTGGCCCGGGGGCCGCAGCCCCACAAAGCATCATCCTGGCTGGCGGGGCCCAGGCCAAGAATGTGTTTTGGCAGGTTGGTAGCGCAGCGACGATCAACGCTGGTGGCGGTGGGACCATGGTCGGAACCATCATTTCCCAGGCGGGAGCTGCATTCTCCACCGCTGGCAATGTGGCGATCGTGACGCTCAATGGCAGAGCGCTATCGCTGGGCGCTTCGGTCACGCTGGTGAATACGGTCATCAACGTGCCCTAAGACTTGAGGCCAAAGGTTGGAGAGTCATTTAACGTGAAAAACATCGTCATTGCGAACGAAGTGAAGCAATCCATGACCCCTGAATCCATGGATTGCCGCGCTACGCTCGCAATGACGGATGGGTTAAACATAGCAGCGTTTATTTAAATTTTTTCGGGGAAAAACATGAAATCAGCAAAAATCAAATTGACAAGAAGCGCAGGCCAGCTCAGTCTGGTGGCGCTGGCCATCCTGGCCGGCCCGTGGGCCATGGCCGATGATGCGGGTTGGTACGCCGGAGCCAGTGGTGGCCCGTCAAGAGCCACCATTGACGATGTCAGGATCACCAACGCCTTGATCGGCAGAGGTGCCACATCGGCCTTCATCACCGACGACAACCGCGACACCGGCTACAAGCTTTACGGCGGTTACCAGTTCAACCGCAATATCGCCGTTGAAGGCGGTTACTTCGACCTGGGCAATTTTGGTTTTAACGCAACCACGATCCCGACCGGCACGTTGAGCGGCAACATCAAGCTCAAAGGTATCAATCTTGACCTGGTCGGCACCCTGCCCGTCACTCAAAACTTTTCTGTCCTGGGCCGCATCGGTGTGAACCGCGCACAAGCCACCGACGCTTTTGCCGGCACCGGTTTGGTCAATGTGCTCAACTCCAACCCCAGCAAGCGCGAAAACAACCTGAAGGTGGGCCTGGGTGTTCAGTACGCCTTCAATGAATCGCTGGCCCTGCGGGCCGAGCTGGAGCGCTACCGCATCAACGATGCCGTCGGCAACAAGGGCGATGTCGATCTGGCCACAATTGGCCTGATTTACCGCTTCGGTGCCAAAACACCGACACCGGTGGTGCTTGCGCCAGCCCCCGCGCCGGTTTATGTTGCCCCCGAGCCAGTGGTCGTGCAGCCAGCGCCGGTACCGCCACCCGCGCCAGCGCCAGTGCCACCACCCATGCCAGCCAAGGTAACTTTCTCGGCTGATTCACTTTTTGATTTTGACAAAGCGACCGTCAAACCGGCGGGTCAACAAGAGCTCGATAGATTTGCCGCCAAACTAAATGGCACTCGCTACGACGTCATCAGTGTCACCGGGCACACCGACCGGATTGGCGCGCATGCCTACAACCAGAAACTCTCGGAGCGCCGCGCCGCAGCGGTCAAGACCTACCTGGTGAGCGTCGCCGCCATTGCGCCAGACAAAATCACTGCCAAGGGTGTTGACGGCTCCAATCCGGTGACCCAACCGGGCGATTGCAAGGGCAAGAAAGCCAGCAAGGCACTGATTGCCTGCTTGCAGCCCGATCGCCGGGTCGAGGTGGAAGTCTCCGGCACGCGCTGATACACCGGCGTAGGCAGTTTTTCCGCCCATGGGGTAGTGGGGCTCGTCACTACCCGGTCAAATTCAATCACACATCAACTTCAACTGGAGATTTAACATGCACATTCGCACCACACTCATTGCCGCCATGACCGCCGTCGCTTTGCTCACAGCATCAGGCTGCGCGGTCAACCGCGGTCAGGAAACCGTAGGCGCTTACATTGACGACGCTACCATCACGACGCAGATCAAGTCCCGCTTCGTCGAGAACAAGGACGTCGATGCGACCAGCATTCGCGTCGAAACGCTCAATGGCACCGTCATGCTGTCGGGTTTTGCCAAGAGCAGCACGGAGCGCAACACGGCCGAAGGCATTGCACGCCGGGTCAATGGCGTGAAGCTGGTCAAGAACGAAATCACCATCCGTCCTTGAACCCATGGCCGTGACAGACGCTGAGCGCATGGGCCCCATCGCTGAAACGTCGGCCACGGTCAAGCCGGCAGCACCCCTGCGCAGCGGTGCTGCAACCAAAGTCCTCGCCACGCTGGCGGTTATCGCCGCGTTGTGGTGGGGACAGCGTTTCTTGATTCCACTGGCCGCCGGTTTGATGCTGGCGATGCTGGTCATGCCGCTGGCCCTGCGCCTGGAGCGCTGGTTGCACAGCCCGGTTGCCGCCGCCGCACTGACCCTGGTTTTGGTGATAGCCACGTTGACCATGGGCGCCATGGTTTTCGGCGCACAGCTGGTGCGCGTGGCCGAGCGCGTGCCGGAAATGATCAGCATGGCGGCACAACAGATGGCTGAGCGTGATCCGGGAACCGAATCGGTGCTGACACGGGCGCGGGCCGCATTGCAGCAGCTCGATCGCGCCACCGACCGTGTGATGGCCGGCAAGCCGCTGGTAAGGCCGGGGCGGCGCGCTGCGGTGGTGGCGCCAGTGAGCGTCACGGTCACCACCAAACCGAACAACAATATCACCGACGGTGCGGCAGTGGCGCTGCGCGTGACGGCGGTCTCAGGCTCAAGTGTTCTGCTCAATTTGGCGGGCAACCTGAGCATCATATTCTTCATCGCGTTTTTTGTGCTGCTGGGCGGCAAGACGCTGGCCGTGCGCTTTCTTGGCTTGTGGGGCTACGACGCGCAAGTGCACCTGCGCGCACAGCGTGCCATGCGTGAATGTGCGCGCCAGATTCGCATTTATGCCGGGGTGCTGCTGGTCACCAACACCGTGGTCGGTGTGGCCGTGTGGCTCGCCTTCTCGGTGGCGAACCTGCCAGACGCCGCCGGTTGGGGCGTGACCGCAGCCGTCCTGCACGTTGTGCCCTACCTGGGCATGGCACTGCTCACCGTGCTCGGCGCGGCAGAGGCCTTCCTGGCCCATGAGACGCTGGGCGCGGCGCTTGGCATGGCAAGCTTTCTGGTTCTGCTGTCCACCCTGATAGGCACGCTCGTTGCGGCCTGGCTGCAAGGACGCGCCGCGAAAATGAACTCAGCCACGGTCTTCATCGGGCTGGTGTTTTGGGGTGCGTTGTGGGGCGTCTGGGGGCTCTTCCTGGGGCCCGCGCTGGTGGTACTCCTCAAGGTGCTGGCCGAGCACTCGCGTTCCGGTGCCCGACTGGCCAAGTTGATGCAGGGCTGAGCTGCAAGAGCGACGCGGTCAACGCATCAGCGATCCTGTTTGTCGCCTTTGCCGTTCTTGCCGCCCCGGTTATCCCAGTGCTTGGGCTTCTTTTCTTTTTTCACTTTGACAACCTGGTAGCTGGTATCGCGTTCCCATTGGCCTGGGTAGCGGTAATACGCATTGTCGCGCTGCTCCCAACGGTCAGGCGTCCAACGGTAGCCGGTGCGCTGCACCATGACGCGTCCGTGCATCCAGATGTGGCGATCACCATGCCAGGCCCAGTAGCCCGGCGCCCAGACGTAACCTGGCGCCATGGTGGGCACAGACTCATAAAGCGGCGCCGGCGGCGCGATCTGAATGTTGACTCTGACTTGCGCCATGGCGGGCGCTGCAACAGCGCCTGCGGCCACCAGCAGCGACAACAGTAAATTTCTGACAGTGTGCTTGAGTTTCATGGTTCATCCAATCTTCAATTAAAAAGCCATGCTCGCACGCTGCGCCTTCTTGTTCGGTGCGCTGGCCCACACAAGGCAACGGTAAAGCGTCACATTGAATATGGAGAGTTCCGGAATTTATGACACCGTTGCGGCTTGTCGTGGCAAAGCAAGAATTGAGGTCCAGGCACGTGTGGGCCGAAGGCTGCGCAGTGGGTGGCTGCGCGAATGTCCTCCGGCCTGCGGCCTCCTCCTTGATTTGGCAAAACCCCAAGTCCACGCTACGCCACCCACTGCACAGCCAACGGCCAGCAGCGTCGGTGGTTTGCGCAGATTGCACACCAACCTTGCTTGAAGGATCAGGCCGCTGGGGCGCTCAGCGTAGCGGCATAAAGGAGGAGGCCGCAGGCCGGGGGACAGCCGCGAAGCTGAGCGCCCCAGCGGTCTGATCCTCCCCGCATGCCAAGCCGGGTCTGGCATGTCATCATTTTGGAAAAGAGCCATAACCCGCACGCTCCAACAAAAGACAAGGCTATGCGCGCCAGCGAACTGAATTGATCAAGCCGTTCACGTAACCTCATCAGCAGTCGTAACGTGCCGGCAGGATGGGCTCCCGGGGTTATGCGGACAAGTCGGCTGCGAATGCCGCCTTGCCGTCGCGCTGGCCTGATCTACCGACGCTTCTCATTATTGCCAGAAGCTGATCAATTCTGGATCGCTGCTCACCCCAAGGTGCGCAGTCCCCGTTCGTTCAATCAAAGGAATCATCATGAAATACTCGAAACTGCTGATCGCAGCAACCACAGCAGCAACACTCGCGTTGAGTGGCTGTTTCTCCCTTCCCGCAGGTCCCGCCGGACCACAAGGCGCAACCGGTGCGACGGGCGATACCGGCGCCACCGGCTACACCGGCGCAAGAGGCAGTACCGGCGCGCCCGGCTACACCGGTGCAACGGGCAGCACTGGCGCCACCGGTGACACGGGCGCAACAGGCTATACCGGTGCCACCGGAGATACCGGTGCAACGGGCTATACCGGTGCAACTGGCAGCACCGGTGCAACGGGTCGCACCGGCGCCAAAGGAAGCACCACCGGTGACACCGTCGTGATTGTTCCGGCTTCTCGCTAACAGGCTCTGTCCCCAACCCATACCCGGATGTCGGCTGCAAACCCGTGACCCGGGATCGGGCATGGGCCTGCACCGGCGCAACGCCGGCGTACACAGCATGACTCAGCTTGGTCTGCGCTGAATTCTTACCTCGGCCACATGCTCCAGATGATCGTCAACCAGGGTAATGGCGGCCTCCGGCTGGGCCATGCCATCAACCGTGACGCTGGCCTTTTCGTCGGCAGCGCCGGTTTGAACCACGCTGATGTGATAGACCGTCTCGCGGTAGCGGTAATGCAGCTTGAAGCCTTCCCAATCCGCAGGAAGACAGGGCGCGAAGCGCAGTTTGTCGACTTCCAGTTTCAACCCCAGCAGTGATTCCACGATCAGCCGGTACAGCCAGCCAGCCGAGCCGGTGTACCAGGTCCAGCCGCCGCGGCCGATGTGCGGCGCAACGGCATAGACGTCGGCAGCGACCACATAAGGTTCGACTTTGTAGGTGGCAATCGCCGCCTCGGAGTTCGCGTGCCTGACTGGATTGATGATGTCGAACAGTTCCCAGGCGCGCGCGCTGTCGCCCAGGGCGGCGAACGCCATTACCGTCCAGATCGCCGCATGCGTGTACTGTCCGCCGTTTTCGCGCACGCCCGGCACGTAGCCTTTGATATAGCCGGGGTTCAAAGCCGACTTGTCGAACGGTGGGTCCAGTACCTGGATCAGCGCCGCATCGCGGCGCACCAGGCGGGCGTCCACCGCGGCCATCGCCGTGCGCGAGCGACTGGGCTCCCCGGCGCCGGACAGCACCGACCAGCTTTGTGGAATGGCATCGATCTGGCATTCGGCGTTGCTCGCCGATCCCAGCGGCGTGCCGTCGTCGAAATAGGCGCGCAGATACCACGCGCCATCCCAACCGCTGTGCTCGATATTGCGGCGCAGTTGTGCGGCTTCTTTCTGGCAGCGCTCGGCAAAGGCCCCGTCGCTGCGCAGGCGGGCCAGCTCGGTGAAGCGCATCAGCACCTCGTACAGGAAGAATGCCAGCCACACGCTTTCACCTTTGCCCTGCACGCCCACCATGTTCATGCCGTCGTTCCAGTCGCCCGAGCCGATCAGCGGCAGGCCATGCGCGCCAAAGCTGAGGCCTTTGAGTATGGCGCGCACGCCGTGCTGGTACAAACTGGCCGACTCTTGCGAGCGGCTGGGCACGTCGTAATACGAGTCTTCTTCGGGGTTCACCGCCCGGCCTTCGATAAAAGCGATCGGTTCATCCAGCACCCCGGTGTCGCCGGTGCCAGCAACATAGCGGCACAGCGCCAGCGGCAACCACAGGTAATCGTCGCTGCAGTGCGTGCGCACGCCGCGGCCCGATGTCGGATGCCACCAATGCTGGACATCGCCCTCGCGAAACTGCCGGGCCGCGCAACGCAGCAGGTGCTCGCGCATAAGCTTGGGTTCGGCGTGGATGAGCGCCATGACATCCTGCAATTGATCACGAAAACCAAACGCACCGCCGGATTGGTAGTAGCCACTGCGCGCCCACAGACGGCAGGTCAGCGTTTGATAGACCAACCAGCCGTTGGTCAGCACGTTGAGGGACTGATCGGGCGTCTCTACTTGCACTGCGCCCAAAGTCCGCTGCCAGTAGGCGTGCACCGCGTCGAGTGCATTGCGCGCAGCGGTGGTGCCGCGAAAGCGCCGCACCAGCGTGCTGGCATCATCGGCGCCTCTTCTGCCGGCAACGCCCAGCCTGAAGACAAACTCACGCTCTTCCCCGTCGGCCAGTTCGAACGCCAGTTGAATGGCCGCACACGGATCCAAAGCGGCCCCGGTCTTGTTGGAAAGTTGCGTGCGGCTCATGGCGGCCGGACTCTCCAGCGTACCGTTGCGCCCGACAAACTCGGCGCGGTCGCCGCTGAAGGTACGGCTCATGTCGTCCACATCGAAGAACGCGATCTGGTCGGCGAACTCGGTGTTGTAGGCATTGCGTGCATAGAACGCACCGCTGGTCGGATCGATTTCAGTGATCACATGCATGCCCGATCTGGAGCGCAAGTCGCCCAGCACCCACTCCACATAGCCGGTTACGCTGAGCTGACGCGGGCGGCCCGACGCGTTGCGTACTTTCCATACCGAGAACTTGATCGCGGCATCCACCGCCACGTAAACCGTGAACGCCGAACTGATGCCGTCCTCGGCGTGCTCGAAGCTGCTGTAGCCGAAGCCGTGCCGACTGATGTAAGGCGTGACGCCGCGGCTGGGCAGGGGCGTCGGCGACCAGAAGTGCCCGCTTTCTTCGTCACGCAGGTAAAAGGCCTCGCCGCTCGCATCGCTGACCGGGTCATCGCCCCAGGGCGTCAGGCGGAACTCATGCGCATTTTCGCTCCAGGTGTAGGCCATTCCGTTCTCGGAAATGACGGTTCCGAAGTGCGGGTTGGCCAGCACATTGACCCACGGCGCCGGCGTCACTTGGGCCTGCGTCGTGGTGATGACGTACTCGCGTCCATCGGGGCTGAAGCCACCCAGGCCGTTGTAGAAGAGCAACTCACTGGGCTCGGATGCAGTGGCCGTGGCAAGGTCAGTGCGGTGGGCACGGGTTGGCTTCAGGCGCGGCAAATTCAAATGCGGGGCGCGCGCTTCCGCCAGACTGCGCCGGTTGATTTGGTCCCCCAATGCACCCCGGCGGTCGTTGATGATGACGCGCGCAACCGATTGCACCAGAACGCGATCTTCGTCGGATATTTGTTCCGCCGGCCGCACGAAGATGCCTCCGGGCCGGTTCAGCACGTGGGCTTCGACACCGGCGGCTATCAGTCCCATGATCTGTTCCTGCAGCAGTTGCCGGTAGCCGGCGCGGTCTTCATTCCAGATCACCAGGTCCACGCTGAGCCCCTTCAAGCGCCAGTAGGCATGGGCCTGCACCAGTTGACGCAGCAGATCGATATTGTCCAGGTCGCCGATCTGTAGCAGCACAATCGGCAAATCGCCGGAAATGGCATAGCCCCACAAGCCCGACTGGCCACGGCGGTTCTTGCCCAGCACGCCCGCGTCTGCACGCAAGCTGGCATTGGCGTAGATGACGGAGCGCGCCAGGCGCCCATAAAGCTGCGCGTCCGCCTCGCTCGCATTGATCTGGCGCAGGATCACCTGGCTGTGGGTCCAGGCCAGCTCAAAAACCCGATCTGCAAGGTGGCGATCCTGGTATTTTCCGGCCAGGCTTAGGACTGCCTCGCGGCTGGCGCCGATGCCGAAAACCATGTCTATGGTTGCCACTTGCTCGGGCTCAAGGGTAATGCGATGCCGGATGGCAACAACCGGATCGAGCACCGAACCGGCACTGCCCGAGAGCAGCACCACCGCTTCGTCCAGCGCCTGCGGCGCGACAACGCTGCGACCGCGGCCGATGAAGCGCATGCGGTCGGTCTCGTACGAAACCTCTGTGACCGCTGCGCCGCGCACAGCCACCAGGTGGAACAGCCACAGTGCCTGTTCGCCCTGCGAGCGCGGCCGGCGCGTGCACAGGATGGCCTGGCGCTCAGGGATGATCTCGGTCTGCACAAAAAGATTGCTGAACGCCGGATGCAAGGCGTCGGAATCGGGCGGAGCGAGCACCACTTCCGCGTAACTCGTCACCTCGATCGTGCGACGGGTGCGCGCGCGGTTGCAGATGTGGACACGGCGCAGTTCGATGTCGTCTTCCGGCGAAACGACCATTTCGGTGTGCGTGTCGTAATCGAGGTCGTGCCGGCGAAATTCCGCCCGTCCCTCGGAGAAAACAGTTTCGGACGTCTGCGCACGTTTGAGTGTGGGCTGATGGGTATTGGACCAGAACACCCCGCTCTTGACATCGCGGATATAACAAAACGTGCCCCAGTTGTCGCGCGTGGTGTCTTCGCGCCAGCGGGTCAAGGCGAGGTCCCTCCAGCGGCTGTAACCGCCGCCCGCGTTGGTGACCATCACGTGGTACCTGCCGTTGGACAGCAACTGCACCTCCGGCACCGGCGTGTCGGGCGTGGTCAGCACGCGCACCGGCATTTCCGGGTCGTTGGCCGTGGCACGAATGGCGGAGAACCCGGCGGTGTGCAATTGAAACGCGCCGGCCTTGGGCAAACGCTCCTGCAGCAACAAGGCGGTGGCCTGAAACATCGGGTCCGACGCAAAGCGTTTTTGCATCTTGCGGTCCAGGATCAGATAAGCCAGCGACAAGAAAATCATGCCCTGGTGATGCGCCATGAACGAGCGGATCACGGCGTGCGTCTGCCCGCGCGGCAAACGTGACGAAGTGTAGTCAACGGCTTCATAAAAACCGTACTTCCCGGCCAGCCCTTCCACTGCGAGGCGCTGCAGGTTCGGGCACGCCTGCTCGGGTGCGACCATCAGCGCAAGCGCCGAAGCGTAAGGCGCGATCACCAGATCCTCGGCCAGCCCGCGCTTCAAGCCCAGACCGGGCACACCGAACGCACGGTACTGGTAGTTGAGCGCCGCATCGACCGTGTTGTAACCGCATTCCGAGATGCCCCACGCGACGCCGCGCTGTTTGCCATACGCGATTTGTCGTTGCACCGCTGCCTGGTAGGTCTGGTCAAGCAAGGTGTTTTCGTAGTTTGGCATGACCAGCAGCGGCATCAGGTACTCGAACATGGAACCGCTCCACGACAGCAGCGTCGGCTCGCCGCCGGTGGTCGTGAGCAGGCGGCCCAGGGCGAACCAGTTTTCCTGCGGCAGTTGTCCCTGTGCTATCGCCACGAAACTGGAGAATCTCGCTTCCGACGCCAGCAAATCGTAGTAGCTCGCGTCCTGGCGGCGCTCGCCAACGTTGTAGCCTACGGTCACCAAATGACGCGTCTTGTCATACAGGAAGTCGTATTCCATGTTGGCCAATTCACCTAGACTCAGCACCAGGCGCTCTATCGTCGCCATGCGTTCCTGGGCGTTGCGGCTGGCAACGGCGATGTGCTGCTGCAGCGCATCCAGCCACGCGCGCTCCTCGAGCGTCGCTTGCGCCGTGCGTTGTTGCGCGATGGCCGTCAACCACGCTGCGTTGTTGTCGGCCAGTTCGCGCAGTGTCGGAATCTGGGCGGCATCAAGGACGTTGCGCAGTGTGCCTGGTGCGCTGGCCAGCGTCAGCCACGGGGCAAGCAGGGTCAGTTCATCCAGGGCGCAGCGGCATTCACTATGCATCGCACGCGCCCATCGTTGTGCGTCGCTCTCAGGCTGCGCTGTGGCGGCAGCTTCGGTGTCGGCCAGGCTGGCGCATACCTGTGCGGCCGACGCCTCCAGCCGGATCAGCCAGGTTTGCACCGCAGCCAGCGTGGCGGGCCGGGAGTCGTAGGCGGTCTCCAGTTCCTTGTGCAGTTGCCCCAGCACCATCAATGCCGCCGGTGGCGCTTGTGCCGCAACATCCAGCAGTACCCTGAGCGTGTCGAACAGGCCATCAAACAGCCGCTCTCCAAGAATCTTGTGGTCGGCCAGCGCCTGCAGGCCCGGCCGCAACGTGAGCAGATGACCGGCCAGATTGCCGCTGTCCACCGACGAAATATAAAGCGGGGCCAGCGGCTGCAGCGATTGCGTGTCGTACCAGTTATAGAAGTGGTTCCGGTAACGCGCCAAGCCGGCCATCGTGGCGAGTGCATTGGCGGTGCGTTCAAGGAGCGCTCCGACCGCAATATAGCCAAAATCGTAAGCGGACAAATTGGCAAGCAGCGCCAAGCCCATGTTGGTCGGCGAGGTGCGATGCGCCAGCACCGCAACCGGGTGCTCCTGGTAGTTGTCGGGTGGCAGCCAATGATCTTGCGGACCGACGAAGGTCTCGAAGAACATCCAGGTCTTGCGCGCAATGCTTTGCAGAAAAATGTTTTGAGCCGCCGTCAGCCGGGCCTTGCGGCGCTTGAGCGGCTGGCTCATCCACCAAGTAATTGCAGGCGAGGCTACCCATAGGAACAACACCGGAGCGGCCACTGCCAGCGTCGCCGGCGTGGTTGCCGCGAGGTAGCCGGCCGAGGTGATGGCGACGCCGGATGCGACCCACATCGATTGGTAGCAGGCCGCCAGACGAGTGCCATCAGCGCCATCCAGGCGAGCCGAAGGCGTCCATTCCAGCAGTCTCTTTTTTGTGACCAGCAAGCGCCAGTTGGTGCGCAGGATCGCGTCCAGGCTGAAGTAAGCCTCGTAGGGCAGGCAAGCCAGCGTCAGCGCCGCCTGCGCCAAGTGCCCACCGGCAGCGCGCACCACCGCGGCCAGATGCTGGCCTGGCAGCACGTCATCGGGCTTGCGCAACAGGTCTATCACGAGGACCACCAGGGACGGAAGCAGGACGATGCCAAGCACCGCCAGGGTCCAGAACCAGGCCGACGACAAAACCGCCCAGCCCAGCAGCAACAGGAGTGTCAGCGCTGCCGGAACCAGGCTGCGCCGCAGGTTGTCAAAGATTTTCCATTGGGACAGCGCCGACAGCGGATTGTGCCGACGGCTGCCTTGCGGGTCGTGCCCAGGCGCGCCGGCGGACTCGGCGGGGTTGCCCGGTACGCGCCGCAGCAGCCACGATGCGACCTGCCAATCCCCGCGTATCCAACGCTGCCGGCGGCGCACATCGGCCTGGTAGTTGGACGGGTAGTCTTCGTACAACTGGACATCGGAGAGCAGCGCGCAGCGTGCATGACAGCCTTCCAGCAAATCGTGGCTGAGTATGCGATTCTCGGGGAAGCGGTCCTTGAGGGACTGCTCGAACGCATCGACGTCATAGATGCCTTTGCCGATGAACGAACCCTCGCCGAACAGGTCCTGGTAAACATCGGAGACGGCGCGCGTATAGGGGTCTATGCCGGGCTCGCTGCCGAACAGTCGTGCATAACGCGACCGGTTCGCGCCCGCCAGGCTCACTGCCACGCGCGGTTGCACAATGCCATAGCCGCCAGTCACCCGCTGGCGCGCTTCGTCGAAATACGGACGGTTGAGCGGGTGAGCCATGGCAGCCGCAAACTGGCGCGCCGAATCACGCGGCAACTGGGTGTCGGTGTCCAGGGTAATCACGTACTTGACGCCGGACAGCACCGCCGTCGTGCCGACGATCAGCGAGAAGCCATCTTCGCCGCCACCGCGCAGCAGCGCATTCAATTGCGCCAACTTGCCGCGCTTGCGCTCGTACCCCATCCACAACCGCTCCTGCGGGTTCCAGCGGCGCGGGCGGTGAAACAGGAAAAAGGCATCACCGTCGGCGCCGCCGTCGACACTGCGGTACTTTTCATTGAGCTCTTCGATGCGCTGCTTGGCCAAGCGCAACAGCGGTTCGTCTTGGGCCAGCGTTTCCTCGTGTGCGTCGCCAAAATCAGTCAGCAGACCAAACTGCAAATTCACATCGCGGTTCGCCAAAAACCGGACTTCAAGCGCCTCGATCAGATGTTCTATGTTTTGCACGTCGATGAGCATGGCCGGAACCACCACCAGCGTGCGGCAGTTGGGCGGGATTCCCTTGGAAAAATCCAGCCGCGCCAGCAACAGCGGCGTGGTCAGCAAGGTTGCCGCCCAGTTGACCAGCGCGACCGCGAGTTGGCTGGTGCACAAGGTCACAAGCAACGCGACCCAGGCGAGCAGCCAGCCATGCAAGCCGTCCGCATGCGCCTTGGCCAGCAAGCCGGCCGCAAAGCCCAGCGTCAGCAGCACGATGCTGCCCAGGTAAAGCGGCAACGCAAACCGTCTGCCCATTCGCTGTGCCACCTCAACCATGGACAAGCGTACCTGCGCCACGCGTTGGAGCTGCGTCAGACCCTTGTCAACCAGGTAATAGCCCACATGCGCCGTGCGATCATCGCGGGTACCCACCTGGGTGGCGTCTTTGGCGGTTGCGGGTGCCGCACCTTCGTGCGCCAGCTGAATCGCCTTGCGCGCGACTTCGCTCTCGGACAGGCGGCCCGCCTTGGCGATCTTCTCGACAGCGTGGCGGTAGTGGTCACGGGTGGCGAAATCCATCTTGCCATAGACACCGCCCGGATCTTCGCGCAGCTTCTGCTCAACGCCACTCATGGTTTCGACGAACTCGCGCCAGTCCATGGCGCCCAGCAGGCGCAGGCTGCCAATGCTGTTGCTGATCGAAACCTGCACCGATGCCTGCTGTTGGGTTTCAGCCTGCACCAACTGTTCTATCGTCAGGCCGGACTCGGAGAGCCGTTGCTCGACCCAGGTCAGCGGCAAGGCCAGCGCGGCACTCTGACCTTGCAGGCGCCGCGCCAGTTCCGCAACAAACGAGCTGCCCAGCGGTGGATTTGAGCGGGCCATGTCGGCCACCACCAGAATCAGACTCTTGGGGTCTTGCTCGGCCACGCCCATCATCTGGTCAGCCCAGGCGCCGGCCAAATCCCGGTCCCGGGTGCGGGTCGCCTCGCGCGCTGCGACGCGGCGCAGATTCTCGATCAGCGCCAGGCGCAACATGATGGGAATGGCCCACAACTCGCCCAATTTCAGCGCGCTGATCTTTTGGTAGGCGCTCACAAAGTGGCTGAGGCTTTCCGGGTCCACCCGACCGTCGCCATGCGAGATCGCCTCCAGCGCGATGTCATACACGCGCGGCAGCCCGGCCGATGGGCCATGCGCCAGGCGCGGCAATTCCCGGCTGTAGCCTTTGGGCAAATGCCGCTTGGCCGTGCGGATTTGTTCTTCGATCAGGTAAAAATTGTCAAGCAACCACTCGCCTGCCGGTGAAATCCGCCGGGTGGTCTTGCCGGCCGCCGTCAGCAGCGCGTAGGCTTCCAGCAGAACTGCCTGGTTTTGCGCCAGGCGTCCAAGCAGCAAATCGGAAGCGTGCTTCACGCCCAACCGGTGTGCGCCCGCCAGAATCTTGCCGTGCTGTTGCATCTGGTCAGCACCAAACAGCTCTGCCCGCAGCGGCGGCGCATCGCCGCCGTGCGCTGCCAGGCCACCGCCCGACAGACGCTGGCGCAAGCCGGTCCAGATGTCGCGTATGCTTTTGCTGCTCAAATTCACTTCAGGTTTCCTTCTCTGCCGCGAAAAAGCAGCGCTCAGCCGCCAGCGAAATGGGTTTTTTGCGGTCCATGCTGCAAGCCATGAACAGCCGCTGAGGGCGAGCCTAAAGGCTACGATGAAAGTCACTTCCTGTATGTGCGCAAACGCACGGAAGACTGCTGGCAGGCGGTGAATAATTCGATAAGCCGCAACAAGAACACCAGCCCGTTGGGGTAAATCAGCCGCGTCGGCCGCTACACCGTTATGACACTTTCTCGTTCACTCCGATGGACCGCCGGACTGTTGCTCGCACCGGTTCTGCTGTTCGCTCTGTTCATTGCAATTTTCGGCTGGAACTGGTTGCGCGCGCCTATCGAGCGCATGACGCTCGACAAAACCGGCCGCGAACTGATCATCAGCGGCAACCTCGATCTGAAATTGGGTTGGCCGCAGCCGCACTTGCATGCCGGCGCGCTAAGCTTCGCCAATCCGCCCTGGGCTGTCCAACAACACATGCTCAGCGCCGACGCGGTGGACATCGCGATCGATTTGCCTCAATTGCTGTTGCGTCACATCGTTTTGCCCGAGGTACGGCTGGAGCGTCCGATCGTGTTCCTGGAACAGGGCAGCGGCGGGCGAAAGAACTGGCTGCTGGACCTGAACCAGCAAGACGAAGACGCGCGCATCCAAATCGACAGGCTGACACTGGACCATGGCCAACTGGGCTATGACGATGCCCGCCAGCAAACCAGCATTCGCGCAGAACTCTCCAGCACCAGCACCGAACCGCAGGGCAGCGGCCTCGCCTTTAGCGCGCAGGGCCAATACAAAGGTCTGCCGCTCAAGGCGCACGGCACGGGCGGGCCGGTACTGGGCTTGCGCGACGAAGACACCCCTTATCCGCTGCAGGCCGATGTCACCGTGGGCCACACTGGCGTGAAGGTGGACGGCACCATCACCAGCTTGCTGAAGTTTTCCGCACTGGACTTGCAGCTCGCGCTGCACGGCGACAACCTGGCGCAGCTTTTCCCACTGCTGGGGATCGCGTTTCCGCAAACGCGCGCCTACACCACCCAGGGGCACTTGCAGCACAGCGGGACGATCTGGCATTACCAGAAATTCTCGGGCCGCATCGGCGACAGCGATGTTGCCGGCACCCTGCAGATCGATACCAGCGGCAAGCGCGCGGCGCTGAAAGCGGAACTGGCTTCCAAGGTGCTCGACCTGGCAGATCTGGGCCCGTTGATAGGGGCACGCCCCGGCCACGTGCAAGCGGCCAAAGAGGCGGCTGCCCTGCTTTCTCAAAGTGCCAAGCCCTTGCCAGCGCGGGCGCGCCTGCTGCCGGACCTGCCTTTCAAGACCGAGCACTGGGACAGCGTGGATGCCGAGGTCAGCCTGAGCGCCAAGACACTGCGCCGTGCCAAAGAACTGCCGCTGGAAAACCTGGGCCTCCACTTGAGCTTGCAGGACTCGGTCCTGACACTGAACCCGCTCGATTTTGGCGTCGCCGGTGGCCAACTCAAGGCGGTGATTTCACTCGATGGTCGCCACGATCCAATCCAGGCCAAGGCGCGGGTACAGGCCAGCAAGATTCTGCTGGCCAAGCTGTTCCCGACCATCACGCTGAACAAGACCAGCATCGGTCAGATCAACGGCAAATTCGAACTGGCTGGCACCGGCAACTCCATAGCGCGCATGCTGGCGAGCGCCAACGGCAAGGTCGCGCTGGTCGTCAACGGCGGTCAGGTCAGCAAGTTGATGATGGAGGAGGTTGGCCTGCACTTGTGGGAAATACTGGCGCTCAACCTGGGTGGCGACAAGCAAATCAAGTTGCGCTGCGCCGTGGTTGATTTCGAGGTCAGACAAGGCGTCATGCACACCGACGCGCTGATCTTCGACACCGAAGTGACCACCGTCATCGGTACCGGCAGCATCGATCTGGGCCAGGAAAAGCTTGACCTGACGCTCAACCAAAAAACAAAAAACACCAGTCCGCTGGCCCTGCGCAGTCCGATTTATATACGTGGCAATTTTGCCAACCCCAAAATCGAAGTCGACAAGGTGCGGGTCGCCACACGGGCCTTAGGCGCCATTGCGCTGAGCATCGTCAACCCCTTGTTGACCCTGCTGCCCTTGATCGATGCGGGACCGGGCCAGGACAGCGATTGCGCTGCGCTGATCCAGGAGACCAGAGCGGTGGCGCATCCCGGGAGCAAAAAATAGTGCTGCGCGCGCTGCGGCTTGCCGCCCTGACGGTGTTTTTGCTGTTTGTTGCGACCGGCTGCGCGACGCTGCCCGATGCCCAAGCCCTCATAGAACACCACGCCGGGCAAGCCGCCCGGTTTGAGAATGCGCGCGGGCCGCTGTCGGCACAGAAAAGCGCCGCCATCCTGGCGCGGCTGAAACAGAAATCGGGCGACATCGACATTCTGGAAAAGCAGATTGCGCTGGAACAGGCCATTGTCGGCAGCCCGCTCATCCTGGGCAACAAGGTCACCCTGTTGCAGGATGGCGCGGCCACTTACGCCGCCATGTTTGCGGCCATCCGCAAGGCGCGCGACCACATCAACCTGGAGTCTTACATCATCGAAGACGACGCAGCCGGGCAACAGTTCGCAGACTTGTTGCTGCAGAGTCAGGGGCGCGGTGTCCAGGTCAACATCATCTATGACAGCGTCGGTGCCATCAATACGCCCAAGGCATTCTTTGAACGCTTGCAACAGGCCGGCATCGCGGTGCTCGAATTCAACCCGGTCAACCCGCTCAACGCCAAAACACCGTGGTTGCTGAACAACCGCGACCACCGGAAGATACTGATCGTCGATGGGCAAACCGCCTTCATCGGCGGCATCAACATCAGCAGCGTCTATTCGTCGGGCTCCATCATCCACCGCAATGACAAGAAAGCCGCGCCAGCCACCCCCGGCTCGGCGCCCTGGCGCGACACCGACCTGCAGCTCGACGGCCCGGTGGTCGGTGAATTGCAAAAATTGTTCATGCAAACGTGGGAAAGACAACGCGGCAAAGCGCTGGCCCCGAAAGACTATTTTCCGGTTTTGCAAGCGCGGGGCACGGACATGGTGCGCGCCATTGGCAGCAGCTACGACGACGCCTACAGCCTCATCTACCTGACCCTGATCTCGGCGATTGGCAACGCACAAAAGCAGGTGTATATGACCAACGCCTATTTCGTGCCGGACCCGCAACTGCTCAAAGCGTTGACCGATGCCAGCGCACGCGGGGTCGATGTGCGGCTGATCCTGCCCGGCAAGTCCGACTCTGAACTGGTCTTTCACGCCGGGCGTTCGCACTACACCGGGCTGCTCCAGGGCGGCGTGAAACTGTATGAACGCAAAGGTGCCTTGCTGCACGCCAAGACAGCGGTCATTGACGGCGTCTGGTCCAGCGTCGGTTCGACCAATCTGGATTGGCGCAGCTTTCTCGACAACGATGAAGTCAACGCGGTGATTCTCGGGCGCGAATTCGCGCAGAAAATGCAGGCCGTGTTCGCCCAGGACCTGGCAGCTTCGCAGGCCATAGCGCTGGAAGCATGGGAACGCCGGCCGCTGCTGCTGCGGCTCAAGGAATGGATGGCCCGGGTGTGGGGGCGTCTGCTTTAATGCTATTGATCTTTCCGGAATGGATGACACCAGACTCGCCCTCACCCAGTCGAGGGCATTCTCGTCACTACGGGCGACCCCTATTCGTCACTGCGAGGCCGCAGGCCGTGGCAGTCCATAGTGGCACGCCAAAGACATGGATTGCCACGCTACGCTCGCAATGACGAGAAGTATCGCCACGAATTTTGAAAAACTCAATAGTTCACGCTATTTGCGTCCCAGCACCAACAGGAATGCGCCCAGAACGATGGCGGCAGCGCTGGCTATCAGCGGCACGTTGACTCGTTCCTGCTCCTGCACTTTGAGTTCTATCGGGCCCAGTTTGACACCGGTGGTTTCCTTCGTGTAGCTGAAGCCGCCGTAAGTCAAGCCCAAGCCACCCGCTACGATCAGGCCTATGCCTATGAGTTTGGTCAGGTTCATTGCTGTCTTTCTGCTAAAAATTTTGAAAGGTCTTCGAGCACGGTCTGCACCGCATGGTTGGCAGCCACGACGCCGCCATACGGGTCGTCGCTAGCGGCCGGTGCGACCGCTTCAAACTCACGCGCGGCCAACACCTGGCGTGTCTTGTCATCTACCAAAGTGGCGCGCAGCGTGAAGCGCACGCGGCTCGGCTGTGTCTGGAATTCGTGTTGCAGCCGGATGATTTCGGTGTCCAGGCGCAAGTCGCCCGCTGCGGCACCCGGCATAGCAACCACTGACCGGAATGCCCCGCTGCGCTCCATCGCGGCAACCAGCAGCGCAGCGAGCATGCGCGCGGGCGGATCGACCCATTCGCTGTGCGCAAAATAATCGAGCTTGTGCGGTTCACGCACATAGATGATGCGCTGGCTGTCAAAGCCGGCGGCGGCCTGGGGCGGATTGATGATCAGTGTCAGCGTTGTCGGCGCGGTTAAAGCCGGCTTAGTTGCAAAACGCTGCGCGTTGTCGAGCGAATAGAAAGCCGGGGGCGGCGTGGCAGTGGGGTGCAACAGGCTGCAGCTGCCCAGGGCCAGCAACGCCAGGCCGCAGGCAAAGAGACCACCCAGTCTGGCGACGGTTGGCTGGTTTGGGGCTTTCATGGTGTTGCTCCTGTTTCGCCCGGCCCTGCCGGGACCGGTTTGCGCCCGAAAATCAAGCCACGTGGATCGCGCTCGGTCTGCTCGCTCAGGCGGCGCAGCGACGAACTCAGCGTGGTCAGTTCGCCCAGCAGGCGCTCGAGTTCGGGCAGCGTTGCCACGCTGAAGTGCTTGACTTCGGCACCCAGCGTGTCTGCCGTCTTGCCCGCGCTGGCGCTGGTCTTGGCAACCTCGTTACCCATCTTTTCGACGGCGTCGGCGCTGCGTCCGATGCGATCAAGGACAGCGCTCATTTGCTGCGTCGCCTGTTCGGTATTTTTCAGCGTACGCCCGGCGTTGCCGATGCCAGCATCGATGGTGTCCTTGCGCGCCGCGACGGTGCGCGCCACTGCGGCGATGTCCGCCAGCGCACTCTTGAATGCGACCTGATTCTGCTCGCTCAAAATGGCGTTGATATTGCTGGAGGTGCTGTCGAGCTTGGTCAGTACGTTGGTGAGCACGTTCTCCAGGCGCGCGCTGAGCGAAGGTTTGGTTTGAATCACCGGGTAGTCGCTGCCCACGCTGGCCGACAGTGCCGGCGATCCCGACACACCGCCGCTGAGCTCAACATACGCGATGCCGGTCAGGCCCTGGGTTTTCAGCACCGCGATGGTATCTTCCTTGATCGGCGTGCCCTGCTCGATGGCAAACAGCAGATTAACCCGGTTCGGGTTGTCGTGGTCGAGCTCAATTTTTCGCACTTTGCCGACATCGACGCCGTTGTATTTGACCGGCGCATTCAGATTCAGCCCGGCTACCGACTCGTCTTCGATGGCCCGGTACAACACGTATTTTTGTTGCCAGGCACCGCCGGATGCGAGCCACAGCACGCCGGCAATCAGCACCGCGGCGAGGACCAGCACAAAGGCACCCACGAAGGCGTAGTTCACTTTGGTTTCTATGATGCCACCTCAATTTGTTCAGCGCCTTGTGGCACGGCAGCGCTCTGCCTTTCCTGTTGCCGGCTTTGTTCCTGTGCCGCTCGTGCGCGCGGGCCGGCAAAGAACTTTTTGACGGCCGGCTGGCTCATCTGCGCAAGCGCCGACATCGAGCCGACCGCCTGCACCTTGGTGTCGGCCAGCACAGCGACGCGGTCAGCCACCTGCCACAACAGATCGAGGTCGTGCGTGATCATGACGATGGTCAAGCCGAACAGATCGCGCAACTCGCGCACCAACGCATCGACACCGGCCGCGCTGTCGGGGTCAAGGCCGGCAGTTGGCTCGTCCAGAAACAGCAACTCCGGGTCAAGTGCCAGCGCGCGCGCCAGCGAGGCACGCTTCATCATGCCGCCGCTGAGCTGGCTTGGATACTGGGCGTGGACCTCGGGCGCGAGGCCCGTCATGGCCAGCTTCCAGGCGGCAATGTCGTCAATCAGGCGCTGGCCCAGTCCGGTGTGTTCGCGCAGTGGCAAGCCCACGTTCTCCAGCACAGTCAACGATTCAAACAAACCGCCGTGCTGGAACATCACACCCCAGCGCTTTCGCAGGGCCAGCGCCTGCGCGTCGGCGAGCTTCCCGAGATCGTGGCCCAGCACCCGCAGCGTGCCAGCGTTGGGACGTTGCAACAGGATCATCTCGCGCAGCAGCGTCGATTTGCCGGAACCACTGCCGCCTATCAACGCGAATATTTCACCGCGCCGCACTTCAAACGTGATGCCGCTGTGCACCACATGGTCGCCAAAATGCGTTGACAACTGGCTCACCTCGATGACATTCTCGCGGGACTGCGATGGGGCTGGCATATCAAAGGTCCAGCACGCTGAAGGCGACCGAAAACAAGGCGTCGGCAACGATCACCAGGAAGATCGACTGGACCACGCTGCGTGTGGTCTGGCGACCCACACTGTCGGCGCCGCCGTGCGTGCGAAAGCCCTGAAAGCAGCCGACCACGGCGATGATGGCGGCGAACACCGGCGCCTTGCCAAGGCCCACCGCATACGATGTCAGGCTGACGGCCTTGACGAAGCGATCTAAGAATTCGCCAAAGCCCACGCCCAACTGGGTCCGCGCCATGATCATGCCGCCGAAAACGCCAAGCATGTCGGCAAACACCGTGAGCAGGGGCAGCGCAATCACCAAGGCGATGATTTTGGGCAGCACCAGCAGTTCCAGCGGCGCGATGCCCAGGGTGCGCATGGCGTCGATCTCCTCGGTCACCGCCATGGTTCCGATCTGCGCAGCGTAAGCCGAACCCGAGCGCCCGGCAATGATGATGGCGGTGATCAAGGGCGCAAACTCGCGCAGCATGGACAAACCGACCAGATCGGCGACGAAAATATTGGCGCCGTATTGCCGAAGCTGATCAGCCCCCTGGTAGGCGACGACGACCCCGAGCAGGAAGGAAAGCAGCCCGACAATCGGCAACGCGTCGAATCCGGCACTTCGGATGTTGTACAAAATTGGCCGCCAGCGCAAGCGCGCCGGGTGTGCCACGCAACCGGCCAAGGCCAGCGTACTTTCGCCAATGAAGCCCAGCAGCGCAGCGCCTTGCGCCAGGGCCGCGCTTGCTTCTTGGCCCAGACGCACCAGCATGGTCGCGCCCCGGTCGGCACTCGCCGCACGGTTTTGATTTGGATCTTTACTGCCAAGCTGTTGTGCAACGACTGCCAGCAGCTTGGCAAATTCCGGACGCAAACCCTGCAAGCTCACGCCACTGCCGTCGCTGCGCAGGCGGCTCAGCAGCTTTTGCAGCAGCCACGCACCCACTGTGTCGAACGCTTCGATCTGGCTGGCGTCGGCCACTGCATCCGCTTTGACGGTGACGCGCACCGACCCGAGTTGTTGTTCCAGAGTGCCAATACCGAGCGCGTTCCAGCACCCTGACAAGGTAAGGGACTGTGGGGTCGGTTGCGCGATTGCGGCGGGCGTCACCTGTGGCGGCTTCATGGTTGACCGCAAGATTAGATGAAACGGCTTGCCTGCTCTGTACGCGAGCGAACACAAGCGGGCGCAACGTCCCGCAAGTCAAAATAAAACGTTGGCAACGTTCGCCAGCGCACGGAATGGTTTGGAACATCGGAGGAAAGTCACAGCTTGTTCCCTTACCATTCAAACGGAAATTTTTGACATGAATACTCCTCTTAAATTGCGTGTTTCAGGTGCCGCGTTGGCGGGCATCATGGCAGCGCTCAGTGTCGGCTGCAGCAAGCCAGCCGATACGACCGAGGCACCACCGCCCAGCATTACGGTCGGCACCGAGATTGACGATAGCGTCGTCACCGCCAAAGTTAAATCAGCGCTGCTGGACAGCACCGAGGTCAAGAGCTATGACCTGAAGGTTGAAACCCGCAAGGGCGAAGTCATGCTGAGCGGTTTTGTCGATAACACGGCACAAATGGAACGTGCGATGGCCATCACACGCGCCGTCGAAGGTGTCAAGACCATCGACAACAAATTGAGCCTGAAGGGCCCAGCCACCACCATTGGCAACAAAGTCGATGATGGAATCATCACCGCCAAAGTCAAGGCAGCGCTGCTGGCCGACAGCAGCGTCAAAAGTCTGGACATTGCCGTCGTCACACGCAAGGGCGAAGTGCAGCTCAGTGGCTTCGTCAACAACCAGAACCAGATCGATCATGCCATCGAGGTTGCCCGCGCCGTCCAAGGGGTGAGCCGTGTTGACAATGAAATGAGTATCAAGAAATGAATCGACAACAGGCGGTGAAAGTCACCACGGGACGACCCCTATTCGTCACTGCGAGCGAAGCGCGGCAATCGCAATGACGAGAAGTATCGTCAAGAATTTTGAAAAACTCAATAGCGCACCGTGCCGAGCAAACGGTTCAGTTCTTTTCTGACCACGCCATAGCACTCGCACGCGTGCACCTCCAGGCCGGCTCTGTCCAGCACGGCGATGTGGCCACGACGGTAGCTGATCAGGCCGGCGCGCTGCAATTTGCCGGCGGCCTCGGTCACGCCTTCCCGGCGCACCCCGAGCATGCCGGCGATCAACTCCTGCGTGATCACCAGCTCGCGTGAAGAGACCCGGTCAAGGGTCAGCAACAACCAGCGGCACAACTGCTGTTCCACCGAATGATGCCGGTTGCAAGCGGCGGTTTGGGACATCTGTGTAATCAGCGCCTGGGAGTAGCGCAGCAGCAAACGCTGCAGCGCACCGGCGCGCTCAAACTCCTGCTTGAGCACGCGGCGCTCCAGCCGGTAAGCGTTACCGCCCATTTGCACCACCGCCGAACTGGGCGTGGTATCGCCGCCCATGAACAACGAAACACCGACAACGCCTTCATTGCCCACGCCGGCGGTTTCAACCGATGCGCCCGACGCCATCACGTAGTGCAGCGACACAATGGTCGTGGTCGGGAAATAGACGTGCCACAACTGGGTGCCCGGTTCGTAAAGGATTTTGCCGAGCGGCATGGGAACCAGTTCCAGATGAGCCGCCAAAGCCTCGAGTTCGGCCGCGGGCAACGCTGCGAGGAGGCGGTTCTGGCTCGGACTATCGGATGTCGGCATCGCTAGCTCTCTGGTTTTTCGTTTTATTTGTTGACCGACATTTCCACGCCGACGCCGCGGTAACCCAGAAAGCGGCAGGACTGGTTAAACATCGGCTCTCCGCTCACCCGGTACTGTTGTTGCGTGCCATCGGCATTGGCGCGGTGAAAAAGAAAATCCAGAAATGGCTGGCGCGCGGCAATGGTGGCCTGTAGCGCCTTGCGCTCCGCCTCGTCCCAGCCGCCCTTCTGAATCGGGGCGGGTTCACCGGTCAAGGCATCGACCTGGATTCCCAGCATCTCCAGAACCGGGCCGGACACCTTGGTAAATTTCATGTTCTCGTCCTGCTCCCAGTACCAATCGGAGGCCAGTTCGGTCAGACTGCGAAAACGCGCTTCGCTCTCACGCAGCTCGGCAGTCCGCTCCTGCACCGTCTGTTCCAGCAGCTTGTTGTAGTTTCCCAATTTCTTGTACAGCAGCCGCACTTCGAGCATGTTGTGGATGCGCGTCTTGACCTCCACCAGGTCGAGCGGTTTGCTGATGAAATCCTTGGCGCCCGACTGCAAGGCGCGCAGCTTGTGGCCCGGCTGGGCGGTGAGCACCAGGACCGGCAGGTAATCGTCAGCATCGTTGACCTTGAGCCCTTCCATCACCTCGAACCCGTCCATGCCGGGCATCTGCAGGTCAAGCAGGATCAGGTCGTAGCCATGTTTGCGATGCAGCGCGCAGACCTCTTGTGGCTTCATCGTCGAGGCAATGTTGGTGTAGCCGACCTCACGCAGCAATTGCTCAAGCAGTTTCACGTTGGCTTCCTGATCGTCAACAATCAGGATGCTGGCAGCAAGAATTTCGGCGGTACTGATCATCATGTTTCTATCTCCTTGTTGGCACACTCGGAGGCTGCTTCGGCGAGTTCCAGCCCCGTGTCCAGCGCCTCCATGAATTCATTGACTTTAATCGGTTTGGTGAGATACCGGAAGAACCCTGCAGCGAGGCCTCTTTCGATATCGCGCGGCATCGCATTGGCGCTCAGGGCCAGCACCGGAATATGCGCCGTGACTGGATCTTCACGCAGGATTTGCAGCGCCTGGATGCCGCTGATACCCGGCAAATTGATGTCCATCAGAATAACATCGGGCTGATGGATACGCGCCAGCGTGATGCCGCGAATGCCATCGCCGGCACTCAACAGGCGCATATCGGGACGCCGCTCTATGAGTTGCTCCACCAGCAGCATATTGGCCTGGTTGTCTTCCACATAGAGCAGGGTGCGCAGCCCGGTGCGATGCTGCACTGGCGCTTCCAGCAAGGCCAGCGGCGCGCCGGTGTCGGCAATCAATTGCGGTCCGGCCACCAGGTCCAGTTGGATCCAGAACACACAACCTTTGCCGACGATGCTTTCGGCGCCAATCGCACCGCCCATCAATTCGACCAGACGCTTGCTCACCACCAGGCCGATGCCGGTGCCTTCCTCAACGCTGGTTTCCTGCCCCAGACGGTTGAACGGCTGGAACAGCTGCATGAGTTTCTCCGCAGACAGGCCTTCTCCCGTATCCTGAACACTGACGCGCAAATGCTGCCCCGTCACGCTGCATGTCACTTCAACGGATCCGCCAACACGGTTGTACTTGATCGCGTTGGAAAGCACGTTGACCAGCACCTGTTTCACCCGGGTTCGGTCGGCATTGACAAAAAGCGTGCTGTCAGCCTTCGGAAAGCTGACACGAATGCCTCTTTTTTTGGCCTGCGGCTCCATCATGGCCTGGCAATCAAGCATCACTTCGGACAACGATATGGGCTCCAACGAAAGCGATAGCCGACCGGACTCGATCAAGGCGAGATCGAGGATTTCGTTGATCAACTCCAGCAGATACCAGCCGGCG
>Ga0315272_10000272_pt1 | contig 25367 bp, 21 predicted proteins | sample C3_middle_MG_FD_203918 | JGI IMG/M metagenome (GOLD analysis project Ga0315272, IMG submission 203918) | Sediment microbial communities from Yellowstone Lake, YNP, Wyoming, USA - C3_middle | ecosystem: Environmental > Aquatic > Freshwater > Lake > Sediment | place: USA: Wyoming | collected...
TACTATAGCAGTCTTTGTAATTGCATACAGGCTATACTTCAGTTTTGTTGCCGCTAAAGTTGCAGTGAGAAATGATATGGGTGAGACTCCTGCTCACCGGTTGTATGACGGACAGAATTATTACCCGATGAACAAATGGGTGTTATTCGGACATCATTTTGCGGCTATAGCTGGAGCAGTACCTCTGGTTGGACCGGTACTCGCAGCACAATTCGGTTTCATGCCAGGGTTTTTATGGATGTTGATCGGCGCCGTGGTAGCGGGTTCAGTTCATGATTATGTAATATTGACTGCTTCTGTTCAGCCTGACGGCAAATCACTCGCTGCAATAGCGAAAGCAGAGATAAACAATGTGAGTGGAATCACCACAACATTTGCTGTAATCCTCATACTGATTGTAGCAATGGCCGGGTTAGGCCTGGTCGTAATAAACGCTCTTGCAGAGAGTTCCTGGGGAACATTCACTATTGCTGCCACCATTCCAATAGCGCTGATTATGGGTGTATGGATGTTCAGGATCAGGAAGGGAAAGACACTGGAGGCTACTGTCTTTGGAGTTATAATGCTGATACTGGCTGTTGTGTTCGGAAGGTATATTCCAGGTTCTCCATTTGCCTCGTTTTTTACTTTAGATCACAAAACACTTACTATCCTGTTAGCCGGTTATGGCTTCTTTGCATCAGTTCTTCCGGTATGGCTTCTTCTCTTGCCGCGCGATTACCTTAGTTCTATTATGAAGATCTCGGTTATCGGACTTCTGGCTATAGGTCTTGTCATTGTTGCACCCGAAATTAAGATGCCTGCTTTTACAGAATTTGGACACGGGGGTGGGCCAATTATTCCGGGCAAGCTGTTTCCTTATCTTTTTATTACAATTGCATGCGGTGCCATTTCAGGTTTTCACTCACTCGTAAGTTCCGGCACGACTCCTAAAATGATAATGAAAGAAGCAGATATAAAGACAATTGCAGTTGGTTCAATGCTTGTTGAGGGAGCCGTAAGCATCATGGCTCTGATAGCTGCCACAAGTCTTCTTCCTCTGAGGTCGTACTGGTATCATTTGGTATTCGTTGGTGTTACCACAATGACAGCAGCTTTTTTAAATATTAAAAATATCTATATTCCACAGGTAGGAGTCAGTGCGACAATGGTTCCGGGATTAATTAACCTCATCCTGACGGTTTCAATAATAGTTTGTGTGATCATTATTTTCTACAATGCATTGCCGAAGTGGGTATATGCCCTAAGAAAGAGAACGTGATCACGTTCCGCTGAAAATCTCTTCTGAGTTGAGCAGCAGGTCAACATACTGGGCCCTTTTATATACAAACGGATTATTTGAGAGACTGTTTCTCGAAAGTTTGCCCCTGAAATCCTCAATTTCATTATAGTTTTTGCTATCCATCCAGTCCTCAATCTCTTTAATGATAGTTCCCAGCTGCGACAGTCCGTTTTTATAAACTGCACTGACAACCTGAACACATGTTGCTCCGGAGAGCAGGAGCCTGATTGCATCTTCACCTGTTAAAATACCAAGACTGCTGCATATATCTGCTTTTATATTTCCATACAATAACCCTGCGTACCTGAGTGATTTTTTATAGTCCCCCTCATTGCTCAGATGTGATGTTCTGATATGTTTTTCGCTGATAATATCTATATCAGGCTGGAAAAATGAATTAAAAAGCACCAGTGCATCGGCTCCGGCCTCGTCAATTTTCCCGATGAAATTCAGAATATTAGTGTAATCGGGACTCAATTTAACGCTTATTGGTATAGAAATGCTTTTCCTTAGTTCTTTCAGCGTATTTATCTGATCCTCTTCTATATCCTTTGCGTTTATGTCAGGATCGAAAGGTATCTGGTAAAAGTTGATTTCGATGCCGTCAACCCCTGTTTCGCACAAAAGACCGGCATATTTGACCCAGGTGGAATTGTTAACTGCATTCAGACTGGCTATCACAGGAACAGCTAAATTTTCTTTGGCTTTCCTGAGTTTATACAAATGTTCTTCAGGTCCGGCATGCTCAAGATTCGGGTGCATCTGCACCATTTCAGCATTAAGATCATTGAATTCATTCAGCCTTTCATCAAGCTGAAAGCTTTCAAGCTGAATCTGCTCTTCGAAAAGAGATTTGTAAACAATTGCACCGACACCGAATTCCTCAGCTTTCTTCAGATTGTCGAGGTCAGCTGCAAGATTTGAAGCACCAAGGATAACAGGATTATCCAGAATGATTCCCATGTAATTTGTCTTGAGTTTGTTCATCAAAGTAAATTTATTATAATTCTATATTTTGTTCCAAATCAACGTATTTATTCCCTTCCGGAATACTTATATTCTTTAAACAATGACGGTTTTCTCTTTAATACTTCCTTCTTTTTTGCTTATTTTCTGTATAATCCCGGGAGATAATTAAGTTTTGTTAAGATTTTTGCTGAAAATTGAGAATAATTTTATATCTTAATAAACAAAATCAGATCTTTCATTGTTCATTAAAAATAGCGTAATAAAAATTACATCCGGATCCATATAGAGGGAAGTCAGTCAGCAGTTGAAATATTGTGGTGAAAATGATTCATGGTTGGTAATTTTTAACAGGCAACCTGGTTCTTAATTTTTACAGTTATGCTGAACTTTATAAAATCATTTGATTATTATACTCGTATGATCATCACTGGAAATCTTTTAATCAGATCTGAAGCAGGTTGATCTTACTGAAGTAATAATTTACATTAGACAACTCTCGATTTATGTTATTATTACTGGATATTACTTTCTGGCCCTTCATAGCTTTCGCATTCATAGTAATTTCACTGGTAGGAATAATGATTTCTCTTTCCTGGGTACTAGGGGAGCGGCATAATGAAAAAACTACAGATGAGCCTTATGAGTCGGGAATACCTCCGACAGGAAATGCAAGGCTGAGGTTTTCTTCCGGTTTCTACATCATAGCAATGTTTTTTGTCATTTTCGATCTCGATGCAGCATTCATTATGCTGTGGGCTGTGTCATTCCGTGAACTCGGACTGGCTGGTTATATCGGTATTCTGATATTTATAGGTTTGCTTGTCGTGCTCCTTATTTATGAGCTGAGTATCGGAGCGCTTGACTTTGGGCCCAACGGGAAGAAAATATTGAAATATAAAAACAGAATTAAAGATGACGCTTTATGATTAAAACAACAAATATAAATATTGATACTAATAGCAGTATGCCTTATGATATCGGAAGGTCTGTATTATTAGGCAAACTTGATGAGATGGTTGGATGGGGAAGAAAGAACTCTATGTGGCCATTTGGATTCGGCCTTTCATGCTGCTTCGTGGAGATGGCAACTTCTCTCACCAGCAGATACGATATCGCCCGTTTCGGAGGAGAAGTCATCAGGGGTACTCCCCGTGAAGCCGATGTAATGGTTATTGCCGGGACAGTATTTCTGAAAATGGCTCCGATCATTCAACGATTGTATGAGCAGATGATGGCGCCGCGTTGGGTTATATCGATGGGTTCGTGCGCCAATTCTGGCGGGATGTATGATATCTACAGTGTTGTTCAGGGAGTTGATAAGTTTCTGCCGGTAGATGTCTATGTTTCAGGCTGCCCTCCGCGCCCCGATGCATTTATTGAAGGCTTGCTTCTTCTCCGGGATTCTATCGGAAAAGAGGAGCGCCCTCTGAGCTGGGTCATAGGACCTCAGGGTATTCGCAAAGCTGAAAAGAAATCAATGAGGGATATGAAGATGGAAGAGAGAGTAAAAATGGGTAACATCAGACCAATGAATGAAATTTAACAGGTTCTGCCTCTTGTAAAAACTTATGAACCAGGAATATAAAGATATATTATCTGATCTGTCTGCTGAATTCGGTGAGAGTATCATTGTGCACAGACAGGAAACAAAGGATGATACAATTACTTTATGGATCGACAGGGGCAATCTGGTTAATGTACTGAATTATTTAAAAAACAGGATCCCTGGCCCGTTCAGAATGCTGTATGATCTGACTGCAATTGATGAACGGACAAGAACTAAAAGAGGAGATCAGCCCGTGAGCGATTTTACAGTGGTTTACCATCTTACCTCTTTTGAAAGAAATCAGGATTTAAGGATTAAAACTGCTCTCAAGAACAGCGATTTAAATCTGCCAAGTATCACATCTGTTTGGGAATCAGCCAACTGGTATGAACGTGAAGTTTATGATATGTTTGGCATCGTCTTTACGGGTCATCCATGGCTTACACGAATACTCATGCCTGCCTCATGGGACGGACATCCACTCAGGAAAGAACATCATGCCAGGGCTACTGAGATGGCTCCATTCGTACTTACTGACAGCCTTCGTAATGATGAAGATGCAAGTCTTAAGTTCAATCCGGCAGACTACGGATTGGAGACTGAGAGCGACGACAGCGATTTTATGTTTCTGAATATCGGACCGCAGCATCCCGGCACTCATGGCCTGCTTCGGCTGGTTGTACAGTTGCACGGTGAGGATATAGTCAATATAATTCCCGACATCGGTTTCCATCACCGCGGTGCCGAGAAAATGGGTGAGAGACAATCGTGGCATACCTTTATTCCTTACACAGATCGTATTGATTATCTGGGAGGTGTGATGAATAATCTTGCATACCTGCTGTCGGTTGAAAAGCTGGCCGGGATAACAGTACCTGATAAAGCTGCTACGATCAGGATCATGATGAGCGAACTCTTCAGGATTGCAAGTCATCTTGTATGGCTGGGCACCTTTGCCCAGGACATGGGTCAGATGTCACCGGTATTCTATGCATTCAACGACAGGGAAAGGATCTTTGATATAGTCGCAGCAATTACCGGTGGACGAATGCATCCTTCATGGTTCAGAATAGGCGGAGTAGCTCATGATCTTCCTGAAGGATGGGCTGATCTTGTTCAGGGATTTGTCAATTATCTTCCGAAAAGACTGAAGGAATTTGATAAGATAGTGCTGAAGAACCGTATACTTAAGGGCAGGACAATCGGCATCGGAGTTTTTACTGTTAAGGAAGCAATTGAATGGGGACTTACCGGATCAGGATTAAGAGCTGCGGGATATGACTGGGATTATAGAAAGAAGAGGCCATATTCAGGAATCCAGAATTTTGATTTTGATATTCCCCTGGGAAAGAATGGCGACTGTTATGACAGGGCGCTTGTGCGGATGGAAGAGATGCGCCAGAGCCTCAGGATCATTCAGCAATGCATAAATAACATGCCATCCGGGGAGTACAAATCTGATCACCCTCTGGCAATACCTCCGCGAAAAGAAAAAACAATGACTGATATAGAGACACTTATAACTCATTTTGTGGGAGTTTCATGGGGACCTGTAATTCCCCCCGGAGAAGCCATGGTACCCATTGAAGCAGCAAAGGGAAGCAACGGGTATTACCTGATAAGTGACGGAGGAACTTCATCCTACAGGTCCAGGATCAGGACACCCTCTTTCCCTCATATGCAGATGTTGCCTTATATAAGTAAAGGATATACAATACCCGATCTGCTGGCCATCCTTGGTGCCATGGATTTTGTGCTTGCAGATCTTGATCGATAGGAGAACAGTGAATAGTGAACAGTAAACAGATTTAAAAGAAGAAGGAAATTAAAACAGTGTGACTCGGTGATCCCGATAGCTATCGGGACTCAGTGAGACTCCGTGGTTAAAAAAAGTAAAATTTAAATTGCAATATGCTGAGCGAAAACGAAATAAGGGAAATAGAGGAAGAGATCAAACAGTATCCATCTGCGGCAGGAGCATGTATAGATGCTCTGAAAATTGTTCAGAAGCATCGTGGCTGGGTATCAGATGAATCTGTTAAGGATATTGGCAATCTCCTTGGTATTTCCGCTGAAGAAGTGGATGGAGTTGCGACATTTTACAGCAGGATTTACAGGAAACCGGTCGGGAGAAATGTAATCCTCCTCTGTGACAGTATAAGCTGCATGATTATGGGATATGGTTCACTTTATGAATATATGTCAGAGAAACTGGCAGTTAAGTTTGGTGATACAACAGCTGATGGACGGTTTACACTCCTCCCTATCTCCTGTTTGGGCGACTGCGATAATGCACCGGCTATGATGATTAACACCGATCATTATAACAGGCTGACAATGGAAAAAATTGACGAATTACTTGATCTGTATAAATAGATGGTTATGGAGCGGCCGCTGACAGAACATATTGCCACAGGGAAAGAGGTTCTCAGTCTGAAACAATATTCGGGATTCGGTGGATATTCTGCCCTCAGGAAGACATTGAAGGATATGGCTCCGGTGGAAGTGACAAACCTTGTCAAAGCATCAAATCTGTTAGGAAGAGGTGGTGCCGGGTTTCCGACAGGAGTTAAATGGAGTCTTGTTCCTATGGAGGGGGACAAGTCCAAGCCTAAATATCTTGTCTGTAATGCTGATGAAATGGAGCCGGGTACATTTAAAGACAGGTATCTTCTTGAGGGAAATCCTCATCAGCTTATAGAAGGCATGATAATCTCAGCCTATGCAGTTCAGGCTGGAAAGGCATTTATTTTTCTGAGATGGGCATATAAGAAGGCAGAAAGAATATTGCAAAAAGCTATAGAAGAAGCATATAGCGAGGGCTACCTTGGCAGGAATATTCTCGGATCGGGTTTTGACCTGGATTTATCAATTCATTCAAGTGCAGGACGTTACATCTGCGGTGAAGAAACTGCACTTTTGAATTCGCTTGAGGGAAAGAGGGCAATTCCGCGCACCAAGCCTCCGTTCCCGGCAGTCAGCGGATTGTTTGGCAGACCCACAGTAGTCAATAATGTTGAGACACTCTCATGGATTTCACATATTGTACTCAATGGTCCCGACTGGTTTAAAGCATTAAGCTTCACTGCAACAGGAGGCACAAAACTCTTTGGGGTGAGCGGAAAGGTTAAGAAGCCTGGTTTATGGGAACTGCCGCTTGGAACAACCATCAGAGAAATTCTCGAGGATTACGCCGGAGGAATGCTGCCAGGGCACAGATTCAAAGGCGCTTTGCCGGGCGGTGCTTCAACAGATTTTATTATTGAAGAGCATCTCGATGTTAAAATGGATTTCTCTAATGTTGCTGCAGCAGGCAGCAGGCTTGGAACAGGAACTATGATAATTCTTGATGATAAGACATGCCCGGTTGCATTTGTACATAATGTTGAGAAATTCTTTGCACTTGAGAGTTGCGGCTGGTGTACCCCATGCCGTGAGGGACTGCCATGGGTTGAAAAAATGCTTACCTCAATTGAAGAGGGGAGCGGTAAACCCGAATACCTTGAATTGCTGAAGTACAATGCAAGGTATATGGGCCCCGGAAATACTTTCTGTGCTCATGCGCCTGGCGCTGCTGAACCTCTTCAAAGCGGCCTGAAATATTTTCATGATGACTTTGCAAAACATATCACTGATAAAAGATGTCCCTGGAGGTAATTATGGTGAAGATCAGGATAGATGGAAAAGACTATGAGGTGAAACCCGGGAAAAACCTTCTCGAAACATTCCTCTCTCTGGGCATTGATATACCTCATTTTTGTTTCCACCCGGCATTGGGATCTGTTGGAGCATGCAGATTATGTGCAGTAAAAAAATTCAGAGATAAAGATGATACCAGGGGCAGGGTGGTAATGTCGTGTATGGAACCTGTGACAGAAGGACTGATAGTCTCTGTCGATGATCCCGACGCTGTATCTTTCAGAAAATCGATACTTGAAAGTCTGATGACCAATCATCCGCACGATTGTCCGGTTTGCGACGAAGGCGGCGAATGTCATCTGCAGGATATGACTGTTATGACAGGCCATAATTACAGGCGTTTTGACTTTCCTAAAAGGACATATAATAACCAGCAACTGGGTCCATTCATAAATCATGAGATGAACCGTTGCATTCAATGCTACCGATGCGTCAGGTTTTATAAAGATTACGCCGGAGGCAAGGACCTTAACGTATTTTCATCAAGGAATCATGTCTATTTCGGACGTCATGAAGATGGGACTCTTGAAAATGAATTCAGCGGGAACCTTGTTGAAGTTTGTCCTACTGGAGTTTTCACAGATAAAACATTAAAAAGCCACTTCACCCGGAAATGGGACCTTACAAATGCACCCTCGTTATGCGTTCACTGCAGCGTGGGTTGCAATACCATAGTGAGTGAGAGATACGGTTCGGTCAGACGTATAATGAACCGTTATAACGGCGCAGTAAACGGATATTTTATATGTGACAGGGGAAGATTCGGATATGAATTTATTAATGACGAAAAGCGAATCAAAAAGTGTTCTTTTAAATCAGGAATTGATAATTCATCTGTAATTGCCGAAAGCGATCAGGTACTTTCAGTCCTAAACAAATCTGTATCAGGTAACAGGAAGATAGCCGGAATAGGATCACCCAGGGCATCACTTGAAGCGAATTATGCCCTGATGTCGCTGGTCGGTAAGGAGAACTTTTACCATGGAGTATCAAAACAGGAATATGTACTAACTGAAGCTGTTCTAAATTTCTTTTCCATCACAGGCGCGAAGATTCCTTCTCTGAAACAGATTGAAAAGGCTGACGCAGTTCTAATACTGGGGGAAGATCTGGTAAATACAGCTCCGATGGTCGCTCTGGCAGTAAGACAGGCTGGTCGTAATATATCTAAGCAGGAGGCAGATACGATGGGGATTCCATCGTGGAATGATGCCCCTGTCAGAGAACTGGCTCAAAACGACAGGAGTCCGGTCTTCATAGCTACTCCATTCAGTGATTCTCTCGACGAAATTGCTGCCGGTCATTTCAGGGGAACACCTTCAGAGATTGCTTCTCTCGGATTTGCCATAGCCAAGAATATAGATGCGGATGCTCCGGCAAGCCCTGACTATGGAAATAGTACTCAGGATCTTGCCCTGAAAATTGCAGATACACTCAAAAAGGCAAAGAATCCTTTGATTATTTCGGGAACCAGCAGCTTTGACAGAGATCTTATACATGCTGCTTTCAACATTGTTACAGCTCTGCATTCTGTTGGGTCAGAGGTGATGATAAGCATGGTTCTGCCAGAGAGTAACTCTATGGGCCTCGCCTTATTGCCGGGGACGTCATTCGAAGATATGGGTTTACAGAGTAAGAATAAAAACATCGATTCACTGATTATTCTGGAAAATGATCTTTTCAGAAGGGCTGACGAAGAAACTGTAAATGAATTATTTAAAAACTGCCGGCAGGTAGTTGTTATGGATCATCTTGAAAATAAAACAACTGCAGCGGCAGATATTCTGTTACCTGCTGCGACATATGCCGAATCAGAAGGAACCCTTATAAATAATGAAGGCCGGGCTCAGAGATACTATAAGGCTTCAGAGCCGGAAGGGGAAGTTAGGGAGAGCTGGAAATGGATCTCGGAGCTGATAAAAATAAGGAATGACAATAAAGAATTGAAATGGAGCATGGTAGACGAGATCCTTAATGCTGTAGCAAATGAAATTCCACTGCTGGCGAAACTGAAAAACTATAATCCTGATGCTGACTTCAGGATGCTTAATGCGAAGGTACCCAGGCAGACAATGCGTTACAGCGGGAGAACGGCAATCAATGCAAATCTTAAGGTAAGCGAACCTAAGCCTGCTGAGGATAGTGACTCACCGCTTTCGTATTCCATGGAAGGAGTGGGAGAGAAGCCGCCTTCTTCGCTTGTTCCTTTTTACTGGACTCCGGGATGGAACTCAGTGCAGGCGTTATATAATTATCTTGATGAGCCAAACGGATCTATGAAAGGAGGTGATCCCGGGATCAGACTTTTTGAGCCTTCTGCAGCAGCGACAAAAAGCTACTATGAACTGATTTCAAAAAGCGATAATGTTCAGAATGAAAAATTGTTGATTGTGCCTGTATATCAGATTTTTGGAAGCGATGAACTGAGTTCTTTAAGCAAATCTGTTTCCCAAAGAATAAAGAAACCATTTGTTCTTCTGAATCAGGCTGATGCAGAAGCTAATCATCTGCAAGAAGGTGATTCTGTAGGACTTGATATTCTTAAAGACTCTCCGGCATTGACCGTAAGAATTGATAATAGTCTGGTAAATGGACTGGCCGGATTGTCAGTGCATCTTCCCGGGATGACCTTCGTGGCTTTTCCTGCTGTTAGTAAATTTCTTAAACTGTAATTTATTATTCATGAAATATGTCTTGATCATAGCTGGTATACTGGGGATAGCATTATCCATTGCAGCAGGTCTGATCTGGGTGGAGAGAAGGCTGCTCTCCGTCTGGCAGGACAGGCTTGGACCTAATCGTGTGGGTCCGTTTGGACTGGGACAGGTGATTGCTGATACAATAAAATTGTTTTTCAAGGAAGATTGGGTACCAAAGTTCGCTGACAGGCCTGTTTTTATCCTTGCCCCGGCTATTCTCATGGTGACAATTTTACTGACCTTCGCTGTAATACCTTTTGGTCCAGAATTTTATGTGTTTGACTCAAACATCGGTATACTTTTTTTCCTTGGCAACTCATCGCTGGGGGTATACAGCATTGTTCTGGGAGGATGGGCTTCAAATAACAAATATTCTCTTATCGGAGCAATGAGAGCTTCAGCACAGATGCTTACATATGAAGTCTTCATGGGATTGTCGCTTATGGGCGTTGTTATGATGGCCGATAGTTTCAGTTTATATAAGATAGTTGAGGCACAGAAGGGCGGATGGTTCTTCATTCCTCAGTTCATCGGTTTCATTGTTTTCTTTATTGCCGGAATAGCTGAGACTCACAGGTTGCCTTTTGATATCCCTGAGGCAGAGGGAGAGCTTATTGCCGGTTACCACTCGGAGTATTCGGGGATGAAGTTCGGGATGTTTTTTGTAGGTGAGTACCTTGGCATTACTCTCATATCCGGACTGATAGCAACATTGTTTTTCGGAGGATGGCTGGGTCCTTCCTTTCTTCCTCCTGTTTTCTGGTTTTTATTAAAGACATTCTTCTTTATCGGTGTGTTTATACTTCTGAGGGCATCATTACCACGACCAAGGTACGACCAGCTGATGGAGCTTGGATGGAAAGTCTTGTTGCCCCTCGCGTTATTAAATCTTCTTGTTACAGGGGCTATGCTGATATTTTTAAAATGACACTGAATATTTAAAACTAAACCAATATATGATCAGCATATTACGCAGCATGTGGCTTACTTTTCTTCATGTTTTTCACAAGACAGAAACAGTGGAATACCCTGAAGTGAAGCCATATCTGGCTCCCCGTTACAGGGGAAGAATTGTACTCACTCGCGACCCTGATATGAAAGAGAGATGTGTCGCATGTTACCTGTGTGCGGCTGCCTGTCCGGTTGATTGCATTTCCCTGCAGGCGGCTGAAGATGAGGAGGGAAGGAGATATCCTGAATTCTTCAGGATTAACTTTTCAAGATGTATTTTCTGCGGTTTTTGTGAAGAGGCATGTCCTACCTATGCCATTCAACTGATTCCTGATTTTGAGATGGCAGAATATGACAGGCAGAATATGGTTTATGAAAAGGAGCATTTGCTCATAAACGGAGAGGGAAAATACCCTGGTTATAACTTTTACCGGTATGCCGGGGTTGATATGGGAGTGAAAGGTAAAGGTGAAGGAGCTAATGAAGAAAAACCTGTTGATACCACCGACTTATTACCCTGAAAAAAATAGAAAAAATGGATGTATTCTTCTATATAGCGGCTTCTGTGGCAATTATCTCAACAATACTGGCAATATCCGGAAGGAATGCAATACACTCACTGCTTTTCCTGATACTGTCACTGCTGTCAATATCGGTGATATTTTATCTGTTAAGTGCACCTTTTATTGCAGCCCTTGAAGTGATAATTTATGCCGGCGCTATAATGGTACTGTTCATTTTTGTGACAATGATGCTGAATATTGGTATTGAAAGAGAAATAGAAAAAAAATGGCTTCAGCCGAAGATGTGGATAATTCCTTCGGTTCTTGCTGCTATACTGCTCATCGATCTGCTGCTTGCGCTCAGGAATGTTGAGCCGATTATTACAGATAAAGAAGCCATTCAGCCCAAACAGGTTGGAATCTCACTCTTTTCAACCTATCTGATTGCCGTGGAGATTGCTGCCATACTGCTGATGGCAGGAGTCATCGGGGCTTATCATCTTGGTAGCCAGAAGAAAAAAGTAAAACATCGTTTTCTAGAAACAGAATAAGATATGCTTACAGTTTCCGTTGAGATACAGGTTTTATTTGCAGGAATACTCTTTTTTCTTGGACTGATAGGTTTGCTGGTACGCAGGAATATGATCTTTATGTTGATGTCAATTGAGATCATGTTTAACAGTGCCGGACTCGTGTTTATCATTGCAGGAACGCACTGGCGGCAGCCTGATGGACAGGTAATGTTCATCTTTATTCTTGCAGTTACGGCTGTTGAGGTAGCCATAGCACTGGCGCTGATACTGCAGGTATATCATCACTTTAAAACTCTTGATGCTGATGCTGTTAATAATTTGAAAGATGGTAACTGATTTGCCCCCCATCCCCCCTAAAGGGTGGCAAATACAGCACCGGATTATTCCCCCTTTAGGGGGATGGCCGCACAGCGGTCAGGGGGTTTTAAGGTTATTAAAAAATTTATAGAAGTATGCCAACCATTATTGCACTGATACCAGCCCTCCCTTTTCTGAGCTTTCTCTTTCTTGCTCTGTTTGGTAATAAACTCAGCCGGAAGGCGGCAGGGATTATTGGTGCAGGATCAATTGGTATTACAGCTGTTTTGACCCTTATTATATCAGTAGTGTTCATAAGGGCTCTTCCTGAAGTAAAGTCTTATTCTGTTCATCTCTGGGAATGGATGAGCGCCGGAAATCTGAAAGCTGACGTTGCATTTAACCTTGATGCTCTTTCTCTTGTATTCTGTTTTGTCATCACATTTGTAGGATTCCTCATTCATATTTATTCGATCGGATTCATGGAAAAGGATGAGGGCTTCAACAGGTTTTTCGCATATATGAATCTCTTCGTTGGTTCTATGCTTGTTCTTGTCCTGGCTGACAATATTCTTCTTATGTATCTTGGATGGGAAGGAGTGGGTTTATGCAGCTACCTGTTGATCGGTTTCTGGTATAAGGATCCACAGAACGGCTATGCTGCCAGGAAAGCATTTATAATTACCAGGATTGGAGACACTGCAATGATAATAGGGATTTTTATCCTGTTTCTGAACTTCGGAACTTTCAATATCAATAATCTGATGAATCAGGCATCGGCCAAATGGTTATCAGGTTCATCCATTGCAGTCATAACCGCGGCCCTGCTTCTTGGCGGAGCACTAGGCAAATCAGCCCAGTTACCGCTCCAGACCTGGCTACCCGATGCTATGGCGGGCCCATCTCCCGTAAGCGCACTGATCCATGCAGCAACAATGGTTACGGCAGGCGTATACTTGATCGCAAGGACACATGTTTTATTCAGCCTGGCTCCTATCATTCAAACCATCATTGCTGTTATTGGAGCACTGACACTGCTGCTTGCCGGTTTCAGCGCCCTTGCACAACACGATCTTAAAAGAATTCTGGCTTATTCCACTATTAGTCAGATAGGCTATATGTTCCTGGCACTTGGGGTAGGAGCTTGGTCGGCAGCTATTTTCCATTTCATGATACATGCATTCTTTAAGGCGCTTCTCTTTCTCGGAGCAGGAGTGGTAATCCTGGTCCTTGATGAAGAACATGATATTTTCAAAATGGGGGGACTCAGGAAAAAGATACCTGTAGTTTTCTATACTTTCCTGATAGGGTCGGCTTCACTGTCGGCATTGCCTCTGATAACTGCAGGGTTTTACAGTAAGGACGCTATTCTTTGGTATTCATTTACCTCAGCAAGCGGAAGCTTAATCTTATGGCTGGCAGGCATTATGGGAGCATTTCTTACAGCATTGTATTCATTCAGGATGATCTTCATAACTTTCTATGGTGAAGCAAAAACAGAACTGTCTTTTCTTCCCGGCAGGCTTATGACAATGCCATTAATTATACTATCGGTGCTTTCGCTTTTAGGCGGATTTATTGAGCTGCCGTCTTCACTGGGCACCATTCATCTTTTTTCAAAGCTTGTTGATAACACACTTCCTGCAATAGTTTCAGGAAATGAAGAACACAGCGAGCTTATTTTCCAGCTGTTTTCTTCTCTGGTCGCCCTTTCGGGTGTTTATCTGGCTTATTTTATCTATTACAGGAAACCGCAAACCTTCGAACAATTCAGCCATACCCGGGTAAATAAATTCTTTGAAAAAGGCTGGGGCTTCGACAAATTGTACGATACATTCCTGGTAAAGCCTGTAGTCTGGCTTTCAGTTATTGACAAAAAAGACTTTTTTGATCTATGGAGTAAAGGATTGGCACACCTTGCAGTATACTTTAACAGAATACTGAGCTCTTTGCAGAACGGTAAACTGAGATGGTATTTGCTGTCATTCGCAATAGGTATTGCAATTATATTAACATTTATGCTTATCTGATGATACTTATTTACCTGATAGTAATTTTACTCGTAGGAGCATTCGCAGCCTGGGCTGTTGGGAAATATAATGCGGTCTGGTCACGGATTATCTCTGTAATTGCTCTGTCAGCCGATCTGATAATCATTATTCTATTTGCATTACAGAATTCCTCAGACGGGAAGGATTGGCTTGCAGACATTAAAATCGACTGGATTCCTGCATTTGGAATCAGTCTGCATCTTGCTCTGGATGGTCTCAGTATGGTAATGCTGATACTGACATTTTTTCTGGGAATCATATCGGTTATTATTTCCTGGAAAGAAATAAACACTAAAACCGGCTTCTTCCATTTCAACCTGTTGCTGATACTTGCAGGGATAACGGGAGTGTTCCTGTCACTTGATCTTTTTCTCTTCTATTTTTTCTGGGAACTGATGCTTGTCCCAATGTACTTTCTTATTGGTATCTGGGGTCACGAGAACAGAACAGCCGCATCCAACAAATTCTTTCTTTATACGCAGGCAAGCGGACTTCTAATGTTTTTATCTATCATTTCCCTTTATTTTATACATGGAAATGCATCAGGTAATTATTCCTTTGATTACCTGCAATTGTTAGGAACTAAGATGTCATCGGGAACATCATGGCTTTTGATGCTTGGATTCCTCGCAGCTTTTCTTGTAAAACTTCCGGTTGTGCCGCTGCATAACTGGCTCCCTGATGCACATACTGAAGCGCCTACGGCGGGAAGTCTAATACTTGCCGCTCTTCTTCTGAAGACAGGTGCTTATGGTCTTTTGCGCTTCATTATTCCGTTGTTCCCAACTGAGTCGGTGAATTTCGCTCCGGTTGGTATGGCTCTCGGAGTTATTGGCATATTATATGGTGCAAAGCTTGCCTTTGCACAGACAGATCTTAAACGGCTGGTTGCTTACACAAGTGTGAGCCATATGGGATTCGTTATTCTGGGAGTTTTTTCATTCAATGAAATTGCTTATCAGGGTGTTGTTATTCAGATGGTTGCTCATGGAATCAGTACAGGAGCCCTTTTTATTGTTGTCGGGCAACTCTACGAAAGGATCCATACAAGAGACCTGAACAAGATGGGGGGGCTCTGGCAAAAGGTTCCGGTTATGGGCGCCATCGGGCTTGTATTTTCAATGGCATCACTGGGCCTGCCAGGATTAGGAAATTTTATAGCTGAACTGCTGATTCTTATCGGGACTTTCAAAGCCAATATTTTAATGTCAGTACTGGCGAGTCTCGGACTCATTGCTGCAACAATCTATTCATTAAGGATTGTTCAAAAAGTATTTCTTGGGAAGGAAAATACTGACTGGAAGATAGGAGACCTGACCATTCGTGAAAAGGTTGTTTCAGCCCTTATGGTTATTGCTATAGTGTGGCTGGGCCTATTCCCAAAACCGGTTCTTGATACTGCCAAACCTGCTATAATTAAGACATTGAATATTCAAAGAGATATAAAACTCACTGAAAATAAACTTAAAAATGGCGGGCCATTCCTTAGTGTTCCTTCGTGTATCCCGATAGCTATCGGGACTTTGTGCTCCTTTGTGGTAAAAAAACCATTTAACCATAAAGGAACACTAAGGAAATCACCAAGTAGCACAAAGGAAGAGCAAGACAATTAATGCCTTTGATATATGACCGGAAAAGACTTCATGTATTTAACCCCGTTTCTGATAATTGCTATTGCCCCGATAGTAATTATGATTGTTGTTTCCATCGTTCGGAATTACAGAGTCGTTTTTGGGTTTTCTGCTCTATCACTTATTTGTGCTCTTGTTTCTGTTATTTTAATCATGCCTCTGGCACCCCATACTATTGAACCTTTATTACTTATTGATGCATACAGCCTTTTTTTCACCGGAATATTAATAATTGCAGCATTACTGGTGACCTTTCTTTCATATGAATACATAAAACAGGTGGAAGGGGCCCGCGAGGAATACTATATAGTCATTTTCACTGCCACGCTTGGAGCTGTATTGCTTGCTGCGGCAAATCATTTTGTGCTCTTTTTCATGGGAATTGAAACTCTCAGTATTTCACTTTATATACTTATTGCTTTCCGTAGATTTAAGAGCGATTCTATTGAAGCAGGCATAAAGTATCTGATACTGGCATCTGTTTCCTCTGCCTTTTTATTATTTGGCATGGCATTGATTTATACTGCATATGGCACAATGCAGTTCGATAAAATATTTACGGCAATTGGCTCGGGAAACAAATTGCCGGTATTGGTTATAACCGGTTTCGGAATGATGCTTGTTGGCATAGGGTTTAAGCTTGCCCTTGTGCCTTTCCATATGTGGACACCTGATGTTTACCAGGGAGCGCCTGCTCCGGTAGCGGCTTATGTGGCAACTGTTTCCAAGGGATCAGTGATGGCTGTTTTAATAAGATTTTTCTTTGCACTTAAGGGCTTTGATAATCATTACCTGATAGCAGCTATCTCTGTTATAGCCATCCTTTCAATGTTTGTTGGAAATATTCTGGCCATAAGGCAACTGAATTTAAAGAGACTGCTGGGATATTCATCAATAGCAAATATGGGATACCTTATTATAATATTGCTGACAGGAAGCAACAGGGGAATTCAGGCATCGGTCTTTTATCTGATTTCATATTTTTTCACGACTCTTGGAGCCTTTGGCGTAATCTCTCTGCTTTCAGCCGGCGAACATGAAGCTGAAAATATTTCAGATTTTAAGGGCCTCTTCTGGAAAAGACCTGGGATCGCGTTAGTCTTTACATTATCACTTTTGTCTCTTGCAGGGATTCCGCTTACTGCAGGTTTCATCGCAAAGTTTTATATCATTCTTGAAGGAATGAATGCAGGATTAATTGTATTGATTATTTCGCTGGTCATAAACAGCGTAATTGGCTTATATTATTACCTCAGAATAATAACAATGCTTTTTTCGACAGCTTCTGACAATAGGCTGCCCGGTCTATCGATACTTGGCCATATAACTCTTGCTCTGATAGGTATTATCATACTTATATTGGGAATTTACCCTGGCTGGCTGATAGGAATAATTGAACAATTTGTTTCATTATAAAGGTATTGAGTTAGTTAAAAGAAGTATTTGGCCTGGTAAGGTAACATCCCTCTCAAAACTATTTTGATGGCTTTCTCTTAAACGATTATCTTTGTCAACACAAAAAACCTGATAAAACTGTAACTTGTTTGATTGGGAGTACGTAAGCTGATGAACTATAACCGGTAACCTGTGTTAATGATTTAACAATAAAATATTTTATGATCAATATTCAAAGAACAGACAAAAAAAGAGTAGTTATCGTCGGATGCGGATTTGCCGGACTCACACTAGCCAAAAAATTAAAAAACTCAGGATATCAGGTTGTAATTCTTGATAAACATAATTACCATCAGTTTCCGCCGCTTTTCTACCAGGTGGCATCAGCCGGACTTGAAGAGAGTTCGATTCTTTTTCCGTTGCGCAAGATTTTTCAGCATTATAAGGATTTCCATTTGAGAAAGGTAGAAGTAAGAAAAGTTATTCCTGAGAAAAATATATTGGAAACCTCCTCAGGTGAAATAGACTATGATTACCTGGTTATTGCTCATGGAGCAACTAATGCATATTTTGGATCTGTCCCCATGCAGAGATATTCGAGAGGGATGAAAACTATGACAGAAGTGCTTGATCTGAGGAATTCTCTTCTTATGAACTTCGAAAACGCTCTTACAGCGGAGAGTGCTGAGGAACGGGAAATGCTTATGTCAATTGTTATTATCGGTGGAGGCCCGTCGGGTGTTGAGATAGCCGGAGCGCTTGCAGAGATGAATAAATATGTACTGACGAAGGATTATCCGGAATTTAAAGAGATAAGGGCAAAGATATATCTTGTGGAAGCTGTCGATCGGGTACTTAGTGCAATGTCGAAACAATCATCTGAGAAAGCAAGGGGCTTCCTTGAGAAGCTCGGCGTACAGGTTCTCACAAATACAAAAGCTTCCGGATGCGACAGTAAAACGGTTTTCCTTGATTCCGGCAAAAGCATAAATACAGGCATGATTATCTGGACTGCAGGAATTAAAGGGAATAGTATCGACGGACTTAATCCTGAATGTTTTACACGAAGCGGCAGGATTACTGTCGACAGAAATTCAAGAATAGAGGGCTATTCCAATGTATTTGCACTGGGGGATATTTCATTGCAGACCGAGGATAAGTATCCAAAAGGGCACCCGCAGGTTGCACAGGTAGCAATCCAACAGGCTCAGCTCCTGGCTCAGAATCTTATCCGGATAAAGAAGAATATGCCCATGAAAGAGTTTAAATACAGGGATCTGGGAACGATGGCTACTGTCGGAAGACATCTCGCGGTTGTTGAACTTCCGGGTTTACGATTCCAGGGAATATTTGGCTGGTTTGTCTGGATGTTCATCCATCTTATGAGTATTATAGGTGTGAAAAACAAGCTCCAGATATTTTTAAACTGGGCATGGAAGTATTTCACTTACGATCAGTCAACCAGGTTAATACTCAGACCAAAAGGGTGCGCCGATATTTCGTCAAACAATTATTCTATACCAGAATAGAGTTTCATAAACTGGACCCTTTCAATAGCAGCCGGATTCTCAAGGTTCGACTTGCTAAGCTTGCCCCTGAATGATTCGATGGAGCTGAAATCGTGTTTTTTCATCCAGACAGAAGTACCCTTGAGAATTTCAGTAATTACCTCAAATCCCTCTTTATAGAGCGCTGACGCGATCTGAACAGTATTTGCTCCTGCAAGCAATTGTTTTATAAAAGCCTTATAATCATGTACCCCGGTTGAGGCAGACAGATCACAATGAGTATGACCCGATAAAATTGACATCCATCTCAGGGTATGAGTGAATTCCTCAGCAGTACTGAAAACAGGACCATGGCTTAAGGCAATTTTTTCAATGTCAATGTCGGTATTATATGGTCTGTTAAACAGAACCAGTCCTTTGATGCCACATTCCGACAGTTTTTTTATTGATTGTGCCAGCGAGGAGAAATAGTATCCTATTTTTACAGATATCGGCAGATTGACATAGTTCCTTACTTCCCTGATTATGTCGTAATATATCTTCTCGTTATCTTCTCCGCTTCTTCTCCAGTCGGAGGGGAGAATATAAATATTCAGTTCAAGTGCATCCATGCCTGTTTCTTCAATTTTCTTTGAAAAAGCATGCCAGTCATGGTTTGAGACACAGTTGATACTTGCTATTAAAGGGATATCAACTGACTTTTTAGCTTCCTCTAGAAAGGAAAGATATTTGCCCAGGGTGTTGCGTTTTGCGAAGTCATATATGTAAGAATAGGCTTCCTCATAATCATAAATCCGTTTGCTGAGTAAAGTGTCGGGAGCCTTGTTGAATGTACTTACTCCGTCGGTATCATTTTTAATTACTTTTTCAGCTTCAATCTGAATCTGCTCTTCAAAAAGTGATTTGACCACAATTGCACCTACCCCCTTTTTTGCCAGTTCCTTAATATTTGATACAGAATTTGTAAGTCCGCAGCTTCCTGCGATAAGCGGATTCCTGAGTTTTAATCCAAGATAGGTTGTCTGTAAGTTTTCCATATTCGAAAATGTATTTTTATGCGGAATTCAAGTTAATATCTCAAAGTTAATAATTCAGAATTAATCTCAGTTATATTCTGGCATGAACAATCAAAGCTTTTTTTCAAAAAATATTAGAAATAAGGTACAATGTTTCTTAGCTTGTTATGAAGATAATTTTTAGATTTTGTATTAATTTATTTATAGAAATTGAATTAACTTTTGCTCTTTGTGTTACATTAAGAAATTATATGAAAAAAGCGGTTATTTTTTCTCTTTTGTTCCTTCTGCTGACGGATATATATGGTGGAATTAATCCGTTCGCAAAGTGGACAAAAACAGAACTTATACTTTGCAACGGGATAGTCAGAAGAACCATCAGGCTTCCTTCTGATGAGGGTCATTTTGTGACAGTTTCCTATAAACCCGTAAATGGCTCATTCAGTTATCTTGCTGATTCCTGCAGCGATTTTATGTTCGAACTGAATGGAATCAGGTATTCAGGAAGAGATGTCTGGAAAATGGTTTCAGTTCAGGTCATCACTGATGAAAATGAGGGAAGCGGTGCTGCGGTTACCATCAGAAGTCATGACATGAAAGTCGAAGTGACTCTCAGGTTTCTTTTGTATCCTCATTCACCTGCGATCCGGAAAAGTTTAGTTGTGAAAAATCTGGGCGATGAAGTTGCCATGCTTGAATCTGTCGATATAGAAAAGATGGAAGTCCCCGGATATTATCCCGTTACTTATAGCTGGATTTATACAGATTATGGCAGGCGAAGGCATTTAGGCAACTATGATGGAAATAAGCAGGATGCCCTGATCATAGTGCATGATATGAACCGTGAGGAGGGAATGGTTCTTGGAAATGAGGCGACAGGCGTAATGAAACACACTTCGCTTTTTTATGAAACGCAGGATATTTGCCTTGGTCTGACCCATAAAAATTCTGCTTTCCCCTTCCGAAAATGGATAGAAAAAGGACAATCATTTGAGACTCCGCAGGTATTTACAATGGTATATAATCACCAGAAAACCATCGATAATATTCTGAACCTCGCTGTTCCCGATTTTGTCAGGAAATATATGGGTATCAGTCTTTCAGGTCTGGCCGAAAAGCCAACCTTCGTCTATAATACCTGGGAGCCCTTTTATAAAAATATAAATGAAAAGCTTATAATGGAACTGGCCAAAGCTGCTGCAGATGCAGGCATGAAAGAGTTTGTCATTGATGATGGCTGGCAGGATAGTTATGGCGACTGGGGAATTGACTTCACTAAATTTCCTAATGGCTTAAAACCTGTTTTTGATTATATAAAGTCGCTTGGCATGAAGCCAGGGTTGTGGGTTAGTATAGGAAGTGCAAGCCCTGAAAGCAAAGTATATTTAGCTCATCCCGAATGGTTTGTGACTGATATATCAGGAAAACCTGCGTCATTGCATATGTCTGGTGACAAAGAGAAATATACTGCCTGTTTCGGGACAGGTTGGTATGATTATATAAAAAATATCTTAATGAAACTGTCGGTCGACTACGGACTTGAGTATTTCAAGCTCGATTTTGCCGTGGTTACCAGTGCCTATACATATGATCATGCTCAAACGGGCTGCTATTCTGTAAACCACCCCGGACATAAAGATCATAATGAATCGCTTTTTACAAACTATGAGCGTCTGTGGCAGTTGTTCGATGAACTTCATAAGGCAAAACCAGGTTTGTTTATCGACTGTACATTTGAAACGATGGGAGGGACCCAACTGATAGATTATGCACTTCTGAAACATGCTGAAGGTGACTGGCTGTCAAACTTCGAAGGAGTTGCAGGAGAAAAGACAGATATCAGGATCCGAAACATGGCATGGTGGCGTTCACCGGCTATATCAGCAACATCGCTGGTAATAGGAAATCCTCAGATGCAGGATCCATGTTGGGAAACGCATATTAAATCTATTGCGGGAGCTCTTCCGATTATGCTTGGCGATCCAAGGGCACTTTCAGGGGATGATCTTGTGAAATATCGTGCTTATTCTGACTGGCTTAAACGGATGGAAAGCAGATACAGCATAATGAGTTACCGGCAGGATCTTCCCGGATTCGGAGAACCAATGGAAGGAATGTGGGATGGATTTCAGAGGATAAATACCGAAAACCGGAATGGAGGAATAATCGGTATTTTCAGACATGGTTCTGTTGAATCAAAGAGGGTTGTCACAATAAACTATCTGGATCCATTAAGTACCTACGAGGTTAAATCTCTCGAAGGTAAAGTAATTTGTTCTTCGACTGGAAAAGAGCTGAAGGAGTCAGGATTTACTGTAGAACTGGCCGGATTATACTCAGGCGATTTATTCGAAATTTCACTAATATGAAAGTTTTTACGCCCCCTTCAGGGGGAAGGGGGGTAATTCACCAAGAACCACAAAGGGTAACCGTAATGAAATATTAAATCGATAACCATCTGATATGAAAAATTCAGTTTTCTTTATTGTGTTGATGATTTTAGCTCCCTTGTCAGCTATATCACAAACAGCAAGTACAGTTATAGATCTTAATGGTACATGGGAATTTGATCAGACAACCAACGCATTTCCCCCGGATGATGTATTTCTTTCATTTACCGGTGACATGAGGATAAACAGATTACTCGTCCTTCCATCGGTCTTAAACAGGAAAGTTACTGTTAAAGCACAGATCCGCAGCCTTATCCCCGCGCAGATATTCTATGGTGATCCCATGGAGGATTCTGTCAGTCTGGAGGTTGTTTTAAAAGATAAAAATTCCGGAACAGAGATAGGTTCAAGCCTGATTAAACTTAATGCAAAAAGAGATAATATTACAGAAACTGTGTTTGATGTTTCATTAAAGGACTTTGTGAAATGGACGCCTGAACGACCATTTCTTTATGTCGCTGAGGCAATATTGAAAACAGGGAATAGTATTTCCGATGAGAACACTGACATGTACATCGGTAATAGTCTTATTCCTGAATTGAAGAAAATAGACCCCACCAGGGTATGGGATGCCGGTTATATGCGTGAAGACCTTATGAAATCTGATGAGATGGATGAACCGCATCCTTATGAAGGACGTATTATCAGTACAGAAAAAGGGATAGAGACGACTTCTTATCCGCTTGGCAATCTCGATTATAAGCCCCAGGCGCTTAAGATGATTCAGTCGGCTGGCGTGCCTCAGCTGGCCAATGAATACGGATGGATCTGGCTATGGTGAAATGGGATGCCCAGCAAACTTACAGTTGATGTTTATAACTATTATCTGGGACACAATTCCACTCCGTCCCAAAACCGGGAATTACAGGCCTACAATATTCAGCTTGAAACAGAATGGCGGAGAAGTGAACCTGCCCTTGCCGGAGTGCTCGCATTTTGCTATCTGACAAATAATTATGGTTATACCGGAGACTGGTTCACAGGTAATATTAAGGATCTGAATCCATCTCCTGCTTTGCGATGGTTAACAGATGCTTTTGCTCCTTCGGCTGTATTCATTGATCTTACTGACGAGCGTTATGTTAAGCAGGCTGTTCCTCTTCAACCCGGAGGGAAGCTGAAATTTAAACTGGCTAAAATAAAAGTGATACATCGGTTTGACTTCTGCCGTTACTTTGGCAATGACAGGTAAAAAGATTAATATTGCCGTCGATTTATTACCGGAATACACTTTTATACTGGTTATTTAGATTTTAGATATGGAGATTTTTCAGACACTGTTTGATTGGTACATGGCCAATCTGAACTATTTCACAATTGCTCTTCTTATGTTGATTGAAAGTACATTCCTGCCATTACCATCGGAGGTTGTTATTCCGTTTGCCGCATATAAGGCAGGTCAGGGTGAACTGAATGTATTTTTAGTAATTATCATGGGCACAATCGGAGCTCTGTCGGGTTCGCTGATTAATTATACCCTGGCCTACTATCTGGGCAGGCCTATCGTTTACAAATTTGCCGGATCAAAACTTGGCAGGCTTTTTCTTTTATCGGAAGAAAAAGTCAAACATGCCGAGGACTATTTTATACGTAACGGGAAAACGTCAACCTTCATTGGACGATTGGTTCCCGGCATCAGGCATCTCATATCCATTCCTGCAGGTCTTGCTAAGATGAATCTAAGAGATTTTATGCTTTTTACTTTTATCGGAGCAGGAATCTGGAATATAATACTGGCAATAGTCGGATTTTATCTTTATGCAATAAGAGACCAGATATTTCCTTATATCGGACATATCCTTCTTGGAGTCGGAGTCATCTTTGTTGTCTACCTTATCATCAAAGCCAGAAAGAATAAAAACAAGGAAAGTTAAATCATTTCCGTCAGTTGTACTTTGTTTTGATTTTCGGACGAAAGTTTTTATTTTCTATTTTGCTATATGTTCAGCTCCTGTTAACGCATTATTTCAGGCGGAGGTTCTTTGCAGTTTCGTAAAGAGCTTTGTCAGATTCTGTAACAGGATTAACTTCAAGAAAATGAGGCGCTGATTTGGTTTCCTCATTGACATGAATGAACGTAACAAATCCGTCAACAAGAGGTTTCTCATCTCCGTTTTTTTCAACATGAACATAAGAAGTGAGGCTTGTTTTTCCGGTATAAACTATTTTGGATGAGAACTTAAGAACATCTCCCGATTTCGCTGGTTTGGTAAAAAACATGCCATGGATTTTGAGACATACCACATTCTGAGGGTTTAATAATGATGCAGCTGCGATAAAGCCTGATTCAACAAACCATTCTGCCGTTCTTCCGGCAAATAATGTTCCATGATGGTTAAGATCTTCGCTTTTAACGAGCCTCATTGTAACCATGCACTTCGGGCAAATAACTTTAGTTTCCATCTGATTTTTCTTCAAATGTACCTGTTTCCAGCGACTGGAATGATGACTTGTGTCAGTTCCGGATATGTAAGAATGGTCATTATATTGAAAATTTATGCTTCAGTTTCTGAATTCGATTTGTCGGGGAGGTCCCTCACTTCGTTCGGGATGACAAATCATATTGATATAAAGTGGGAGGGAAGCAGGGGCGTTTCGAACCGGGCTTTAGCCGGGCAAAAATGTATAATCGAAACGCCCCTGCTTCCCTCCCAGAACTCCCTACAGAAAATGAATGTCATCCCGAGTCTCCATACAAACTTTTGCACATCAGGGATTATGACATCATTACCCATCAGGGCTTCCTCATACCTCACACCAAAAATGGTGTCATCCTGAATTCATCCTTCCTGATAATTTCTCAATATCCCACAATTAGAAAAGGATGAATGAAGGGT
>Ga0315272_10000273_pt1 | contig 25332 bp, 21 predicted proteins | sample C3_middle_MG_FD_203918 | JGI IMG/M metagenome (GOLD analysis project Ga0315272, IMG submission 203918) | Sediment microbial communities from Yellowstone Lake, YNP, Wyoming, USA - C3_middle | ecosystem: Environmental > Aquatic > Freshwater > Lake > Sediment | place: USA: Wyoming | collected...
TGCAGTGGCTTGCCACGCGAGCCGTCATTGCGAGCGAAGCGCGGCAATCGCAATGACGGTATGGGTGCGTTGGTGATTTCATAATGCTTTAGAAACGAAAGTAAAAAATGACTGCTGAAAAAGGACGTAACGTCGTTGTTGTTGGTACCCAGTGGGGCGACGAGGGCAAGGGCAAGCTGGTTGATTGGCTGACCGAGAGTGCCCAGGGTGTGGTGCGCTTTCAGGGTGGCCACAATGCCGGGCACACGCTCGTGATCAATGGTGTCAAGACTGCGCTGCACTTGGTTCCCAGTGGCATCATGCGCGCCGGTGTGAAGTGCTATATCGGCAATGGTGTCGTGCTTTCGGCGACCAAGCTGTTCGAGGAAATTGAGGCGTTGGAGGCGGCCGGTGTCGAGCTGCGTTCACGCTTGCGTGTGAGTGAGGCTTGCCCGCTGATTCTGCCGTTCCATGCGGCGCTGGATGTGGCGCGCGAAGCCGCCCGCGAAAATAGCGGCCAGGCCAAGATCGGCACCACCGGGCGCGGCATTGGCCCGGCTTACGAAGACAAAATCGCACGTCGCGCCCTGCGCGTGCAAGACCTGAAGTATCCGCAGCGTTTTGCCAGCAAATTGCATGAATTGCTGGACTTGCACAACCACATCCTGGAAACTTATTTGGGCTCGGCCAAGTTTGACTTTGGCCCCACGCTGGCGCCTTACATGACGGCTGGCAAAGTGTTGTTCGAACCGGTGTTTGCCGAGGCCATGCGCCAGGCCGAACTGCTCAAACCGATGATGGCCGACGTCTCGCGTGAACTCAACGAAGCGCACCTCAGTGGCGCCAACCTGCTGTTTGAAGGCGCACAAGGAACACTGCTGGACATCGATCATGGCACCTACCCGTACGTGACTTCGAGCAACTGCGTGGCCGGCAATGCCGCTGCCGGTTCCGGCATTGGCCCGGGCCTGTTGCACTACATCCTGGGCATCACCAAAGCCTATTGCACCCGCGTTGGCGGTGGCCCGTTCCCGACCGAGTTGCAGTGGCAAGTTCCCGGCACGCCGGGTTATCACATGAGCACGGTGGGTGCTGAAACCGGCGTGACCACCGGGCGCAGCCGGCGTTGCGGCTGGTTTGATGCAGCGCTGCTCAAGCGCTCGGCACAGGTCAACGGCTTGACTGGCCTGTGCATCACCAAGCTGGACGTGCTCGATGGCCTGAAAGAACTCAAACTGTGCACCGGCTACCAGCTCGACGGCCAATTGACGGACATCTTGCCGATGGGCGCCGATGAGATTGAACGCTGCACCGCAGTTTATGAAACGATTGCCGGTTGGAGCGACAGCACCGTTGGCATCACCGAGTATGACAAGTTACCGGTTAATGCACGTTTGTATTTGCAGCGCATCGAGCAGGTCACAGGCGTGCCCATTCACATGGTCTCGACCGGGCCAGACCGAGAGCAGACAATTCTCCTGCGTCATCCTTTCCTCGCCGATTGATTCAGGAAAAAATTCATGCTGACCGAAGACGGCAAACACCTGTATGTGAGTTATGACGAGTACCATAACCTGATTGAAAAACTGGCCATCAAGATCCATCAGTCAGACTGGCCGTTCGACACCATTTTGTGTCTGGCGCGCGGCGGCATGCGACCCGGCGACATCCTGTCACGCATTTTTGACAAGCCCCTGGCCATCATGTCCACCAGCTCTTACCGCTCGGACGTTGGCACCGTGCAGGGAGTGCTCGATATTGCGCGTTTCATCACAACGCCCAAGGGCGAGATCGCCGGCAAGGTGCTGCTGGTGGATGACCTGGCGGATTCCGGCCACACCCTCAAAGCGGTCATTCACCAACTCAAGAACAACTACAAGCCGATCACGGAGTTGCGCAGCGCTGTGATCTGGACCAAGGCCTTGTCCAGTTTCACGCCGGATTATTCGGTGGAGTTCTTGCCGACCAACCCCTGGATACACCAACCGTTTGAAAGCTACGACGCCCTGCGGCCGCAGCAATTGATAGAAAAATGGAGCGTTTAGGCGCAGAGCAAACCATGACTGATCTCACCACCACGCTGATTCATCACCCCTACACACCACCGGCCGGTTTTGCCGCGCCGCAGCCGGGGGTCTTCAAGGCTTCCACCGTCATTTTTCCGAACGTGGCCGCGATGCGCGACTTTGAGTGGAAAGACAAATCCGCTTACACCTACGGCCTGCACGGCACGCCCACCACTTATTTGCTCGAGGAGCGGCTGTGCACGCTCGAAGGCGGCTTGCAATGCTTGCTCCTGCCCAGCGGGCTGGCGGCGATCGCCAACGTGGCGCTGTCGTTGTTGAAAATCGGTGACGAGGTGCTGATTCCCGACAACGCCTACGGCCCGAGCAAAGCGTTGGCCGAGGGTGAACTCAACGCCTGGGGCATCACGCACCAGTTTTACGATCCTTCGAGCCCGCAGGATCTGGCCGCCAGGATCAACGCCAAGACGCGTCTGGTCTGGCTGGAAGCGGCGGGTTCGGTAACGCTGGAGTTCCCGGATTTGTGCGAGCTGGTGCGCGTGTGCCAGGCCCGTGGTGTGATCACGGCCCTGGACAATACCTGGGGCGCCGGCTTGGCATTTTCACCGTTTGATCTGCTGCCCGGCGCTTCTCCTGCGCTGGCCGTCGATATCTCGATCCACGCGCTGACCAAATACCCCAGCGGCGGCGGCGATGTGCTGATGGGCAGCGTCATCACGCGCGATCCAGCGTTGCATCTCAAACTCAAACTGACGCACATGCGCCTGGGTTTTGGCATCGGTGCCAATGATGTCGAGATGGTGCTTCGGGCCTTGCCGAGTTTGGCGTTGCGTTACCAGGCGCACGACAAGGCAACACGTGAACTGGCTGGCTGGTGCCAGGGTCGGGCCGAATTTGCTCAAGTGCTGCACCCGGCGTTGACGGATGCGCCGGGCCACGCGCACTGGCGTTCGCTGTGTCGCTCCGGTCCCGGTGGTGCCGCTGGCCTGTTCAGCGTAATTTTTGATGCCCGCTACAAACAAAGCCAGATTGATGCGTTTTGCGACGCGCTCAAATTGTTCAAGCTGGGCTACAGTTGGGGCGGTTCCATGAGTCTGGTGGTACCCTACGATCTGGCCGCCATGCGCAGCACCTGGCCGACGCACTTGAAACCGGGCACGCTGGTGCGTTTCTCGGTTGGTCTGGAAGCCGTCGCCGATTTACAGGCTGATCTGGAACAGGCACTGCAAAGGCTGGGTTGACGCCGACGCGCGCCTGCTCGCAGCGACTGGGTCGGACAAAAAAATCGGCAGTTGTCTCGGGGTCGATGCCGAGCAATGGTAAAGTGACTCTAACAACTTGAAGGAATACCTTGGCAACACCTAATTACGGTTACGAAAAACGTCAAAAAGAACTGGCGAAGAAGAAGAAGAAAGAAGAAAAATTAAAGCACAAGGCCGAGCGCAAGGTCGGTGAAGGTGCTGAGGGTGGGGTGCCCGACGAGAACGACGCGGCTCAACCTGGTGAACCCGGTACCGATGCGCCGGCCCGCTGAGGCCAGGAATCTGCCATGCTGAGGTTCGCACCGTTTTGTGCCGCGGCCGCAGGCTTACGTCGATGCCGCGATTATCTTTTGCGCCAAGCGCTCCATCGCGGCGGTTGAATGGTCTTGCGGCACGATTGTTTTTGCATTTTCAAACTGCGAAAAATTGCGTCGCATCGACTGTAGGTAAGTGGGATCATAGTGCTGCGTGAGCAGCGCTTGCACCACCGGCGCGATCTCTCCCGCGCGTACCTGGGCCTGCCACAGTGCAACCACCGCCTTGCCTTTAAACTCGGCCAACACCTGCAAGCGCTCGCAAAAACTCTCCGTGTCGCGCACAAAAAAATCGTAATCCTCCATCAACAGGGCTACGCGTTCGGCATCACTGAGCACCAGGTTCAGGCAGGGGCTTTGGTGCATGGCTTCTATCAGTGCTGCGGGCACCGCCACATTGCCCACTTTTTTACTCTCGCTCTCGATAAACACCGGGCGTGCCGTGTCGAGCTGGCGCAGCGCTTGCCATACCAGCGTGTCAAAGCGTTTCTGCGATGGCTGCGCCAGTCCCGGCAGCGCGCCCAGCACCGAACTGCGGTGTCGGGCCAGTGCTTCCAGATCGACCACCTGTGCACCCAGTTTTGCAAGCGCCTGCAACAGGCGGGTTTTGCCCGAGCCGGTGGTGCCCACTATCACGCGCCATTGCAGGGCGTTGGCCAGGCGGGGAATATCCTGCACGACGGCGGCGCGAAAAGCCTTGTAGCCGCCTTCGAGCAGCGTCACGCGAAAACCGATTTGCGACAGTATCAGTGAAAGCGCGCCACTGCGTTGACCGCCACGCCAGCAATAGGCCAGCGGTTGCCACGATTTGGGCTTGTCGATGACCTCGCGCTCGATGTGGTCGGCAATATTGCGCGCGGCCATGGCGGCCCCGCGCTTCTTGGCTTCAAATGCGTTGACTTGGGCGTAGAGCGTGCCGATGGCGTGGCGCTCGTCGTTGTTGAGCGTTGGCCAGTTGACGGCGTTGGGCAGGTGGTCGAGTGCGTACTCGTCTTCGCTGCGGGCATCGATGAGGGTGTCAAACTCATGCAGCCGGCCTATGACTTCAGAAGCGGCCAGGGTGTTCAGGCTCATGGGAGGAGTTTCTTGAGTTCCGGCCAGACATTGGCCAGCATCAGGGGCTGCGCTTCTTCCTTGGGGTGGATGCGGTCGGCTTGAAACAGTTGCGTGCTGTCAGGCCGGTCGGCAATACCTTTGAGCAGGAACGGCACCAGCGCTGCACGGTTTGATTTCGCGACGCTGGCAAACAGCGCGGCAAAGCGTGTGCCATAGTCGCGTCCGTAGTTGGGCGGCACCTGCATGCCGATCAGCAACACCCTGGCACCGGCTCGCTGGGCTGTTTGCGTCATAGCCGTCAGATTGTCTTGCGTCAGGACAAGCGGCAGGCCGCGCAGCGCGTCGTTGCCACCGAGCTCAATGATCACGTGCGTTGGCCGCTGCGCCAGTAGCGCGTCCAGTCGCGCGCGCCCGCCCGACGTCGTGTCGCCACTGATGCTGGCATTGACCACGCTGGCGTTCAAGTTTTCTGTTTTGAGCTTTTGTTCGAGCAGAGCGACCCAGCCGCTGCCGCGTTTGAGTCCATACTCGGAACTCAAGGAATCGCCCAGCACCACAATGGTCTTCTGGGCGATAGGGTGGCTGGCCTTGGCGGCTGCGGCTGTTCCCGCTGTAGCCGATAGCCCCAGCAGCACCGCCAACAGGGCGACCGCGGTACAGTAGCGCCGATACCAATGATGTCGATACAAAGAAAATCTCATGTCTGATTCAATTATTTCCGTTGAGCATGTTTACAAGTCGGTGACCGATTCCAGCGGCACGCTAGACATTTTGCTCGATATTGATTTTGTGCTGAATGTGCGCGAGACCGTGGCTATTGTCGGTGCCTCGGGTTCCGGCAAAAGCACCTTGTTGTCCATCATTGCCGGGCTGGATACGCCCACGCGCGGTACCGTCCGGCTGGCCGGGCAGGACTTGTTTGTCATGAATGAGGACCAACGCGCCGAGTTGCGCGCACAAAAGCTTGGCTTTGTGTTCCAGAGTTTTCAGTTGCTGGGCAACCTGAACGCGTTGGAAAATGTGATGCTGCCGCTTGAATTGACCGGCAAACGCAATGCCCGTGAGGCCGCCACCGAGATGCTGGCGCGCGTGGGCTTGGCCGAGCGGTTGGGCCATTACCCCAAAGTCCTGAGCGGCGGCGAGCAGCAGCGGGTGGCGCTGGCACGCGCCTTCGTTGTCAAACCCGCCGTCTTGCTGGCCGACGAGCCCACCGGCAGCCTGGATTTCGCCACCGGTGAAAAAGTAATGGAACTGATGTTTGACCTCAACCGTGAGCAGGGCACAACACTGGTGCTGGTGACACACGACAACGCCATCGCGACCCGCTGTGACCGACGCATCATGATCGAGGCCGGTCAGCTGGTGCGCGCTTAGGGCGCCTTGCAATTGCAAACCGCATTGCCTTTGTCAAAGATGATTTCCCAGGTATTGAGTGCCGTGCGCCGCCAGATGGACGTGAAACGGGCAATGATGGTGCCGTCGGGACTTCGCACCGGCCCTGAACTGAGTGCGAGCGTGCCCGAGTCCAGGACTTCGACTTCGTCTGGCTCCCATGAGAACGGCGGGTTTGGGCCGGCATAGTGGCGAGCCCACCATTGGACGATTTGCGGCTTTCCGCGCAGCGGCGTGGGGCCTGAGAAAAAGATTGCCTCGTCGGCGACGAATGTCGCAAATGCGCCGTGGTTGCGATCCGACATGGTCTTGGCAAAGGCACGCTCGGTCGCCATGACTTCAAGTCTCGCATCGGCCCGGTTGGGGCCAACAGGCGATGCCGCGCAGCCGATCAGGCCAAGGCAGTAAGCCAAGAGGGAAAAGACACGAAACTTCATGGGTTGACTGCTCCTCGATTGAACGGTGAGTGAAGGCCACGCTGCTCGGCGTCATACACGGCGCAATTTTTAATCGGTTGGGGACAGAGCACGCTCACTGCGTGTAGCTTTGGTCTGTCCCGCAATTCTTAATCAGTTGGGGACAGAGCTGGTTCGCTGCGCGTAACTGCGGTCTGTCCCGCAATTTTTAATCGGTTGGGGACAGAGCACGCTCACTGCGTGTAGCTTTGGTCTGTCCCGCAAGGTTTCAGTAGGTCCCCGGCAACAAAATGCCTTTGTCGACGGTGTTGATGTCGGTGTGGCCGCAAAATGCCATGGTCAGATCGAGTTCCTTGTGGATGATTTCCAGCGCCTTGGTAACGCCTGCCTCACCCAGGGCGCCCAGGCCATAAATGTAGGCGCGCCCGATGTAGGTGCCATGCGCGCCCAGGGCGCGCGCCTTGAGGACATCCTGGCCGCTTCTGATGCCGCCGTCCATGTGCACTTCGATCTGGCGACCAACCGCATCCACAATGGCCGGCAAGGCCGAGATGGAGGAAGGCGCGCCGTCGAGCTGGCGCCCGCCGTGGTTGGAAACAATCAGCGCGTCAGCGCCGGCATTGACCGCCAGGCGCGCGTCCTCGGCATCTTGAATTCCTTTCAAGATGAGTTTGCCGCCCCAGCGCTTCTTGATCCACTCAACGTCGTTCCAGTTCAGCGTCGGATCGAACTGTTTGCTGGTCCATTCCGAGAGCGAGCCCATGTCCTCCACGCCTTTGACGTGACCGACGATGTTGCCAAAGTCACGGCGCTTGGTACCCAGCATGCCCAGTCCCCAGCGCGGCTTGGTCATCATGTTGAAAATATTGGACAGGGTCAGTTTGGGCGGCGCGCTCAAACCGTTTTTTAAATCCTTGTGACGTTGACCTATGATTTGCAGGTCGAGCGTCAGCACCAGCGCCGAACAACGGGCGGCACGGGCGCGTTCTATCAGGCGTTCGATGAAATCGCGGTCTCGAATGACGTAGAGCTGGAACCAGAACGGGTGGTTGCCGGTTTCGGCGGCGACGTCCTCGATCGAACAGATGCTCATGGTCGAGAGCGTGAACGGCACGCCAAAGGCCTTGGCGGCGCGGGCCGATAGGATCTCGCCGTCGGCGTGTTGCATGCCGGTCAACCCGACCGGTGCCAGTGCCACCGGCATCGCCACCGGCTGTCCGACCATGGTGCTGGCCGTGCTGCGCTGGTCGATGTTGATGGCCACGCGCTGGCGCAGCTTGATTTTCTCAAAATCGCTGGTATTGGCGCGGTAGGTGGACTCGGTCCATGAGCCGCAGTCGGCGTAGTCATAGAACATGCGCGGTACGCGCTTTTGCGCTAGCACGCGCAGGTCTTCAATGTTGGTGATGACTGGCATGCGGGTTTGCGTGGCTGTGCCGTGCATAGGTGTCTCCTGGTTTGTGCCTCAATGGTAATGGCAGTTGGGCACGCCGGGTCTGAAATGCGCTGCCCGCCAATTCAATTTGGACGCAAGCGTAACAGAGTCCGCGCACTCCCAGAATGGCCGTCAACTCAATTCATAAAGTGTGGTGAAATGGAGTACGCACACCGCTCATTTGTCAGCCGTTTGAAGTTCCGTTTTTGAAATCCCAACCCCGCCATCATGCTCACTGCGACCCCGATTCACTTTCTTCCTGCCACCACGAATCCCCAAACTCAACCGTCAACGCTTAGCCCGATTGTCGGCGGTCGGGTCGAATTGCAGTTGCTCACTACCCTCAAATGCAACCTCAAATGCAGTTACTGTTCTTTGGGCGTGGGCGAGGTGTTGGGCTCACAGGTTGACGTTGAATACGATATCGAGCAGCTCAGCACCTTCATCGACACGCAGCTTAAGGGCAAAGAGGTCTATGTCACGTTTTACGGCGGTGAGCCGACCCTGAACAAACCCCTGATGCTGGCCGTGATGCAGCGTTTCCCGCAGTTTCGTTTTCAGTTGCAAACCAACGCGACGCTGATCGACGATCTGCCCGACTGGGCCTTGGGCCGACTCTCCAATGTGCTCGCTTCCATTGACGGTGGCCAGGCCACCACCGACGGTTACCGCGGACGCGGCATTTACCGCCAGGTGATCAAGAACCTGAAAGAGGTGCGCGCAAAAGTCGGCGGCTCCATCACCGCCCGCGTCACCTGGGGCAACCCCGACACCACCTTTGAGGAGCTAGATCTGCTGGTCAGTGCCGGCACGCCGTTTGACTACCTGTACTGGCAGTTTGTGGCCGATGCGCAGTATGGCGGCGACTCGCTCGCCAAACGCCAGGCGGTGCTGGTGCAAATGATAGATCGGTTTTTTTCACGCACCGATGTCCTGTACCCGCTGATTCCGCTCATGGGCATGGTGCGAAACAAGCTGTTCCCCAACCGCGCGCAGGAGTTGTACGCGGGCCGCACCCAGTGCCGGGTCTCCACCCATCTGCTCAATGTGATGCCCAGCGGCGAGATCTTTCCTTGCCCGGACATGTTGTATGTGCCGCAAATGAAAATGGGCGATGTCAAGGGCAACTGGCTCAAGGCGAGCCCGCTGCAACTCTCTGCGGCCATGCCCTGCCAGGCCTGTGAGGCCTTTGCATGGTGTCGCGGCAATTGTCTGAAGAATCTGTACAACGGCTATGTCAAACAGGACGCGCAGTACCGCGCCGAAGTGGTCGAGCCGATTTGCGAGTTGATCCGCTTTATGGGCCGCGAGATCGACAAGCGCAACCCGCAGGCCTGGTTCGATCAGGCCACCTTGCCGCTGCGCAAGCTCATCATGGACTGCGAAGTTTATGAATATGTCGAAGTGATGCCCTGAACCAAACTGCACCCATGCAGATTCACTGCTAACGCGTCAGGGACTGGCCTGGTGATCTGATCAGTTGGGGACAGAGCTGGCGGACATCCAACATCCTGATATCTGTTGGGGACAGAGCTGGCTCACTGCGTGTAGCTGCGGTCTTTCCCGCAAATTTTTCAGTTTATAACTGCGGTCTGTCCCACAAAGTAAAAAAGGCCTTCAAGGATAGTTCCTTAAAGGCCTTGGTACTGTTTCATGGTCGGGGCGAAAGGATTCGAACCTTCGACCCTCTGGTCCCAAACCAGATGCGCTACCAGGCTGCGCTACGCCCCGACAAGCAGCTATTGTAACGGGTCGCAGTGGCGCTTTCCCAATGGAATTCACGTTTACCATTGCGCCATGTCGTCTCAAATTCCCGCGCTGGTGTGGCTGGCGCCAGGTCAGGATTTCCCGCCCACCAGTCAAGCCTGGGCTGCGGATTCGCCGGCACCGGGCTTGCTGGCGGCCGGTGGCGAACTCGATGTGGCATCTTTGCGCCGGGCCTACAGCCGGGGTATTTTTCCCTGGTACAGCGGCACGCAGCCGCCCCTGTGGTGGAGTCCTGATCCAAGAATGGTGCTCGATGTCGGTCAATTTCACATCCACGCATCCTTCAAAAAAACATTGCAAAAATTCTGCCGAACGCCGGGCTGTGACATTCGGTTTGACACCGACTTTATACAAGTCATTGAAGCTTGCTCAACCAGCCCGCGCACCGGCCAATCCGGCACCTGGATCGTGCCCGACATGGTGGCGGCCTACTGCAACCTGCACCACGCCGGTCTGGCCCACAGCGTGGAAACCTGGGTCGATGGCCAACTGGTCGGAGGTTTGTACTGCGTTGCGTTGGGCAAAGCGGTGTTTGGTGAATCGATGTTCAGCCGTTCGAGCGAGGCTTCCAAGATTTCATTGGCCGCGCTGGTTGCTTTCTGTCGTCACCATGGCATCGCGCAGATTGATTGCCAGCAGAACACGCCTCACCTGGCGGCCATGGGTGCCGCTGAGGTTTCTCGTGCACTGTTTTTGGAGCGACTGGCACTGGGGCTGGCCCAGACTGCTCCCCGTTGGCAGTTTGACCGGCGCCATTGGCAAACCCTGCTGCCTTCGAAATTTGCCCCAGCATCAGGTTGGGACAGCTCCGCTCACCATTTCACCAAGTAAAATCATGAACGCGCAGTTCAGGAGTACCCATGCGAAAGATAGATCCCAACGTTACCGCCACCCCGACCGTTCAAGTCATTGAGCGCATGTTCACCATCCTGGACGTTCTGGCGTCGCGGGAAGAAGCAATTTCACTGAAAGAAATCAGCCAGAAAGCGGGGCTGCACCCCTCCACCGCGCACCGTTTGTTGAATGATCTTGCCACGGGCCGTTTCGTTGACCGCCCACAGGCCGGCAGTTATCGCCTGGGTATGCGCTTGCTGGAGCTGGGCAACCTGGTTAAAAACCGCCTCAATGTTCGCGATGCAGCGCTGGCGCCTATGCGCGAACTCCATAAGTTGATCCAGCAACCGGTTAATTTGAGCGTGCGTCAGGGCGACGAGATTGTCTATATCGAACGCACTTACAGCGAACGCTCGGGCATGCAGGTGGTGCGCGCCATCGGCGGGCGGGCGCCGCTGCACCTGACTTCGGTTGGCAAATTGTTCCTGGCGGCGGAAGATCCGCTGCGCCTGCGTGCCTACGCCGCGCGCACGGGCCTGAGCGGTCACACGAAAAACAGCCTGACCCAGTTGCCCGCGTTGGAGCGTGAACTCGCCAAGGTGCGCCAGTATGGCACGGCACACGACAACGAAGAGCTTGAGCTGGGCGTGCGCTGCATGGCAGCGGGTATTTACGATGACCAGGGCGCCTTGGTCGCGGGCTTGTCGATTTCGGCGCCGGCCTTGCGTCTGGAAGAAGCGTGGTTGCCCAAACTTCAGGCCACCGCACGAGAAATTTCAACTATTCTGGGCTACCGCTGAGAGTCAGCGTCTGAGCCGTTCAGCTCTCGACGCTTGGCCTAACCGAGAAGATTTTCAGCGTTTTGCAAACGCGCCTGCGGCACGGCAACCACCTTGGCCGGAATCGATTCGACCCAGCGCCGGACACGTTCGGCATCGCCAAGGCGACTCAATTTTCCAGCCGAATCCAGAAACACCATGATCAGCTTGCGACCAGCCACTTTGGTCTGCATCACCAGACAGCGCCCGGCTTCGGAAATGTAGCCGGTCTTTTGCAGGCCAATCTCCCAGGACGGGTTTTTAACCAGGCGGTTGGTGTTGTTGTACTGAAGCATTCGACGGCCCACCGCTACCTGGTAATCGGGCGAAGTAGTTAATTCACGCAAGATCGGGTCGCCGTGGGCGACATTGACCAGCTTGGCCAGGTCACGCGCGCTGGACTGATTTTTACTGGAAAGTCCGGTCGGCTCGACATAATTGGTGTCGTTCATGCCTATGAGCCGGGCCTTGGCATTCATCAGCCCGACAAAGACTGGCACGCCGCCCGGGTAGCTGCGGGCCAATGCATGTGCCGCACGGTTTTCACTGGACATCAAAGCCAAGTGCATCAATTCACCGCGACTGAGCGTGGTACCCACCTTCAGGCGCGATGAGCTGCCTTTTTCGGTATCCACATCGGCTTGCGAAATGGTGATCAATTCATGCATGGGCAACTGCGCTTCAGTCAGCACCAAACCCGTCATCAGCTTGGTCAGAGAAGCAATCGGCAAAACGGCCTGGTCATTCTTGCTGAACAAGACTTCATTGGTATCCTGGTCTATCACCAACGCCACACTTGATTTCAAGGCCAGCGTGTCAGGGGCGCCATGCAAGCCGGCGATCTGCCCAAACGAAGGGGGGAGTGAAACGGTTTGAACAGCAACGCGTCCAACACGCGCATGAATGGCTGCTTTGCGGGGGCCAACCGCGATGGTTCTGGAGACTTTTCGTTTGGCGACTGTCCGGTGCGGGGTTGCCTTGGCAAGCTCCCGTTTATGCTCAGCAGCATCGGCCTGGGGCAGGGAAATGGCGACCACGAACAGCGCCAAACCGATGAGAGAAAGTAATCTGTGCACAAAGTCTCCAGGCAAAATTGGAAAAAAAATTGCAAACCAATTTTTGAAACAATCTCACTATAACAAACTTTATGCAAAAAGTGGCGCAATATCAAGCAGTTGCGCCACTTTCTTAATTAACTACCACAAATGGAAGCCGTCTAAACCAGAAATAGAAACCTTTTAACCTTGTTAACCTTGCGCCGCCACCCGCTGCGCTTTGCTCTGCAGTCGGTTCAGCGCACTCAGGTAGGCTTTGGCCGAGGCCACAATGATATCGGGGTCGGAGCCTACACCGTTGACGACGCGACCACTGTGTTGCAGGCGCACCGTGACTTCGCCCTGGCTTTCGGTTGAGCCGCTGATGGCGTTGACCGAGTAGAGCACCATCTCGGCACCGCTTTGAACGTGCGATTCGATCGCTTTGAGCGAAGCATCCACCGGACCATCACCGTCCGATGAACTTTTGACCTCCTTGCCCTCGACCGTGAACACAATACTGGCCTGTGGCCGCTCACCCGTTTCGCTGTGTTGCGAGAGTGAAACAAAGCCATACTGCTCCGGCTCGCCGCTTACGCTGCCATCGCCCAACAGCGCCAGAATGTCTTCATCAAAAATTTCGCTCTTGCGATCGGCCAACTCCTTGAACCGGGCAAAAGCGGCGTTGATATCGGCTTCACTTTCCATCTGCGCACCCAACTCCTGCAGGCGCTGCTTGAAAGCGTTGCGGCCGCTGAGTTTGCCCAGCACCAGTTTGTTGGCGCTCCAGCCCACGTCTTCGGCGCGCATGATTTCGTAGGTGTCACGCGCCTTCAAAATGCCGTCCTGATGGATGCCGGCGGCATGCGAAAAAGCGTTGGCACCAACGATCGCCTTGTTGGGCTGCACCACAAAACCGGTGATCTGACTGACCATGCGACTGGCCGCCAGAATATGCTGGGTCTGAATTCCTACGTCGAGTCCAAAATAATCATGGCGGGTCTTGGCCGCCATGACGACTTCCTCCAGGCTGCAATTGCCGGCCCGCTCGCCCAGGCCGTTGATGGTGCATTCGACCTGACGGGCGCCGCCAATTTTCACCCCGGCGAGCGAATTGGCGACGGCCATGCCCAGATCGTTGTGGCAATGTACCGACCAGATCGCCCGATCCGAATTGGGCACGCGCTGGCGCAGCGTTTTAATGAATTCGCCATAGAGTTCAGGGATGGCGTAGCCGACCGTGTCGGGCACGTTGATGGTGGTTGCGCCGTCGCTGATGACCGCCTCGATGACACGGCACAAAAAGTCCATATCGCTGCGATAAGCGTCCTCCGGACTGAACTCCACATCGGCAACCAGATTGCGCGCAAAACGCACCGCCAGACGGGCTTGCTCGAACACTTGATCGGGCGTCATGCGCAGCTTTTTCTCCATGTGCAGCGCGGAAGTTGCAATGAAGGTGTGAATACGGCTGTGGCTGGCACCTTGGAGCGCTTCTGCGGCACGCGAAATGTCGCGGTCGTTGGCGCGCGCGAGCGAGCAAACGGTGGCATCCTTGATGGCATTGGCAACGCCGCGCACGGCTTCAAAGTCACCGTTGGAACTGGCCGCGAAACCGGCTTCGATAACGTCCACCTTGAGGCGTTCGAGTTGACGGGCGATGCGCAGTTTTTCGTCTTTGTTCATGGACGCGCCGGGGGATTGCTCGCCGTCACGCAACGTGGTGTCAAAAATAATCAATTTGTCGGTCATCTGGCATCTCCTGAGTGGGTGGAAGTCGGCATTCAAAAAACGAGGCCCATAAAGCAAAAAGCCCGTTGCGAAAGGCATACGGGCTTTGGGTTTGGGTAAGCGCGTGCGCTACCGTCTCCGCCCGTCAGGCGATAGTAGTAGGGCAAGCAACAGCGTTTTCATGACGTCAATGTACCACAGGTGTGGGTTTGCCCGGACTGGCGGGTTTGTGCACGCGGGCGTGAAGCTGGCAGCCAGCCCAAGCAGTCAAGTTATCATGGCACTGTGTTTGTTGGTTTCCCGTTTTAGGGATATGAAAATTGTCAAAATACCCTCTTTCGTCATCGCGAGGCCGCGCTTGTTCGTCATTGCGAGGCCAAACCTTCTTCGTCACTGCGAGGAGCGAAGCGACGTGGCAGTCCATCGTGGCATACCCGCGACATGGATTGCCACGCGGGCCGTCATTGCGATTGCCGCGCTTCGCTCGCAATGACGATAAGAATACGTCGGCAATTTCATGATCCCTTAAAAATTTTCTGATTCCTGTGCGCCTTAATTCAATCAAATTATCCGGCTTCAAGTCTTTCGTTGAGCCGACCACTTTCATGCTGCCGGGGCAACTGGTGGGAGTGGTGGGTCCCAATGGCTGTGGCAAATCCAACATCATGGACGCGGTGCGCTGGGTGCTGGGGGAAAGCAAGGCATCGGAGTTGCGCGGTGAGTCGATGCAGGACGTCATTTTCAACGGCACCACCAGCCGCAAGCCTGCCAGCCGCGCCAGTGTCGAGCTGGTGTTTGACAATGCCGATCACCGCGCCGGTGGCCAGTGGAGCCAGTTCGGCGAGATTGCCGTCAAACGCGTGCTGACACGCGACGGCACCAGCAGTTATTACATCAACAATCAACCGGTGCGCCGGCGCGACGTGCAAGACGTTTTCTTGGGCACCGGTTTGGGGCCGCGCGCTTACGCCATCATTGGCCAGGGCACGATCAGCCGCATCATTGAATCCAGGCCTGAAGAATTGCGTCTTTTCCTGGAAGAGGCCGCCGGGGTTTCCAAATACAAGGAGCGCCGTCGCGAGACTGAAAGCCGTTTAACCGATACGCGCGAAAACCTGACACGGGTCGAGGACATACTGCGCGAGATCAACGCCAATCTGGAAAAACTGACCGCGCAGGCCGAAGTGGCCAAACAGTACCAGGCCCTGCAAACCGATGTGACCCTGCGCCAGCACCAGCTCTGGTTTTTGAAACGCGCCGAGTCCGAAGCGGAGCAGGCGCGGGTCAAGGCCGAAGCGCAAGGCGCGCTCAATGCACTGGAGAGTCGAGTGGCGGATTTGCGCCACATCGAAGCCGAGCTGGAGATCGTGCGCCAGGCGCACTATGCGGCCGGCGATCAGGTCAACCAGGCCCAGGGTTTGCTCTATGAGGCCAGTACCGAGGTCGGTCGGCTGGAGGCCGAAATCCGTTTCGTGGTGGAAGGCCGCCAGCGCGTCGAGCAGCGTCTGGCCACGCTCAAGGAGCAGATCACCCAATGGGCCAGCCGCGGCGCTGAGGCCGGTACCGAAATAGAAAGCCTGGCGGAACTGGCGCTGCTGAGCGAAGAAAAAACCGAGCTGCTTTCGGCCCAGGTGCAAGAGCAGTCGCAGCAGTTGCCCGATCTGGAAGAAGCGCTGCGGTTGGCGCAAAAAGACGCCAGCGCGCAGCGTGCCAGCGTGGCACAGGTGCGACAGCAAATTGGCGTGCTGGCCGCCGAGCAGCGCAACATTGAGGAGCAAGCGCGCCAGCTCGGCAGCCGACAGGAACGCCTGAGTGCAGATCAGCGCACGCTGGTCGAGCCCGATGAAGCGCGTCTGGCCGAACTGCAAAGTCAACTCGCTCAGGCGCAGCAGGGCGCGAGCGCGGCCGAGGCGGCCCTGCATGGGTTGCAGGATGCGATGCCGCAGCTCGACCAGAGCCGGCGTGAACAACAAGACACGGTAAACGCTGAATCGGCCCGGCAAGCTGATTTGTCGGCACGCCTGGAGGCGCTCAAGGCCTTGCAGGAGAAGGTCAAAACCGACGGCAAGCTGCAGCCCTGGCTGGCCAAGCACGGGCTTGACGGATTGGCGGGCCTGTGGAGCCGCATTCACATCGAACAGGGCTGGGAAAACGCGCTCGAAAACGCGCTGCGCGAACGCCTCGGTGCGCTTGAAGTGTCGCGCCTTGACATGGTGCGCTCCTTCGTCAACGATGCGCCGCCCGCCAAACTGGCTTTTTACAGTCCACCACCGGCGCCGGCGCCTTTGCGGCCAGCGACACTGGCGCGCCTCTCGGATTTGCTGCGCCTGAGCGATGCCGGCCAGCAAGCCGTGCTGGCCGATTGGCTGGAAGGTTGTTTCACGGCCACCAGTTTTGAAGAGGCATTGTCCAAGCGCAATGAATTGCAGCCGGGCGAACTGATTTTTGTGAAGTCGGGCCACGCTGTCGGCGCCTGCAGTGTGAGCTTTTATGCGCCCGACTCGGAGCAAGCCGGTTTGTTGGCGCGTGCGCAGGAAATTGAGAATCTGCACAAAGAGCTCAGAGCGCAGAACTTGATCAGTGCTGAATCCCGCTCGGCGCTGGTGCGCGCCGAGGCGGCGCATGCCCAGGCGTCGCAGCGTTTGATCGAGCTGCGCCGTGATGCCAGCCAGAGCCAAAGCCGCTGCCACGAATTGCAGGTCGAGACTTTGCGACTGAGCCAGCTGGCCCAGCAGATGCGCACGCGCAGCGCGCAAATTAGCGCCGATCTGGCCGAGCTGGAGCTGCAACTCGGCGACCTGCAAGAGCGCCGCGTCACCGCCGAGGGCCGCTTTGAAGAGCTGGACTTGGAGTTGGCCGATACCCAGGAGCGTCAGGCCGAGCTCGATGAACAGGTCATTGCCGGCGAGCGCAAATTGATCGAGGCCAGGGAGCAGCACCGCAGCCTGGAGCGCCATGAACAAGAGGCCGTTTTCGCTCTGCGCAGCTTGCATGCGCGCCGCGACGAGTTGTCACGTGCAGTCGAGACGGCAGCGCAACAAGCCGATTCCGTCAGGGCTGAAATGCAACGCGCCGAGGTTGAATTGGAACGCCTGAACGACGCCGCCGCGCAAGGTGGCTTGCAAGACGCCTTGGCGCTCAAGCTCGAGCGCGAGCGCGCGCTGGGGGGCAAACGCAGCCAGTACGACGACCTGACCGCCAAGCTGCGTGCCAGCGATGAGCGCCGCCTGCAGTTGGAGCGCGAACTCGATCCGTTGCGCCAGCAGATTACGGAATTTCAGCTCAAGGAGCAGGCTGCGCGATTGGGTTTGGAGCAGTACAGCCAGTTGCTCGATGACGCGCAAGCCGATAGGCAAGCGTTGGCCGCATCGGTCACCCAGGGCAAAGTCAGGTTGACCGGCATGCAAGGCGAGATTGACAGGTTGCACCGCGATATTGCAGCGCTGGGCGCGGTCAACCTGGTGGCGCTCGAGGAATTGGCAAGCGCCGTCGAGCGCAAGAACTTTTTGGCAGCCCAGTCGGCCGACTTGAACGAAGCGATGACGACGCTGGAAGATGCCATCAAGAAAATCGACGCCGAAACCCGCGACTTGCTGGCCGGCACTTTCAAGACCGTCAATGAGCATTTCGGCAAGATGTTCCCGGAGCTGTTTGGTGGCGGCAACGCGCAACTGGTGATCACCGGCGAAGAAATACTTGACTCCGGCGTGCAGGTGATTGCGCAGCCGCCCGGCAAAAAAAACCAGACCATTCATCTGCTCTCGGGCGGCGAAAAAGCGCTGACGGCGATCGCCCTGGTGTTCGCCATCTTCCAGCTCAACCCGGCACCTTTTTGCCTGCTCGATGAAGTCGATGCACCGCTGGACGATGCCAATACCGAACGTTACGCCAAACTGGTGGCGAGCATGAGCAAGGACACCCAGTTCCTGTTCATCAGCCACAACAAGATTGCCATGGAAATGGCCCAGCAGTTGATCGGCGTGACGATGCAGGAGCAGGGCGTATCGCGCATCGTGGCGGTGGACATGGAAGCCGCCCTCTCATTGTCCGAGACGGCCTGACGCTGATGAGTACACTGCAAATTGGTTTGGCAATCGTCGGCGCCCTGGTGCTGGCCGTCATGGCCGCGCAGGCCGCCTGGATTTCACGCAAGGACCAGCCCCGGCAAGCCACGCCGCAGGACGGCAGCGATTCATCCAAAGCCGGTGCGGACGCATCGGCCAGGACTCAAGCCGAAGCGGGTAGGGTCGATCTCGATGAGGCGGGTTTTGCCCTGCCCAGGCTGGAAAAAAGACCGGTCATGGATGCCTTGATCGATGTCATTGCGCCGATTGCGCTGGACACTGCGGTGTCGGGCGAGGCGGCATTGGCGGCGTTGCCGACCACGCGGCGGGTCGGCAGCAAACCGTTTTCGATTGAAGGCCTCAATGCCGGCAGCCAATGTTGGGAAATACCGCTGGCGGGTGAGCGTTACGCCGCTTTCCAGGCCGGTGTGCAACTGGCCAACCGCCTGGGCGCGCTCAATGAAATCGAGTACTCCGAATTTGTAATAAAAACGCAGGCTTTCTGCGACCTTGTCAACGCCGCGCCAGATTTCCCGGAGATGCGCGAAGCGGTGGCCCGCGCCAATGAACTCGACCAGTTCGCCAATGATCACGACGCCCAGTTGGTGTTTGTGGTGCGCGCACGCCATGTGGCCTGGAGCCCTGCCTATGTGCAGCAAATTGCGGCCCACCATGGCTTTGTTGGCACCGCCATGGCAGGGCGCATGGTGCTGCCTGCCAGTGGTGCCGGCCTGCCAGCACTGCTGAGCCTCAGTTTCGATGCGCAGGCGGCGCTGGCCGAGGACACGGCGCAAGCGGCGGTGCGGGAACTGGTGATGAGTCTGGACGTGCCCCAGGTTGAGCGCAGCGAGTCTCCTTTTGATCGCTTGCGTCAAGCGGCGCTGGCGCTGGCCGACAGCATGGACGGCATCGTGACCGACGACAAGGGTCTGCCGCTGGGCCCCGAGGTGCTGGACATGATAGGCGCCGAACTACAGAGTCTGTACGATCGCCTGGACCAGCGAGATTTGTCGGCCGGCTCGGCGCTGGCACGGCGTCTTTTTTCCTGAGCTGAGTTGGGGCCAGATTTCCTCATGAAGGATTTATTTGCAGCCCAGGCAGCGTTGCCGGACGCCTCTCATATCGAGCAGCTCAGGCGCACGCTGCATGAGCACGCGCATCGCTATTACGTGCTCGATGAACCCAGCATTCCGGACGCCGAATACGACCGTTTGTTTCAGGCGCTGCAGGCCATAGAAGCGCAGCATCCGGAGTTGGTGACACCGGACTCGCCGACCCAGCGCGTCGGTGGCCGCGTGCTGGACCAGTTTGCCAGTGTGCGTCATGCCGTGCCCATGCTCAGCATTCGCACCGAAACCGACATCCAGGCCAGCGGAGCGCAAAATTTCGACACCCGGTTGCGCCGTGAACTCGCGCTGGATGAATCGGCAGCGGCGCTGGAGTACGTCGCCGAACCCAAGTTTGATGGGCTGGCCATCAACTTGCGCTATGAGCAGGGTCTGCTGGTGCAGGCGGCCACGCGTGGCGACGGCGAGGTCGGTGAAGACGTGACGCAAAATATCCGCACCATAGGTCAGATCCCATTGCGCCTGGCGGCCACGGCGCCGCCGGTGCTGGAAGTGCGCGGCGAGGTCTATATGCGCCGCGACGACTTCGAGGCCTTGAATGAGCAGCAGCGCCAGCGCGGGCAGAAGACCTTTGTCAATCCGCGCAACGCCGCCGCCGGTGCCGTGCGCCAATTGGACCCGGCCATTGCGGCCCAGCGACCCTTGAGCTTCTTTGCCTATGGCCTGGGCGAGATGACGCCGCCGGCGGCGGGTGGCGTCGAATTTACAACGCATTTTGAACTGCTGCAGACCCTCAAGACCTGGGGCTTTCCGGTTTCCAGGCTGGTCGAAGTTGCGCACGGCCCGGCCCAGTTGATGGCTTATCACAGCGCGGTTGCCCAGCAGCGCGACAGTCTCGGCTTTGATATTGACGGGGTGGTTTACAAGGTCAACAGCCTGGCTTTGCAGCGCCGCCTGGGTTTTGTGACGCGCGAGCCGCGCTGGGCGGTGGCGCACAAGTTTGCGGCGCAAGAGCAGCTCACCACGGTGCTGGCCATCGACGTGCAGGTCGGGCGCACCGGCAAACTCACGCCGGTGGCGCGCCTGGCGCCGGTCTTTGTCGGCGGTGTCACCGTGACCAATGCCACCTTGCACAACCTGTTCGAGTTGCGTCGCAAGCGTGTGCGCGTGGGCGACACGGTCATCGTGCGTCGAGCCGGCGACGTGATCCCCGAGGTGGTTGGCGTCGTGGCGCGACCCCGCGTGCCGTATGTGCCGAACTTTCGCATGCCGCGCCAGTGCCCGGTCTGTGCCAGCGCCGTGGTGCGTGAAAAAGCCGAGGTCAACCACCGCTGCACCGGCGGCCTGTTCTGCAGCGCCCAACGCAAGCAGGCCATACTGCACTACGCCCAGCGCCGGGCGGTGGAGATCGAGGGCCTGGGCGAAAAGCTGGTTGATCAACTGGTGGAGGGAGATGTCATCCGCACCCTGCCAGACTTGTACCGGCTTGGTTTCACGGCGCTGGCCAGCCTGGAGCGCATGGCCGATAAATCGGCGCAGAACATGCTGGACGCGATCGAAAAATCCAAACAGACGACGCTGCCGCGCTTTCTTTACGGGCTGGGCATTCGCCATGTCGGCGAGAGCACGGCGAAAGAGCTGGCGCGCCATTTCGGCCAGCTCGACGCCATCATGGACGCCACGCCGGAGGAACTGCTACGGGTCAGTGATATAGGCCCGATCGTGGCGCAAAGCATCCACACTTTTTTTGCGCAGCCGCACAACCGCGAGGTCGTCAAGCTGCTGCGTGACTGCGGCGTGACGTGGCAGGAGGGCGAGCCGGCTGCTGTGGCCGCCACGCCGCTGGCCGGAAAAACCTTTGTGCTGACCGGCACACTGCCCAGCCTGGGCCGCGACGAGGCCAAGAACATGATAGAAACGGCGGGCGGCAAAGTGGCAGGCTCGGTCAGCAAAAAGACGGATTTCGTGGTGGCCGGCGCCGAGGCCGGATCGAAACTCGACAAGGCGCGCGAGTTGGGGTTGGCCGTGATCGACGAAACACGCTTGCGGGAGTTGCTTGATGGCGGTACGTGACATTCTGAAAATGGGCGATCCACGCCTGCTGCGCGTGGCGCAACCGGTGACGCAGTTCGACGCCGACCCGCTGCACCTGCTGATTTCCGACCTGCTCGACACCATGCTGGCCGCCGAGGGTGCCGGATTGGCGGCGCCGCAAATCGGGGTCGATCTGCAAGTGGTCATTTTCGGCACCGATGCGCGCAATCCGCGTTACCCGCAGGCGCCGCCGGTGCCCAAGACCGTGTTGATCAACCCCGTGATCACACCCCTGGGGCCATCCGAGCAGAGCCCGACCCCGCTGGAAGAAGAAGACTGGGAAGGCTGTCTTTCGGTACCGGGTCTGCGCGGTGTGGTGCCGCGTTTCTCACGCATACGCTACCGCGGTTTTGACCAATACGGTGATCCGATTGAACGCACGGTGGAGGGTTTTCATGCCCGCGTGGTGCAGCATGAATGCGACCATCTGATTGGCAAGCTGTACCCGATGCGTGTGCGCGATTTCAGCCGTTTTGGTTTTACCAGCGTGCTTTTCCCGGAACTGTAAAACGACTGTCTTTCATCACGGTGATTGCAGTACGGCCAGCAACTCGGTCTCAATCTCGATTTGCGCGCGGTTGGACTGCAACTGCGGCCCGTCAATCAGGAAAGTGTCGTCCACGCGTTCGCCGAGCGTGTTGATCTTGGCGAGCTGCAGATTGATCTGGTGTTTGGCCAGCACCAGTGCCACGCTGTAGAGCAGCCCGATCCGGTCGCTGGCTGAAATGTTGAGCAGCCAGCGCTGGCCCTTCTCGTCGGGCTGCAGCGTCACGCGCGGCGTGATCGGGAAACTCTTGACCCGACGCGATACCCGTCCCCGGCTGGGCGGCGCCAGCGCTGGCGCCTCGGTCAGGACGCGGCTCAACTCGCTCTCCATCATGCTGCTGAGTTCCTGGTAGTGCTCGGGCATGGCCGAGGTGGTGACCTGAAAGGTGTCGAGCGCGTAGCCGTTGCTGGCGGTGTGCACGCGCGCGTCGAGGATGCTGAAGCCGCGCCGGTCGAAATAACCGCAGATGCGCGCAAACAAGTCGCTCTGGTCGGGCGTATAGACCACGATCTGCAAGCCCTCGCCCACCGGCGACTGGTGTGCCCTGACGATGGATTTGCCGGACCCGACATGGCGCGACAGTTGGCGCGTGTGCCAGGCGATGTCGGCCGCATCGTGGCGCATGAAATAGCCCACATCGAGCGTATCCCACAAGGCTTTGTGGGCTTCAAACGGCAAGGTATGCAGGGCCAGCAGGATCAGCGCTTCGCGCTTGCGCGCTTCAACCTCGGCATGCAGGTCGGGCGCGTGGCCGCCCAGGGCGCGCAGGGTCAGGCGGTACAGGTCTTCGAGCAGCTTGCCTTTCCAGGCGTTCCAGACCTTGGGGCTGGTGCCGCGGATATCGGCGACGGTGAGCAAGTAGAGCGCTGTCAGGTAACGCTCGGAGCCCACCCGCTGGGCAAATGCAGCAATCACCTCGGGGTCGCTCAGGTCTGTTTTTTGCGCCACATGGTTCATCGACAGGTGCTCCTGCACGACGAACTCGATCAGGCGCGCGTCGGCGCGCTCGATGGCGTGCTGCCGGCAAAAGCGTCGCACTTCGGCGGCACCGATCGCCGAGTGGTTGCCGCCCTGGCCTTTGCCAATGTCGTGAAACAGGGCGGCGGCGTACAAGATCCAGGGCTTGTCCCAGCCCGAGGCCAGTTGCGAGCAAAACGGGTACTCGTGGGCATGCTCCACAATAAAAAAACGCCGCACATTGCGCAGCACCATCAAGATGTGCTGATCGACCGTATAGACATGAAACAGGTCATGCTGCATCTGGCCCACGATTTTGCGAAACACCCACAGGTAGCGCCCGAGTACCGAGGTCTGGTTCATCAACCGCATGGCGTGCGTGATGCCTTCGGGTTCCATCAGAATTTTCTTGAACGTTTCGCGGTTGACCGGGTCGGTGCGGAACTTGCCGTCCATCACGGCGCGCGCGTTGTACAAGGCACGCAGCGTGCGCGCCGACAAGCCCTTGACGCCGACGGTGGTCTGGTAGAGCAAAAAGGTCTCGAGAATGGCGTGCGGCTCGCGCTGGTAGAGGTCGTCGTCGGCGACCTCCAGCATGCCGGCCTTGTCAAAAAAACGCGCATTGATGCGCCGGCGCGCATGCGCTGACGGGATGAGCCGCTCTTCGATGTTGAGCAGCAGGATCTGATTGAGCTGGGTGACTGCCTTAGCGGCCCAGTAATAGCGTTTCATCAAGGCCTCGCTGGGCCGAACGAAAGCGCGTTGATCACTGCCGGCCGCCGGCGCTGCAAAGCCAAATGACTGGGCGACGGCGTTTTGCAGGTCAAACACCAGCCGGTCTTCGCGCCGCTGCGCGGCCAGGTGCAGGCGCGTGCGGATCAGGCGCAACAGCGCTTCGTTTTGTTTGAGCTGCTTGACTTCAAAGGCGCTGGCCAAGCCGTGGCGCGCCAATTCATTCCAGTTGTTGCCGTAGCCAGCGGCTTTGGCGACCCACAAAATGACCTGCAAGTCGCGCAGTCCGCCGGGCGACTCCTTGCAGTTGGGCTCCAGCGCGTAAGGCGTGTTTTCGAACTTGCTGTGGCGCTGGCGCAGTTCCAGCGTTTTGGCGACAAAAAAAGCCTGCGGATCCAGCGCAGCAGAAAACCGGGTTTGAAAGGCGGCAAACAGTTCGGCGCTGCCGGTAAGCAAGCGCGCTTCGAGCAGCGCGGTTTGCACGGTGATGTCCTGCGCGGCCTCCTGCAGACACTCGGTCACGCTGCGTACGCTGGAGCCGATCTCCAGCCCGACGTCCCAGCAATTGCCAATGAAACCTTCAATCTGGACCTTGAGTTGCGCATCCTGCTCGGGCGAGTGCACGTCGGGCAGCAGCACCAGGACATCGACATCCGAGTAGGGAAACAGCTCGCCGCGACCGAAGCCGCCGACCGCAAGCAAGGCAAACTGGGGTTCGAAGCTGGCGCGCTGCCAAAGCGATTTCAGGGTTATGTCGGCCAATGCGGCGAGCTTGGCCAGCGTGGCACTCGCGCTGCGCAGGGCGCCGGTGCTGCTGCCGAACGACGCGAGCAAAGCCGTTTTTTGCGCGCGGTACTGATCGCGAAAGGCTGGCAGATCGGTCATGGCGGGTTGTTCAGGCGCGCATCAAATGGGCTTCAATGCAAACGCCGGTATCGCCGGGCTGCCCGCCGACAAGGTCAGCACCTCATAGCCGGTTTCGGTCACCAGGATGGTGTGCTCCCATTGTGCCGAGAGGGAATGGTCTTTGGTGACTATGGTCCAACCGTCGCCGAGTTCCTTGATTTCCTTGCGCCCGGCGTTGAGCATGGGCTCTACGGTGATCGTCATGCCCGCTTTGAGCTGCTCCAAGGTCCCGGCTTTGCCGTAGTGCAAGACCTGCGGGTCTTCATGAAAGGCGCGGCCGATGCCGTGGCCGCAATACTCGCGCACCACGCTCAGGCCATGCCCTTCGGCAAAGGTCTGGATGGCGTGGCCGATGTCGCCCAGGTAAGCGCCGGCCTTGGCCTTGACGATGCCATGCCACATCGCTTCATAGGTCAGCTTGCACAAACGCTTGGCCGCCACCGACACCTCTCCGACCATGAACATGCGGCTCGAATCGCCATGCCAGCCGTCCTTGATGACGGTCACGTCGATGTTGACGATGTCGCCTTTTTTCAGCCGCTTGTCGTTGGGGATGCCGTGGCAGACCTGGTGGTTGATGGAAGTGCAGATCGCCTTGGGGTAAGGGTTATGCCCCGAAGGCGCGTAGTTCAGCGGCGCTGAAATGGCATGTTGAACTTGCGTGGTGTAGTCGTCTGCGAGCTTGTCCAGTTCATTGGTGGTAACGCCCGGTTTGACGAAAGGAGCCAGGTAATCGAGCAGTTCGCCCGCCAGCCGGCCGGCGATGCGCATGCCTGCAATGCCCTGCGCATCTTTGTAGGTGATAGTCATGGGGCAATTATCCCATTGACGCAGGGCGATCATCATGCCCCTGCTGAGGGGGCGGCTAAAATCTACAGGCATCCCGGTTCAGGACGCATTGCT
>Ga0315272_10000274_pt1 | contig 25316 bp, 18 predicted proteins | sample C3_middle_MG_FD_203918 | JGI IMG/M metagenome (GOLD analysis project Ga0315272, IMG submission 203918) | Sediment microbial communities from Yellowstone Lake, YNP, Wyoming, USA - C3_middle | ecosystem: Environmental > Aquatic > Freshwater > Lake > Sediment | place: USA: Wyoming | collected...
GGCAGCGCTGCGCTTGGGTGAGCGCACCCAGGTCGCCCTCCTCAATCTCGATGACAACATCGCGCAGGTGCAGCTTTCACAAGGCGCGTTGAAAGTGCGCGTGCGCCATTTGGGGCGCAACCAAAGCATCGAAGTGGACACGCCCCATCTCGCCTTCACCCTGCGCCGTGCGGGTGACTACCGCATTGATGTGGACGCCAACGGCGACGCGACCGAAGTAACGGTGCGAAGCGGCGCGGCCGAGGTGTATGGCGAGGGCGCGTCTTATGGGATCAACGCACGGCAAAGCTACCGTTTCTTCGGCACCGGTTTGTCTGACCATGAAATTTTTACGCCGCTGCCTGACGACGATTTGGACCGCTGGGCCCACGAGCGCGACCGCCGCACCGACAACTCCGCTTCCGCTCGCTATGTTTCGTCCGAACTGGTCGGCTATGAAGATCTGGATGCCAGTGGCAGCTGGCGTGCCGACCCCAGTTATGGCAACGTCTGGGTACCCTATCGCATGGCCATCGGTTGGGCACCCTACAGCGACGGCCATTGGGCCTGGATCGGCCCATGGGGCTGGACCTGGGTGGACGCGGCGCCCTGGGGTTATGCCGTGTCGCACTATGGCCGCTGGGCCCACATCAACGGCACCTGGGGCTGGGTGCCGGGGCCACCGCGCGCGCAGGCGGTCTATGCGCCTGCGTTGGTCGTGTTTCTTGGCGGCAAGAATTTCCAGACCTCGGTGTCGATGAGCAGTGGCGCGGTCGGCTGGTTCCCGCTTGCGCCGCGTGAGGTTTACAGGCCCGCCTACCAGGTGAGCCGCGGTTATTTTGACAGGATCAACCGCAGCAATGCGGTGCTCGCTCCGGCCACGATCACCCAGGTTTACAACACGAACGTCAGCCACGTTACCGGTGTCGTGAACAACACCGTCCATGTGACGAATGCGAGCCGCCTGGTGTATGCCAACCAGCAAGTGACGGGCGCGGTCGTGGCGGTGCCGACGCGGGTGTTCATGCAGTCGCAACCGGTGGCAAAGGCCGCCGTGCTGGTCACGAAAGACGCGGCTGTCAGTGCGCCGGTGACGCCTGTTGCCGCCCTGGTTCCGGTCGCGCAAAGTATGCATGGGAGCGCACCGGACGCGCGCTTCACACCGCCGGCCCATGAGCGTGGCGTGGTTGTCCGCACTGCGCCACCGGCAGCTCAGGTGCCTTTGGCCGTCCAACCCGTGCAACCTGCCACCAAGCCAGACGAAACCATCGCCGAGCAACGGCGTACGCATTTGAAACCCGCAATTCCCGCAGAAGCCGGCCTCAAGGTGAACGCGGCGACGACCGCACCGGTACCGACGCCCACGGCCGTGCCACTTGTTGCCCCAGCGGCTGGCAAGCCGCCGGGTGAGCGCAAAGCTGATGCCGTCAGAGCCGTTGCGGCCGGTGGTGCTGCCAAGGCGATGGAAGTGAAGACCGAGGCGCCCAAGGCCACTGCGGTGAAGGTCCAGGCTGCGCCTGCGCCCAGAGAGCCGCACGCGCGCCCCGCGCCGAGGTCAGAGCCGGATGCGAAAGCGCGGGCAGAAAGAATGAAGGCCGAAGAAGAAGCGAGAAGGCGCTGATGTTTCGGTGCTGTGATTGACCCGCGGCCTGCGAAGAGAAGGTGGCGACAAAGCCAGGCCACGGCCTCTTCTGGACCAGCAAGAAACCTACTCATTCGCTGGGTTTTACCTGATCATGTTTGCGTCATTGGTAAAAATGGGATATATTCCCATTCATTAAAACAAACGACTTGCAAACCATGTCTGGATCGCGCGCTGACCTCCTCCTCGCTGCCGCCTTGCGCGTCATGGCGCCGCTGGTGAAATTGTTGTTGCATGAGGGTGTGACCTACCCGCGCTTTGCCAGCGCGCTCAAAACGACGTTCCTCGAAGCGGCACCCGGTGTTCTCGAAGCCGGTTCGGCACGGGTCAACGATTCGAGTGTCAGTACATTGACCGGCGTTCACCGCAAAGATGTTCGGGAGTGGCGAACGGTCGGACAGCCCCTGCCGCAAGCCAAGACCCTAAGTGCCGTCACGGAGGTGTTTACGCGTTGGGCCAATGATCCTGCTTATTGCGATCAGCAAGGCCATCCCCGGGTTTTGGATCGCGTCGGCGGCCCGCACTCGTTCGAAGCGCTGGCCGCTTCGGTTTCCAATGATGTCCATCCGCACACGCTGCTGCGCGAGCTGATTCGTCTGGGCGTTGCACGGCGCGTTGAAACCGATGCCGACGCAGAAGGCGGCAAAGTCAGCCTGTGTGTGGACGCCTTTGTGCCCAAAGAAGGGTCGGCCGAGATGCTGCAACTGTTTTCCGACAATGTCGCAGATCACCTCGCGGCCGCAGCGCACAACTTGTCGGGAAGCGCTCCGCCCATGCTTGAACAAAGTGTTTATGCCGACTGCCTGCGGCCAGAGAGCATAGCTGCTATAAACACGTTGGCGCGCCACATCTGGTCGAACGCCTTTCATGACATTGTGCGCGATGCCACTGCCCTCAGCGCTGGCGACCGCAGCCAGCCCGGCGCCGACCAACGGCTGCGAGTCGGCATGTATTTTTTCCACGGTCCCAACCTCAAAGCCTAGTACTCAAACCCAGAAATATCGAAACATGAAAGCGCGTCTTCGCACCCATGCCGTCGTTGCAAATCCTCGCCATAGCCACCGCTATGTCTGCGGTTTGCGCCTAGACCTGAGCGCGAATCCATCACTTTCATTTTGTTCCGATACCTCTGTGTCTGAGTACTAGTCCAGGTTGCCGTATTTGTCTTGTTTTTCTAAGGAGTTTTTCATGTCCATGTTCAAATTTTCACGCATGCGGATGCTCATTCCCATGACCGCAACCGTGTTGCTCGTAGCCGCCTGCGGCGGCGGGGGCGGCGCTTCGGACCTCGGCGTCGGTTCGGGTGGCACCGGCTTCATCAGCGGCGCTGTCACCAAGGGCCCGGTAGCCAATTCCGCCGTCACCGCTTACGGCATCAGCAGTGGTCAGATGGGCGGCCCGATCGGCACGACGAGTACCGATGCCAACGGCAACTTCACCATGAACATAGGAAGTTACGTCGGCCCCGTCATGATCCAGGTCAGCGGAGGAAGCTACACCGACGAAGCCACCGGAACTGTCATGCCGATGGCAGCCGGCGACATCATGACGGCGGTGCTGCCGGCGGTAGCGGGCGCTACCCATACCACGAGCATCCAGGTCACGCCGGTGACCGCCATGGCGCAGGCGATGGCCCAGCATATGACGGGTGGGATGACGGCCGCCAATATTGCTGCCGCCAACACCGCCATGGGCAGCCACTTCGCAGTCAGCGATATCCTGCACGTTCAGCCCATGAATCCGCTGGTCGCGGGTTCGGGCACGGGCGCAAACCAGGACGCACAGAACTACGGCATGACACTGGCGGCGATGTCGCAGTATGCCCAGACCCTGGGCCTGGGCACCTCCTCGCCGGTGGTCACGGCCATGATGAACGACGCCAGCGACGGGATACTTGATGGCAAGGCCGGCAGCGTGCCAGTGCAGATGGGCGGCATGATGCTGCCGACGACGGCAGGCACCAGCGGCATGGGCGCTGCCATGAATGCCTTCATGAAATCGACGCAAAACAAATCCGGGGTCACCGCGACGGAGCTGATGAACAAGCTCAACGGGGCGCAAGGGCAGATTTCGAACACCGTCACGCCCATGATGAACGCGACCGTGAGCGGCACCGCGTTCAACGGGCCTGTGAGCAAGGCCATGGTGACGGCTTTCGCGGTCAACAGTGGCGCCATGGGCGCCCAGATCGCCAGCGTTGCCACCGACGGCCAAGGCAACTTCATTATGCCGCTGGGCAGCTACACCGGTGCGCTCATGCTGCAAGTAGGCGGCGCAACCTACCTCGACGCGGCGACCAGAACGACCATGACCGCGGCCGCAGGCGACATCATGACCGCCCTGTTGCCCGACGTGGCCAGCGGTGCCGCGCTGACCGGCGTCTGGGTCACGCCCCTTACCGCCATGGCGCAACGCCGTGCGCTGGCCGGGACTGGCGGCATGACCGGCGCCAACATCATCGCTGCGAATACGGCCATGGGCAATTACTTCTCGGTGAGCGACATCTTGCATGTTCAACCCATCAATCCTCTGGTGCCAGGAGCGGCTGCCGTCGCGAGTCAGGATGCCCGCAATTACGGCATGACGCTGGCCGCCATGTCGCAATACGCGAATTCGCTCGGCATAAGCTCTTCAACGCTGGTTGGCGCCATGATGAGTGATGTCAGCGACGGCATCCTGGATGGAAAACAAGGCAGCAACCCGGTTTCCATCACCATGGGTGCGATGATGGGCACCCGTTTGATGACCTCAGTCGCCGGCACCAGCAGCATGGCCAGCGCCATGGCTGGGTTCCTGAATTCCGCGGCAAACGCTTCGGGCTTTACGCTGACCGACATGGCCGCGCTCATGCAAAAACTGAGTGTCTCCAGCGGGCAGATTTGAAACCTGCATCGAGCTGACACCTAGGCAGTCGGCAGCGCCGTTCCAGTCGGCGCTGTTGTCATTTGGACAATCTGCGCACAGCAGCCACTGGGGTAGCTTGAGCAAGCGCGCGCAGCGCGTGAGCCCTGGCTGACGCACTTGTTTTGTGGGCAGTGAAGCGGGGTGGAGCTTGGTAAACCGGCTAAGCTCTGTCCCATGAAAGCCAATTTATTCGCACTTGCCGCCGTGGCTCTGTGGGCCTCGTTGGCCGCCCTGAGCGTTGCACTGCGTCACGTACCGCCGTTCCTGCTGACGGGTATTGCGCTGGCGATCGGCAGCGTACTGGCCTGGCCTGCCGTGCTCAAGGACCGGCGGCAATGGCGCGTTGCACCGCGCATCCTGGCTTTGGGTGTCTTTACGCTGTTCGGTTATCACTTTCTGTTGTTCATCGGCTTGCGCCTGGCGCCGGCGGTGGAAGTGAATCTGATCAACTACCTGTGGCCTTTGTTGATTGTGGTGCTGGCACCGCTGTATGTGGCGGGACTGCACTTGCGTGGCATTCACGTCGGCGCTGCGGTCATCGGCTTTGCCGGTGCGGCGATTGCCATTTTGGGCGCGCGTCCGGGTGCCCCGATGCCGCCGGGCAATGCATCGCTGGTCCCCGGCCTGGGCTACTTGCTGGCGCTGGGCTCGGCGTTTATCTGGGCCAATTACTCACTGCAAACCAAGCGGGCCGAACTGAGCGGCAAGGGTTTCCCAACTGCCGCGATTGGCTTGTTTGGTCTGTTGTCGGGCCTGCTTTCGCTGGTTTGCCACTGGGCGCTTGAGCCGTCGGTCGATCTGACTGGGCACGACTGGCTGCTGTTGCTCATCCTGGGACTGGGGCCGTTGGGGGCCGCTTTTTTCCTATGGGACAAGGCGTTGAAACTGGGCGACGTGCGTCATATTGGCATTCTGAGCTACTTGACGCCGCTGGCGTCCACGGTGCTCCTGATGCAGGTGACCGGGCGAACGCTGAGTTGGAACATCGCACTGGCGGCAGCGCTGATCATAGGCGCGGCGCTGCTCGGAACCAGCAAAAGCTAACGGACAATGGGGCAATGATCCAACTCGACGACATCAAGACCGCTGCCGCACGCCTGCAAGGTCAATTGCTGCGCACGCCCTGCGTCGCCTCTCGCACGCTGTCTGACATCACCGGCGCGCAGGTGTTCCTCAAATTCGAGAACCTGCAATTCACCGCTTCGTTCAAAGAGCGCGGTGCCTGCAACAAGCTGGCCCAACTCACGCTGGCGCAGCGCCAATGCGGCGTCATCGCCATGAGCGCGGGCAACCACGCGCAAGGCGTCGCCTACCACGCCCAGCGCCTGGGGCTGCGCGCCGTGATCGTGATGCCACGCTTTACGCCGGGCGTCAAAGTGGAACGCACGCGCGGTTTCGGTGCCGAGATTGTGTTGCATGGCGATACGTTGGAGGAAGCCAGAGCCCATGCCTTGCTGCTGGCCGAGCAGCAGCACCTGATTTTTATTCACCCTTACGACGATGCCGACGTGGTGGCGGGCCAGGGCACGGTGGCGCTGGAGATGCTGCAAGACGTGCCAGACCTGGACACGCTGGTCGTGGCAGTGGGCGGTGGTGGCCTGATTGCGGGCATGGCCACGGCTGCCAAGGCGCTCAAGCCGGGCATCGAGATCATTGGCGTGCAGAGCGCGCGTTTCCCGGCCATGGTCAACGCCATCAAGGGCACGCACTATCCGCAAGGTGCCAGCAGCATTGCCGAAGGCATTGCGGTGGGTACGCCCGGCAAAATCCCGCAAGCCATCATTGCGCGGCTGGTCGACGATCTGCTGCTGGTCGATGAAGGCGATATCGAGCAGGCGATCGTGATGCTGCTGGAAGTGGAAAAAACACTGGTTGAAGGTGCCGGCGCCGCCGCTCTGGCGGCGCTGTTGAAGTACCCGCAGCGCTTCAAGGGCCGACGGGTCGGACTGGTGCTCAGCGGTGGCAACATCGACCCGCTGTTGCTGGCCGCCATCATCGAGCGCGGCATGGTGCGGGCCGGGCGCTTGGCACGCATTCGCGTCAGTGCCCGCGACGTTCCCGGCACGCTGGCAAAAATTACCGCCACCGTGGCCGAGGCCGGTGCCAACATCGACGAGGTGCACCACCAGCGCGCTTTCACCACGCTGGCAGCGCAGAATGTCGAGGTTGAACTGGTGATTCAGACGCGTGGCCCGGCGCATATTGCCGGCGTGCTGGCGCAGTTGCAACAGATCGGACTGGAAGCAACGCTGGTGCATTGAACCAGATCCCGTCACTGCGAGCGTAGCGCGGCAGTCCATGGCCTCAGGTGGCATGGATTGCTTCACTTCGTTCGCAATGACGGCCTGTTCATGGAAAGGAGCGCAAGCGACGCGGCAATCGCGATCACGGTACCGGTTTATTTCCGGCCTGTTGGAAATACCCGACACCACGCTGATTTCAGCGGTGCTACCTTCGCCGCTTCTTCATTCATTCGAAGCATCCGCCATGCCCAAAACCCTGATAGAACCGTTTCGCATCAAAAGCGTTGAGCCGATCCGCATGACCACCCGGTCTGAGCGTGAGCAATTGCTGGCAGCGGCCAAACTCAACGTCTTCCAACTGCGCGCCGAGGACGTGTTGATTGACTGGTTAACCGACTCCGGCACCGGTGCCATGTCGTCCAAACAATGGGGCGCCATCATGGAGGGCGACGAGAGTTACGCTGGGGCGCGCAGCTTTTACCGGCTCCAGGCGGTGATCCAAGACATCACCGGCATGCAGCACTTTGTGCCCACGCACCAGGGCCGAGCGGCCGAGCGGGTGCTGTTCACGGCCGCTTGTAAAAAAGGCGACCTGGTGCCCAACAATTCACACTTTGACACCACCCGCGCCAACCTGGAGTACCTCGGTGTTGAGGCGGCCGATCTGGTCATCCCCGAAGGCTTGCAGCCGGCCCTGATTTACCCGTTCAAGGGCAACATCGACCTGGCGCGGGTCGAGGCCCTGCTCAAGAGCGACGGTGCGCGCATCCCCTTTGGCATGATCACGGTGACCAACAACACCGGCGGTGGCCAGCCGGTGTCCATGGCCAACATTCGGGCTTATTCGACGTTGCTGAAAAAATATGGCAAGCCCTTCATCATGGACGTCTGCCGGTTCTCGGAAAACGCCATGTTCATCAAGATGCGCGAGCCGGGGTATGAGAACACGCCGATCCGCAGCATCGTGCAAGAGATGTTTTCTTATGCCGACGGTTGCACCATGAGCGCCAAAAAAGACGGCATGGTCAATATTGGCGGCTTCATCGTGTTGCGCAGCGACGAGTGGATGGATGCCGTGCGCAACGTGCTGATCATGACCGAGGGTTTTCCGACCTATGGCGGGCTGGCCGGGCGTGACCTCGAAGCGTTGGCGGTGGGGCTCGAGGAAGGCATGCAGGAAGACTACTTGCGCTACCGGCTGCGCACCGCTGAATACCTGGGTGAGCGGCTCCAGGCCGCTGGCGTGGAATTTGTCAAGCCCACCGGCGGCCATGCGGTGTATATCGATGCCAAGACCGTGCTGCCCGACATGCCGGTGCAACATTACCCGGCCTGGGCGCTTTGCAATGCGCTCTACCTTGAAGGCGGCATCCGGGGGGTGGAAATCGGCTCAGTGATGTTTGGCAAACGCCTGGCCGATGGCAGCGAGACCTACCACAGCATGGAACTGGTGCGCCTGGCTTTTCCGCGGCGCATGTACACGCAATCGCATTTTGATTACGCCGCCGAGGTGATTGCCGAAGTCAAGCAAAAAGCGGCCAGCATCCGGGGCATCAGAATTACCAAGCAGCCCCAGTACCTGCGCCACTTCACCTGCGAATGCGACTGGGCAACCAGTTGAACGGGCCGTGCCGACGACCTCTGGTGCCAGAGGCACCATGGGGTCAGCGCTCGTTGCGCGTGCGGGCAGCGATCAACTCGGCCATGACACGCGGGTCGGCTTGGGCAACAGCCCACAGACGTTCGTCTGATCGGGCTGCGGCCAGCCGCTCTGACCAGGCATCCAAGGCGGTCACAGTGGTCGCAGCCAAACGCCTTGCCGCGCCGGCAAACACCGCCAATGCCGCGAAGCCGACGATCCAAAGCGCCACCCAAGCCGCCAACAGGTGTCCGTCAGCCCAGCTGTTCATCAATTGATCAGCCACCACGATCAGCGCCGATACCATGGCGGCCAACAGCATGGCGCTCAGACCTTTGGCGCTATCAAAACCACGCCGCTCTTTTTTGGCGGCGCCGACCGGCTCCAGGAGCGTCACACCCGGATAATGGGCTGACTGCAAGTTACCACGGTAACCAGGTTGTGCAAAACTCGTCATGATCGGCTCCTTTTTCAATACACCGCTTGTCCAGCGGAGACTTGACGGTATATTAGGGTTTACCCGATCATTATCCAAGTTTATATTCGTGATGTTGTCTATTCACTGTAGTGATTGTTTAAAACCATGCCAACCATCAATTTCCGCACCCTTGATCTCAACTTGCTTCGGGTTTTTGACGAGGTGATGGCCGAGCGCAGCTTGACCCGAGCCGCGCAAAAGCTCTCCATCACCCAACCTGCCGTCAGCAACGCGCTGCGGCGCTTCCGCCAAGCCGTGGGGGATGAGTTGATCACGCGCCGCGGACAGCAAATGGTACCGACGCCGCGCGCCTTGACGTTGTGGCCTGAAGTGCGCGAGGCGTTGCGGCAACTGCAAGAAGTGCTCATACCCAGCAGCTTTGTGCCGGCCCAGGCCAGCACTACCTTTGTTTTGGCCATGGCGGACTCGACCGCGGCCAAACTGATGCCAGGCTTGGTCAAAGTGATGGATGGCGAGGCACCGGGCATCTCGATCCGCGTGCTGCCCCTGACGACGCGCGATCCGCGTCACTTGCTTGAAATTGAAACTGCCGATTTGGCGATTGGCTATTTCCCTGGCGCCTTGGCTGATTTGACGGCACGGGCGCAAGCCGGTGAAGCGGTGTCTTTTGCCTACCAACGTCTTTACAGTGGGGAATACGTCTGCGTCATGCGGCGCGACCACCCCTTGGCCGATGGGCCTTTGACCCTCGACCGTTATTGCGCCGCCAGACACCTGTTGGTCAGTTTTTCCGGACGCCCGTTCGGCTTCGTTGACCAGGCGCTGGCATTGCTGGGGCAGGAACGTCGCGTTGTCCTCACGGTCAATCAATTTTTTACCGCCGGCAGGGTGGTGTCCCACTCCGACCTGCTGACCGTTCTGCCGCGTCATTTTGTCAATGTGACCGGCATCGCCGATCAGCTGGTGCTAAGGGAATTGCCGTTTGCCGTGCCCACGGTCTATGTCGATGCTCTCTGGCACCACCGGGTGCAACGGGTTCGCGCCCATGAATGGCTGCGCCAAATGATCTCCGAACAGGCACGCACGGCGTTCGCTTCGTGAGCCTGGGGCGCGGGATGCAAGACGCCAGGTTTTTTCGGCCTGGCCAGCCTACACTTGCAACTGTAAAAAGAGGTAGCTCAGGCTACAGCAGAAATTCTTAGTTTTTCGCGCCCGCCAGCGACCACTATTTGGGAGATCCACCAGCCATGAATGCAGCCCTGTCCGAATCCATTCATCAAGCGCTCCAGACCGTGACGCTGGACGACAAATACTCGCTCGCCTATGGCCGCGCCTTCATGAGCGGCGTGCAGGCGCTGGTCAAATTGCCCATGCTGCAGCGCGTGCGCGACCAGCAGCAGGGTAAGAATACCGCCGGGTTCATCAGCGGCTACCGTGGCTCACCCCTGGGTGGCTATGACCAGGCGCTGGCCAAGGCGGAGAAATATCTCAAAGCGCAGAACATTGTTTTTCAGCCCGGCGTCAACGAAGAGCTGGCTGCCACCGCTTTGTGGGGTACCCAGCAACTCGGTTTTGCGCCAGCGGGGAGCAACAAGTTTGACGGCGTATTCGGCATCTGGTACGGCAAAGGCCCAGGCGTTGATCGTTGTAGCGATGTCTTCAAGCACGCCAACATGGCCGGCACCACCGCCTGGGGCGGAGTCATCGCCGTGGCCGGCGACGATCACGTTGCAAAAAGCTCAACGGCGGCGCACCAAAGCGATCATATTTTCAAGGCTTGCGGCACGCCGGTCTTCTTTCCGGCCAGTGTTCAGGAGATTCTGGATTTGGGACTGCATGCTTTCGCCTTGAGTCGTTTTTCAGGCGTCTGGGCCGGTCTGAAAACCATTCAGGAGATCGTCGAATCGAGCGCCACCGTGATGATAGACCCGGACCGGGTGCAAATCAGAATCCCCACCGATTTTGAAATGCCCGTCGGCGGCCTGCACATACGCTGGCCTGACCAGTCCCTTGAACAAGAGGCGCGCCTGTTCGACTACAAGTGGTACGCAGCGCTGGCCTACATACGCGCCAACCGTCTCAACTACAACGTGATCGAGGGTGCGAACGACCGTTTTGGCCTGATTGCCAGCGGCAAAGCCTTCAATGACACCCGCCAGGCGCTACTCGATCTGGGGCTCGATGACAGCACTTGCCAACGTCTGGGCATACGGCTGCACAAGGTCGGCGTGGTGTGGCCCCTGGAGGCTCAGCTCACGCGTGAGTTTGCCACCGGTTTGCAGGAAATTCTGGTGGTGGAAGAGAAGCGCCCCATCATTGAATACCAGCTCAAGGAAGAACTCTACAACTGGCGCGCTGACGTGCGACCGCTGGTGCTGGGCAAATTCAACCCGGTTGACAGCGGCACTGCCGGCGCGCACGGGAACGCCGAATACGGCAGTGGCGGCGAATGGTCGGTGCCCAACCCCAGCGCTCACACGCTGTTGCGTGCCAACGCCGATTTGTCGCCTGCCCTCATTGCTCGGGCGATTGCCCAGCGCCTGAAGAAAATGGGCGTTGATGCGCAGACCAGCACACGCATGGACACGCATCTGGCGCTGCTGCAAGCCAAGGAAAGCGCCATGCAGGTGCTACAGCTCGGCGCCGCCAAGACACAGGAGCAGCGCCAGCCCTGGTTTTGCTCGGGGTGCCCGCACAATACTTCGACCAAGGTGCCGGCGGGCTCGCGCGCCATGGCCGGCATTGGCTGCCACTTCATGAGCGTCTGGATGGACCGCGCCACGGTGGGCTTTACCCAGATGGGTGGCGAGGGCGTGCCCTGGGTCGGCCAGCAGCCCTTCAGTCATGACCAGCACAGATTTTCCAATCTGGGGGACGGCACTTATTTTCACAGCGGCCTGCTGGCCATTCGCCAAAGCATTGCCGCCAGTGTCAACATCACCTACAAGATTTTGTACAACGACGCGGTCGCCATGACCGGCGGTCAGCAGGTCGGTGAACGCCCCGAAGGCCACTCCGTGGCCCAGATTGCCCAGTCCATGCGGGCTGAGGGGGCGGTCAAGATAGTGGTCGTTACGGACGAACCGCAGAAGTACCAAGGCATCAAGCTGGTCGAAGGGGTTGCGGTACAGCACCGCGATGAGCTCGACCACATCCAGCGCGAGTTTCGGGAAATTTCGGGTACCACGGTCATTATTTACGACCAGACCTGCGCCACCGAGAAACGCCGCCGGCGTAAACGCGGCACGCTGGTGGACCCGGCCAAGCGTGTGCTCATCAACGAGCTGGTGTGCGAGGGCTGTGGCGATTGCGGTGTGCAGAGCAACTGCCTGAGCGTGGAGCCGCTGGAGACCGAATTCGGCCGCAAGCGTCGCATCAACCAGAGCACTTGCAACAAGGACTATTCGTGCGTCAAGGGTTTCTGCCCGAGCTTTGTCACGGTGGAGGGTGGGCAACTCAGGAAAAAAACCAAGGGCGCGGGGCAGTCGCCGTTTGACCCAGCGCTCGGCCCGGTGCCGATGCCCGTGCTGCCGGCCAACGAGCCGGGCCAGGCTTGGCGCCTGGTGGTCGCTGGCGTCGGCGGCACCGGCGTCATCACGGTAGGCCAATTGCTGGGCATGGCCGCGCATCTGCAAGGCCTGGCTTGCGTCACGCAAGACGCGGCCGGTCTGGCTCAAAAAGGCGGTGCTACCTGGAGCCATGTGCAAATTGGCGCTTCACAAGACGCCATCTGCACCACGCGCGTCAGCATGGCGGCGGCCGACTTGATCATAGGCTGCGACCCGATCGTGACGGCGAGCCCGGAAACCCTGCTGCGTATGCGCGCCGGGCGCACCCAGGTGGCACTCAATTCGCACGCCACACCGACGGCCGCTTTTGTTTCCCACGCTGATTGGGAGAACCCCTCCGAGGCCTGCGTAGCCACCATAGTCAAAACCGTTGGGCTGGCAGCCGTGGGCGCGTTCAATGCCGAAGCCGCAGCCAGCCAATTGATGGGTGACAGCCTCTACACCAACCCGATGCTGCTGGGCTACGCCTGGCAAAAAGGCTGGATTCCGCTGAATCACGCCGCCATCTTGCGTGCCATCGAGCTCAACGCCGTGGCCGTGGCACAAAATCAGAGTGCGTTTGAGTGGGGGCGTCGGGCCGCGCACGACCCCGCCGCTTTCGAAAAACTGCTCAGCCCGGGCCAGGTGATGGCGGTTATCAAACGCGATTCACTCGATGACATGGTTGCTAAACGGGTTGAGTTCCTGAAAGCGTACCAAAATGCTGCTTACGCCCAGACTTACCAGGCGTATGTGCAAAAGGTACGCCGTGCGGACGAGTCCAGGGGCGAAAACAGACTCGCCTTGACCGAAGCGGTGGCACGCTACCTGTTCAAACTGATGGCGTACAAGGACGAGTACGAAGTGGCCCGTCTGCACACCGACAGCGCTTTTCATGCCCACGTCGGCACCCTGTTTGAAGGCGATTTCAAGCTCAACTATTACCTGGCGCCGCCGCTGTTCGCGCGCAGGAACGAGCGTGGTGAGTTGCAAAAACAAAAGTATGGTCCGGCCGTGTTGACCGCGTTCAAAGTGCTGGCCCGGCTCAAAGGCTTGCGCGGCACGGCGCTGGATATTTTTGGCCAAACCCAGGAGCGCCGCGAGGAGCGGGCCGTGATCACCGAGTACCGCTCCAGTATCGACCAGATACTGGATAAATTGGGCAGCGTCGGTGCTACCCAAAGTGAGCAGGAGCGCTATCAACTGGCCCTTGGCATTGCCCGTATCCCGGAGCAGATCAAGGGCTTCGGCCATGTGAAAGCGCGCAATCTAAAGCTGGCGCGTGAAAACTGGCAAACTCAAATGGCCCAGTTTCACGGTTTGTCGCCGGTAGCGCCGTCGGCCTGAGCGCGGCCGGTCAACCCGGCTGCCCGCATACAATGCCCGCCAGGTTGTTCTTTGCACTGCCAGGCGCCAATGCGGGCGGTGCAGCTTGTTCTTTGATTCATTATTCTGGAGTTGCCCGTGTTTATTTCTTCTGCCTTTGCTCAAACTGCCCCCGCTGCCGGCGGGGATTTCCAGTCCACGATGATGAGCATGCTGCCGCTGGTGCTCATGTTTGTGGTACTTTATTTCGTGATGATTCGTCCGCAAATGAAAAAACAAAAAGAGCACAAAGCCATGATAGAGGCACTCGCCAAGGGTGACGAAGTGGCCACTGTCGGTGGCGTGCTGGGCAAGGTCAGCAAGCTCAGTGACAGCAGCGTCACCCTGGAAGTGGCCAGCGGCGTGGAAATTCAACTGCAACGCAGTGCCGTGGTGCAAGTCCTGCCCAAGGGAAGCGTTAAATAGCCCAAGCCCAAAAACTCGAGACGCGCGATCATGAATCGTTATCCCATTTGGAAGTACATGATCATTGTGATCGCCCTGGTGGTCGGGGTTCTGTACACCCTGCCCAATTTTTTTGGCGAAGCACCGGCGGTCCAGGTGTCCTCGGCCAAAGTCACCTTCAAGGTCGATGCCAGTACCCGAGCGCGTGTCGAAGAAACGCTCAAGACCGCCGGTCTGGTGGCCAATCTGATCACGCTTGACAACAATTCGGTCAAAGCCCGTTTTGACACCACCGAGGACCAGCTCAAGGCCAAGGACGCGATTCAAAAAGCACTGATCCCTGATCCGGCCAATGCGGGCTACGTGGTGGCGCTTAATCTGCTTTCGCGCTCACCCGCGTGGCTGACCTCGCTGCGTGCGTTCCCCATGTATTTGGGGCTGGACTTGCGCGGCGGTGTGCACTTTATGCTGCAAGTTGACATGCAGGCGGCACTGAGCAAGAAAGCGGAATCTTTGGCCGGTGACATTCGCACCAGCCTGCGCGAGAAAAACGTGCGCCATAGCGGCATCAACCGCATCGGGCAAACCATTGAAGTGCGCTTTCGCGACAGCCAGAGCCTGGCAGCGGCCAAGGCCGTCATTGCCGATCAGTTCACCGACTTGCAAAGCGTCGATGCGCTCGATGGCACCGACTACAAGCTTACTGCCAGTATCAAGCCCGAGGCGGCGCGGCGCGTGCAAAGCCAGTCGCTCAAGCAAAATATCACGACCCTGCACAACCGTATCAATGAGCTCGGTGTGGCCGAGCCGGTGATTCAGCAGCAGGGGCTTGACCGCATCGTGGTGCAGTTGCCCGGTGTGCAGGACACCGCCAAGGCCAAAGACATCCTGGGTCGCACCGCCACGCTTGAAGTGCGCATGGTCGATGAAAGCGGCGAAGCGCGCGCGGCCGAAGGCGGCACGGCGGCGGTGCCGTTTGGTTCCGAGCGTTTTCTGGAGCGTAACAGTCAGCCGGTGATCGTCAAGAAACAAGTCATTCTGACGGGCGAAAACCTGACCGATGCGCAACCCGGCTTTGACAGCCAGACCCAGGAAGCCGTGGTCAACCTGACCCTGGACGCCAAAGGAGCCCGGATCTTCCGGGACGTGACGCGCGAGAGCATTGGCAAGCGCATGGCAATTTTGTTGTTTGAAAAAGGCAAAGGCGAAGTGGTCACCGCGCCGGTGATCCGCTCCGAAATTGGCGGCGGTCGGGTGCAGATCTCGGGCCGGATGTCCAGCGTCGAGGCCAACGACACGGCTTTGCTGCTGCGCGCCGGCTCGCTGGCGGCACCGATGGAAATCATCGAAGAAACCACGATTGGCCCGAGTCTGGGCGCTGAAAACATTGCCAAGGGCTTTAACAGCGTGACTTACGGCTTTGCTGCGGTGGCGCTTTTCATGTGCTTCTACTACGTGCTGTTTGGCATGTTCTCCACCGTCTCGCTGGCGGTCAACTTGCTGCTGCTGGTGGCGGTTCTCTCGATGCTACAGGCCACCTTGACGCTGCCGGGCATGGCCGCCATGGCGTTGGTGCTGGGCATGGCAATCGATGCCAACGTGCTGATCAACGAGCGGGTGCGCGAAGAGCTGCGCAATGGCGCCTCGGCGCAAGCCGCCATCCATGCCGGCTATGACCGCGCCTGGGCCACCATTTTGGACTCCAACGTCACCACGCTGATCGCCGGTCTGGCCCTGCTGGCTTTTGGCTCGGGGCCGGTGCGCGGCTTTGCGGTGGTGCATTGCCTGGGTATTTTGACCAGCATGTTCTCCGGCGTGTTTTTCTCCCGAGGCTTGGTCAACCTATGGTACGGCCGCCAAAACAAACTTAAGACCGTTTCCATCGGTACCGTCTGGCGCCCCGCGCCCGAGACCGTGGTCAAGTCCAATTAAAGCGAGAGAGTTATGGAATTTTTTAAAATCCACCGCGACATTCCGTTCATGCGGCATGCCATTGTTTTCAATGTCGTATCGCTGATTACCTTTCTGGCCGCGGTGTTCTTTCTGTTTCAGCGCGGCTTGCACCTGTCGGTGGAGTTCACCGGCGGCACCTTGATGGAAGTGACTTATTCCCACCCGGCCGACTTGAATGCGGTTCGCGCCGCAGTGGCCAAGCTGGGTTTGAACGACGTGCAAGTGCAAAACTTTGGCACGGCGCGTGATCTGCTGATCCGCCTGCCGGTGCAAAAAGGGGTCAGCTCGGCGCAGCAAAGCGAATATGTGATGGTCGCCCTCAAGACGGCAGATGCATCGGCCGCCATGCGCCGTACCGAGTTTGTCGGGCCGCAGGTGGGCGACGAACTTGCCACCGATGGTCTCAAAGCGCTGCTGTCGGTGGTGGCTGGCATCATGCTGTATTTGGCGATGCGCTTCGAATGGAAATTTGCGGTCGCGGCGATCATTGCCAATTTGCACGATGTCATCATCATTCTGGGCTTCTTTGCGTTTTTCCAATGGGAGTTTTCGCTCCCGGTGCTGGCCGCCGTGCTTGCCGTGCTGGGTTATTCGGTCAATGAATCGGTCGTTATTTTCGACCGGATTCGCGAGAATTTCCGGCGTTATCGCAAGATGGATACGATGCAAATCATCGACAGCTCCATCACCTCGACCATCAGCCGGACCATCATCACCCACGGCTGTACCCAGATGATGGTGCTCTCGATGCTGCTGTTTGGTGGCGCTACGCTGCACTACTTTGCAATGGCTTTGACGATTGGCATTTTGTTTGGTATCTACTCGTCGGTCTTTGTGGCGGCGGCGATTGCCATGTGGCTGGGCATCAAGCGCGAAGACTTGATCAAAGGCGGCGCGCGCAAGGAAGAGGATATGAACGACCCGAACGCAGGTGCCGCCGTCTGACTAGAATTCGGGTCATGTCTAACCCGCCTTCCAACGCGTCAGGCATAGCGCTCGCCCAGCAGACACGTCAGCGTTTTGTCGCCGAAGCCCAAAGCGCCTTGGTGGAACTGGTAGCGCTGGTGCAGGAGCGATTGACAGCCCTCGTCAGCGAAGTCGCAGCGTCGCGTGAAATGCAAAACAGGCGCGATATCTGGACCCTTTACCAGAGCCACCGTAGCGCCTGGCTGGAAGGCACGCTGAAAGCTTGGCGGCTGGCTTTGAATCCACCTGCCGTTGTGCCAATCAAGACGGGATCAGGCGGCTTTGAACTGGTCGGCACCGAAGTGGTGGAGAACAAGATCATCGCTTCGCGTTTGGCCTTGAGCGTGATGGAAAAAGTCAGCCCCGAGTTCAATGATCTGCGGGTGCGAATCAAATGGCTAGAGGCTCGGGCCGACCTTGAAAGCGACGACATTTTGCGGCCTGACGTGCTGCTTTTGACCATGATCCAGCAATGGACCCTGGTCGGCCTGCCGCGCGATGCCTGGCAACTGGTCAATGAGGTGGCTTACAAACTATTGACTGAGCGTCTCAAGCAAGCCTATTTGAACGCCAATAAATTTTTAATAGAACACGGTGTGATGCCAACCATAGCGTTGCCCGGGCACGTCAAGCACCTGGCCCCCACGCCACCCCGGGTAGTCGCGTCAGGCCCGGCGGCAGCGGGCCAACCTGCCGGCGCCAAAAACCCAAGGGCCGCGCCGGTTAAATCGGACGTTGCCGATGCCGATCAAGAAACCCGCATGCTGACGGCAGCCACGCCGCTGATTCGTGCGCGCACGCAGGCGCAGAATGTTTTGGGGCGGATCAAGCGTTTGCTCGGCAGTGCTGGCGGGGTGGATTTTGAAGCCACCCAACATCAACCACCGTCGGCGGCGTTGGCAGCGGCGATGGCGGTTCGCACCATAACGCCAGGGCCGTATTTCGAAAACAGCACGGTCATTGACGAGGACGGCCCGGCCAGCGTCGCACGGGTAGCGGTTGAGCTGCGCCGAAGAACAACCGATCTGAAAAATAAGGCGACGACGCAAAACGAAAAAGCCACAATTGAAATCGTGGCGTTGATGTTTCAGGCCATTTTGCAGGAAGAGCGCATTCCGCCTGCCATTCGGGTCTGGTTTGCGCGCTTGCAAATGCCGGTGCTGCGTGAGGCCTTGGCCGAGCCAGATTTTTTTGAAACCTTCAACCACCCCGCCCGTCAATTGATTGATCGCATGGGTTCCTGTGTCCTGGGGTTCGATGCCAGCGGTATCAGTGGCAGTGCGCTGGAGACGGAAATCAGACGTGTGGTGCAGGTGATAGAGCAGTACCCCGAGACCGGCAAGCGGGTCTATCAAACGGTGTATGAGGAGTTTCAACAGTTTCTGGAGCAGTTTCTATCGGGCAAGACTTCCACCCAAAGAATGGTCAGCGTCGCCCAACAGATAGAAGAGAAAGAAACCTTGACGATCCAGTACACGATTGAGATGCGCAATCTGCTCAAAGACATGCCGGTGCACAACGAAACCCGTGAATTTTTGTTCAAAGTCTGGGCCGAGGTGCTGGCGCTGTCGGCCGTGCGCAAGGGTCCCCAGCACATCGAGACGCTGACCTTAAAAAAAGCGGCGACCGATTTGATCTGGTCCGCCAGCGCCAAACCCGATCGTCATGACCGAGCCCGTGTCATTGCGGATTTGCCGCAACTTCTGCAAAAATTGCGCGCCGGCATGACTTTGCTGGGGCTGGCATCAGCAGTGCAGCAGGCCCATATCAAAATCATTAACGATATCCTGGCCGATGCTTTCCTGTCCAAGACCCAAGCCATTGCGCCTGAGCGGATTGCGGCACTGGCCGAGCGCCTGGCGCACGTGGAAGATTTTGTCAGTGCGAACGGCACCGGTGACCTGCCGCTGGATGCGCGCAATATCGAGGCGATGCTGGGCCTGGACGCGGCAACCTTCGAAGTTGTGGCCGATGGTGGCTCAAAACCGACGGCAGCGATGCTGGCCTGGGCGCAGGAGTTGCAATTGGGTGCCTGGTTCACGCTGGACCATAACGCCCATGTGGATCAAGTGCAATTGGTGTGGCGCAGCCGGCGCAAACAATTGCATTTGTTGGTGGCCAGCGCCGGGCGCAGTTATCTGATGCAAACCCGGCGCCTGGCCGCCTACTTGCAAGCCGGCTTGCTGCTGCCGCAAGAAGAGGAAGCACTCACCGTGCGTGCCACGCGCGACGCGCTGGTCAAGCTGGAAGCCAATCCGGAGCGGCTGCTGCGTTAATTTCAGGCCTTGACCTGGCGCTGAAACAGCCCACCAGGCAGTCGTGCAACCAGGCCGTCAAGCTCGAGTGTCATCAACAGCGATTGCAATTCTGCGGTAGCCAGGCCAGAGCGGGCTTGCAGGGCGTCGAGGCCGACCGGGTCAAAGCCCAATTTGCGAAGCAGTTTGTTTCTTGTTTCACCAGCGTTGCCAGCCCCGCTGTCATCAGCGCAGCCGGCGGGCGCTTCAATTGCCGGTGGCGCGTCCACCGTGATTTTCATTTCCTCGAGCACATCCTGCACCGACTCCACCAGCTTGGCACCTTGCTTGATGAGCGCGTGGCAACCGCGTGCCTGGGTCGAGTGAATGGAGCCGGGAATGGCAAAAACATCTTTGCCTTGTTCGGCGCTCAGGCGGGCGGTGATGAGCGAGCCCGACTTCAGCGCCGCCTCAATCACCAAAGTAGCCTGTGCCAGCGCGGCAATGAGGCGGTTGCGTTTCGGGAAATTGGCGGCCAGGGGCGGTGTGCCCAAGGGGTACTCGCTGAGGAGAAGTCCGTTTTGCGCAATCCGGTGGGCCAGTTCAAGATGTCTTTTGGGATAGACCCGGTCAAGCCCGGTGGCCACCACAGCGACGGTGACCAGCCGTGTGGAGTTGGGCGCCAGGCTGTCCAGCGCACCCTCATGGGCGCCGCCGTCAACGCCCAGGGCCAGGCCGCTCACAATCGTCAGGCCGGCCTGCGCGAGCGCCTTGGCAAACTGGCGGGCGTTGGCCGCGCCTTGCGGCGTCGGGTTGCGACTGCCAACCACCGCAATGCCAGCACGCCAGTTGCTGCCCAACTGCTGCGATTGACCCAGCAAATAAAGCATCAGCGGCGGGTCTTCGATGTTGAGCAGTGCGGCCGGATAGTCAGGGCCGCCCAGCACCAGAATCTGGTGGTGGGCAAAGCCGGTTGCCGATTCCTGCAGCCAGCGCCAGGTGACTTCCAGCAAGTCGGCCAGTTCAGGTGGCTCAACGCGCAGGGCAGCGGCCTGCGCCTCATTGACCACCTGTCGCAGGGCCGCCGTACCCTGCTTGAAAATCGTTTCTGGGAGTCCGAAGGCAGCCAGCAATTTGCGGGCGGTCTGATTGCCGACACCGCTGGTGAGTGTCAGGCGCAGCCAGCCCGCCAGTTCGTCGCGATCCACTGCAAGCCTTCGCGTTGGCGGCCAGGCGCTAGCGTGGGTTGACCAAGTGGTCGCCCACTTTGACGCCGTCCGTGATATCGAGCACCAAGGCGTAAGAGAGTTTCTCGAAAGGGAGAAACACCATGAGCAGACCGTTGCGCTCATCCGGCAATTTCAACGCAGTTTGCGCCACATCGGTTTTGTCGATCAGCCGCTCGCCATCTTTCAAGATCGCCAGCACGTGGCCGCTTTCGATGCCGTCGCGGGTGCCGCGATTGATGGCCACCACTTGGTTTTGTGCCGCGTTGACCACGGCACTGCCATAAACCGAAACAATGCGAGCATCGACCTTGCCGTTGGGCGGGTGCGGCACATAGCTCAGCAACCGTTGTGGCGGTTCGGGCAGCAGCCGGTCGCCGACGCGCATTTCTTCCTTGGCCGCCACGATATCGATGGTCGCCGGAACCCTGTCAATGGTCGGTTGGCCCGCCTTGTCGCCAGACGGTTGGCTGGATTCACCGCGTACCAGCAGGGCTTTGCCAACATACTGCGCCTCATAGCCGAGCACGGCACCGGTGGTGGGATCTTTCAACGGGGCGGCGTTGCGAAAGACCCGGTACGCTTTTTGTTTCTGCTTCGGATCATCGATCAGTGCAGCGCCCTCTGCGCCGCGCGCGTAGGCGCGGTCGCCCCGGCTGAGCAGCACGCGCCCTTCTTGGGTGGCCACAATGCGCGGTGCCGAGTTGAGCGCGTTTTCATCGACGATCACCGGCTCGGCCAGAAAAGGTTCAATCAAGTGGCTCTTGAGCGTGGGCAGGGCGCTGCTCGCCAAACTCTGGGAGCGCGTGCGCGGTGACCAGCGCACCGTATCAGGCGCGGCTGGCTCCGCTAGCGACGGCGACTGGGTGAGCAGGCTTGCCCGCCCGTTCTTTTTTACCAGGTAGAGTTTTTGCCCGGGGTAGATCAGGTGCGGATTTTTGATGTCTTGCAGGTTCATGCCCCACAGCTCGGGCCAGCGCCAGGCGCTTTTAAGAAACAGAGCCGAAATCGCCCACAGCGTGTCACCCTCTTTGACGCTGTAATCGCCGGGCGCGTTGGCCGCCAATTCATTCAAGGCCACACCGGTCTGTGCCACCTGGTTTGCGCTGGCCTGCTGTTGCGCCGTCACCGGCAACTGCTGTGCCCCCAGGGGCGCGCTGAGCAAGGTGCCGGTCAACGCTACCACGGCAGCCATTGAGATCCTGAATCCGAGGTTAAATTTCGCCATCATGTTTTTTGTCATATTTCGCTGCACTGCGAATGCCTCATGGGCGGTTTGGAGAGCCGGGCTATAGTCTTGCCAGCCCGGAGGAAATACTGCTAAAGCATGCATGATTTTGCGCTCAAGCCCCTGATTGGGCAATTGATTCATAAACTTCGGTGCCGTTGGCGCCGCGAAAAGTAGCGAAAATAGCGAATTCTGAAACCTTGCGCGACAGACCGCAGCGACGCGTAGCGTAGCCAGCGTCGTCCTCCAACTAAATGTTACTTCCTATTCTTTGCTATCCCGACCCCAAGCTGCACAAAGTGGCCCAACCGGTGTCGGTGGTGGACAAGCGCATCCAGACGCTCATTGCCGACATGTTGCAGACCATGTACGAGGCCAAGGGCATTGGCCTGGCCGCCACCCAGATCGATGTGCATGAACGCCTGATTGTGATCGACGTGTCCGAGGAGCGCGCCGCGCCACTGGTGCTGATCAACCCGGAGCTCATTTGGCACAGCCCCGAGAAGCACCTCAACGAGGAAGGCTGCTTGTCGGTCCCCGGCATTTTCGATGGGGTAGAGCGCTTTGACGCGGTCAAGGTCAACGCCATCGACCGCCTTGGTGAAACCCGTTTGATTGAAGCCGAGGGGCTGCTCGCGAATTGCATTCAGCACGAGATGGATCACTTGATGGGCAAGGTGTTTGTCGAATACCTCTCACCGCTCAAGCGCAGTCGCATCAAGAAAAAAATGCTCAAGGCGCAGCGCGAGGAACGCCAGTGAAACTGATCTTTGCGGGCACGCCCGAGTTTGCCCGTGTCGCACTGGCGCAACTGCACAGCCACGGCCATGAAATTGCCCTGGTGCTGACGCAACCAGACCGTCCTGCCGGGCGCGGCCTGAAGTTGCAGGCATCACCGGTCAAGCAGTTCGCGCTGGACCATGGCATTGCCGTGGCACAGCCGCGCAGCCTGCGCCTGGACGGCAAGTACCCGCAGGATGCAGCTGCTGCGCGCGCCGCACTGGCGGCGGCACAGGCAGACGCCATGGTGGTGGCGGCCTATGGCCTGATCTTGCCGCAGTGGGTATTGGAGCTGCCGGCCCAGGGTTGCTTCAACATTCATGCCTCGTTGCTGCCGCGTTGGCGCGGCGCGGCACCGATACAGCGCGCGCTTGAAGCCGGTGATGCCCAGACCGGTGTCAGCCTCATGCAAATGGATGCCGGGCTAGATACCGGTGCTGTTTTGTTGGCGCAGGCGCTGCCTATTTTGACGAGCGACACCAGCGCCAGCTTGCATGACAAATTGGCGGTGCTGGGTGCGCGACTGATGTTGCTGGCCCTGGAGCAGGCCGCCAGCGGCACTTTGCGGCCTGTGCCCCAGGCGGCACAGGGGGTGACTTACGCGCACAAAATTGAAAAAGATGAAGCGGCCATCGATTGGGCACAAAGCGCAGCGGTGATCGCGCAACGCATCCGCGCCTTCAACCCGTTCCCCGGCGCCAGTGCGACCCTGCATGGCGAAGCGCTGAAAATCTGGAAGGCAAACGTGGTGCCGCTGACGCCTGTTGCGGCCGCACCAGCCGGAACAATTCTTTCCGTCACTGCCGCTGGCGTAGAAGTTGCCGCACTGAACTCAATCGTTGCCATCACCGAGTTGCAACGCCCGGGCGGCAAACGTTTGCCGGTGGCAGACTTCATGCGCGGGTTTGACTTGACGCCCGGCATGGCTTTTGAAAACCGTCCTGCTTCGTGATCTCCCTACGCCAGCATTACCGGCACGCCGAATTTCGCCAAGGCGCGTTGGATGCGCTGGCGGCTTCTCCTGGCTTGGCGGCCTGGGGCTTGATGATGGGCGTGGCGATGGTGAAGTCGGGCATGAGCACCCTTGAAGCGCTGTTGATGGGTGTCGTGGTTTATGCCGGCAGTTCACAACTGGCGGCGATTCCCCTGCTCAGTGTGAGTGCCCCGATGTGGGTGATTCTGGCCACCGGTTTTTGCGTCAATTTGCGTTTTGTGGTGTTTAGCGCCCACCTGCGTCCCTACGTCATGCACTTGCCGCTGTGGCAGCGGCTCTTCAGCGGTTACCTCACGACCGACATCAGCTATGTGCTTTTTAGCCAGCGCTTTCCCAAGCCTGGCAGCGATGCCGCACAACGCAGCGCCCAGCAGGCCTATCTGACGGGCAATTGCCTTGTGATCTGGGTCAACTGGGTGGGTTGCAGCGTGGTGGGCGTGGTGCTGGCCAATTTTGTACCGGTAACTTGGGGTTTGGGGTTTGCCGGCATTCTCGCTTTGCTGGGTATTTTGTGTTCGCTGCTGTCGAGCCGGTTGCGTCTGCTGTCGGCGGTCTTGGCCGGGTCGGCGGCGGTTGCTGCTTTTGCCCTGCCGTTCCAGCTCAATATTCTGGTCGCCATTGCGGTCGCTGTGGTGGTGTGCGTCACACTCGAAAAACTACCCGCCGCTGAACAGGGAAAAATTTGATGGAGCAACATCAGATTTGGCGATTTGTTGTCATCATCGGTTTGGCCGGTGTCACCGTGCTCACCCGTTCGTTTTTTTATATATCCAGCAAACCGTGGAAGTTGCCGCATTGGGCTCAGCGCGGCTTGCAATATGCACCGATTGCGGCACTGGCAGCGGTGATCCTGCCTGAAATTGTGATGACACAGGGGCATCTCATCAGCCGCTGGCAGGACGCCCGGATTTTTGCCGCAGTGGCGGGGGCTGGCTGGTTTTTTTGGGGCAAGGGCCATCGACAAGCTGTGCTGGGTACCATCGTGAGCGGCATGGTGGTTTATTTGACGCTCCATTTAGGTTTGGGCTGGTAAGGCCTGGCGTGCATGAGCCCCTACAATTTGATGCGCCACTTTTCCACGACAAGGGTCTTCATGAACGTCATCCGCTTCTCCAACCTGTGCGCCCAAGGCCAGGTTGCTGGTCAACGTGTTTTTATTCGGGCTGATCTCAACGTGCCACAGGATGCTGCTGGCAACATCACCGAGGACACGCGCATTCGGGCCTCCCTGCCCTGCATCCAGATGGCGCTCGACGCCGGCGCGGCGGTGATGGTGACATCGCACCTGGGGCGCCCGACCGAAGGCGAGTTCAAACCGGCGGACTCGCTCGCACCGGTGGCCCAGAGGCTGGCTGAGTTGCTGGGCCGACCGGTGCCCCTGCTCTCCAACTGGGTCGATGGTGTGCGCGTGCAGCCGAGCCAGTTGGTGCTGCTGGAAAACTGTCGCCTGAACCCTGGGGAGAAAAAAAACAACGAGCAACTGGCCCGGAAAATGGCCGCCTTGTGCGATATTTTTGTCCATGATGCCTTCGGTACGGCGCACCGCGCCGAGGCCTCTACCTACGGCATTGCGCAGTTTGCCAAGGTGGCGTGCGCCGGCCCGCTGTTAGCGGCCGAGATGGATGCCATCACCAAGGCGCTGACGAACCCGAAACGACCACTGGTGGCGATTGTGGGAGGCGCCAAAGTGTCGACCAAGCTGAGTATTTTGAAAAACCTGGCCGCCAAGGTGGATCAACTTATTGTTGGCGGCGGCATCGCCAATACCTTC
>Ga0315272_10000276_pt1 | contig 25243 bp, 16 predicted proteins | sample C3_middle_MG_FD_203918 | JGI IMG/M metagenome (GOLD analysis project Ga0315272, IMG submission 203918) | Sediment microbial communities from Yellowstone Lake, YNP, Wyoming, USA - C3_middle | ecosystem: Environmental > Aquatic > Freshwater > Lake > Sediment | place: USA: Wyoming | collected...
CTGCTTCAAACCGGAATTGATGCAATTGGAAATGGGTATGTCCACGAGGCGGTATTTGCCGGCCAGTGGCACCGCTGGTTTCGCCCGTTCCTTGGTCAACGGGAAGAGCCGGCTGCCCTGCCCGCCTCCCATGATGATGCATAGCACCCGATTCGCGTCCGATTGAGAAATGGAAATTGGCATAAAAATATGGTCACTTGCAAAATGATGGGCACACTTTATCATTTACGGGATGTCAGGGCAAGAAACATCCATAAAACAGGTGTCTTCTTCCGCGGCGCATTGCAGCGTCCTTGAGCGCAATGGGGCTGGAAAGACGGAATCTGACACAAGAACAGGCGCGGTTGACTAATTATGTGCGGCATCATTGGCTATATCGGCAGCAAGTCTGCCTCCCCCGTCCTCCTTGAGGGACTCCGTCGGCTCGAATACCGGGGCTATGACAGCGCGGGCATCGCCGTTCTCGAAGGCAATCGTCTGGAGACCGTCAAAAAGCGCGGAAAGATCGACGAGGGGTTGGCCCGCTGTCTGGCAGGAGGCTCGCCGACCGGTTCACTGGGTCTGGGCCACACCCGGTGGGCCACTCACGGGCCGCCGTCGGATGAAAACGCCCATCCGCATCTCGACCAGTCGGGTCGCATAGCGGTGGTTCACAACGGGGTGGTGGAGAATTTTGAGCGTCTCAAGGAGCGCCTGCTCAAAGCGGGTCACACCTTCCAATCGCAAACGGACAGCGAAGTGCTGGCCCATTTGATTGGAGAGTGCCATCAAAAGCTGAAAGCGGCGGGCGCATCGCCGGATACAATTATGACGCAAGCCGTTATGGATGCCCTGCGAGACGTCATAGGCACCTACGGTCTGGCGGTCATCAGCGCGGACCATCCCGGAATCATGGTCGGCGCCCGTCGCGGCTCGCCACTTATCGTCGGAGTTGGCCAGGGGGAATATTTTCTGGCCAGCGATGCCAGCGCCATGGTCGCTCACACCCGACAGGTGGTTTATCTCAACGACTACGACATTGTCACCCTCACCCGGGAGCGCTTCAACGTCACCAACCTGGGCTCCGACACCGCCAAGGTCCAGATCAGCCAGATTGAATATGGCGCCGAAGCCATTGAACGGGGGGCGTTTCCTCATTTCATGCTCAAGGAAATCTTTGAGCAGCCCCAGACTGTTGCCAACGCCCTGCGCGGACGCATCGACCACGACGAGGCCACCGCCAAATTCGGCGGACTGAATCTCACCGCCGCCGAACTGCGCGCTGTGGACCGCATCGTGCTGATCGCCTGCGGCACAAGCTGGCACGCCGCGCTGCTGGGGGAATACCTGATCGAGGAATTTGCCCATATTCCCGTCGAAGTCGAATACGCCAGCGAGTTCCGCTATCGCAACGCGCCCATCGACAAAAGCACCCTCGTCCTGGCGATTACGCAATCCGGGGAAACTCTCGACACGCTGGCCGGATTGCGGGAATCCAAGCGACGGGGGCACAAAGTGCTCTCCATTTGCAACGTGGTCGGCAGCACCATTGCGCGCGAGGCCGATGGCGGCATATACCTCCATGCCGGCCCGGAAATCGGGGTGGCCTCAACCAAGGCGTTCACCTCCCAGGTCACCGTTCTTGCCCTGCTGGCCCTATTCATGGGACGCATGCGAATGCTGGCCTCGGGCCGGGGCGCGGAGTTGATTCACGCCCTGGAAGCCGTTCCCGATCAGCTCCAAAAAGTTCTGGCGCTCTCCAACGACATAAAAGCCGTGGCCTTGAAATTCAAGGACGCCCAAAACTTCTTCTTTCTCGGGCGGCAATACTGCTTTCCGGCCGCCCTGGAAGGCGCTCTCAAGCTCAAGGAGATCTCCTATATTCACGCGGAAGGCTATCCTGCCGCGGAAATGAAACACGGTCCCATCGCCTTGATTGACGAGCATACCCCCTCGGTCATCCTCACCCCCTCAGGCACCTGGTATGACAAGACACTGGGCAACCTGCAGGAAATCAAGGCGCGCAAAGGCCCGATCATCGCCCTGGCCACCGAAGGCAACGACCATGTGGCGCGCCTTGCGGATCACGTGATCCCGATTCCGGGCACCATGGACCCTGTGTTCCCCCTGCTGGCCGTTGTGCCGCTCCAACTCCTGGCCTACCACATCGCCGTTGCCCGTGGTTGTGACGTGGACAAACCCCGGAACCTGGCCAAAAGCGTCACTGTGGAATAAAGATGGAAACGCATCGCATTCCTGTTGCTCCATGTGAATATGGCCGCCGAAAGTGATTAATGTTGTCACAAGTGAATAAATTCGCCAACCGGCATGACGTGCCAAGGCATCCAAGGTTCATTTGATTCTCACTTAGTTTAGCCCCTTTCATCCGAACCCCGGGATGGTATATGATTCCGATCCCATATGGTCAAGTGTCTGGAGCTTGACTATGGCGACGTATCCGGGGGCGGAACCGGCCTGTCATGAGTTTGGAGTCTTTTGAACCTCATTTGTATGAAAGACTTTTTTTCGGATGGCAAAGTAAACATGTCAAGCCGTTTAGCCAGCATTTCAGGCGTTATCATTTTCTCGGTCAAGAGAATATTTACAAAATTGAGGTCCTTTTCACGACCTGCAGCCAACTTAGATGCAGCCAAATCGTAAACATCCAAACACAAGCCTGTTCCGCTTCCGGTGTTTGCATTGCGGACAGGCACCAACCGCTGTTCCCATCCACAGGGAAGAGTTGCAACGTTTTCAGATACTCCGTGCGCATAATAGCCAAATGTCTCATGAAAAATAGATTTCTCACCAATGGCGCCATCGATTTGGATAGACATATCCGGCCTGTTTAGAGGATATACATCAGCCTCCATCGAAGTTAGCAATTCAGGTGCTGCATCCGGGAACTGAGCAAGAATTGACTGACTGCCAATCACGACAATATCGGAAAGATTTGTGATGGCACTTGCCGCGCGGATTATGTGTTCAAGCTGTTCGCGTTTCATACTCTTTGAGAATTGCAAGCCTGACGGCTTGAGGGAGGATGCCGCAAAAGGGGCTGGATTGCCGCAGGCGCCGCGCTTCTTCGTTATTTTGCGTGATAAAGTCCAGTATCTCTTCCAAAGAGGAATTGTTCAAAATATTTCGCCATTCAAGCAATGCAAACGGCACTTCCGGTTCTCTTTGAGCAATCCAACGGGCGAGTGTAATCCTGGCACGGTTGAGCAATTCCGGTCTGGCTCGAATCATCTCCGCAACGGCTCGTTCCAAGGCGAGACTACGCTGATCAATCCATTCATGCGTTTCAGGATGTCGGACGGTATGTGGCGCCTCAAGTTTCATGGGTCATTTCTTCGTTCCAATCAGCGGACTTTTCCATTGTCTGGTATTTTTAACGATCAAATTATGTTACGTGTTTCTTTCTCCATTGCAAGGGATCACAAAACGCACTTTTGCTGCAATCTTTCTTTGTTTGTTTTATTTAGGCGTAGGCTTTGGCCAACCGCTTGACGTCCGGACACAGAATCCCGCGCGTCGAGCTTGCGGTTCAATTATGAAGGATTTTACGCCTGTTAAATAGTCGTCTTTATTCGCAGATTGCACCTGTATCCCAATCCCATTGACATCCGGGCTGGGGAAGCGCGGGTCGTTTGCGGGAATGAGAAGTCGTTCCGGAAAACACCCGCGCCGCAATGGAATTGCAGCGTCGTTGGACAGGAGCCGCATGGCGTTTACTGCGGAGGATTGGCAGGTCCTCGAACTTTTATTTCGGCGGCATGTTCCTGGCCATCGTCCTGAAGGTGGATCGTCTTTCCAAATAATTCCTGTCCATCGAGGGAGAGTGAATTCACGTCAGCCGAATCTGCGGCGATGCGGATGACGGTGATGTGATAAATGGTGTTCCGGTATCGGTAGTGGACTTTAAAGGTCGTCCAGCTTTTCGGCATACGGGGGGTCAGACGCAGCAGGTCTCCTTCGCGGTTCACGCCCAGCAGGGTTTCAATGAGGAACCGATACATCCAGCCAGCCGAACCGGTGTACCACGTCCAGCCACCCCGGCCTGTATGCGGGGCCACCGCATAAATGTCCGCCGCGACGACATACGGCTCCACTTTATAGATGGCGATTTGTTCCGGTGTTCCCCCATGATGAATGGGGTTGAGCATCCTGAAGAGTTCCCACGCGCGTTCGTGATCGCCCATGAGGGCAAAGGCCATGGCGGTCCATATGGCGCCGTGCGTGTATTGGCCGCCGTTTTCGCGGACGCCGGGAATGTAGCCTTTGATGTAGCCGGGATTGAGCGCGGATTTGTCGAAGGGCGGATCGAACAGTTGAACCAGTCCAGCATCGCGGCGGACGAGGCGCCGATCCGCGGATTGCATGGCGAGGAGGGCGCGGGGAGGATCGCCGGCTCCGCTGATGACCGACCAGCTTTGCGGCAGGGAATCGATCTGACACTCCGGATTGGTTTGGGAGCCGAGCGGTTCGCCGTTGTCGAAGTAGGCCCGACGATACCATTGTCCGTCCCAGGCATTTTGTTCGATGTTCAGTTGAAGTTGCCGCGCCTGGGCCGTGCAGCGCCCGGCAAAAGCCGCGTCGTTGCGCGCGTTTGCCAGCCGGGCAAACTGGGTGAGCACGTCGTAAAGAAAAAAAGCCAGCCAGACGCTTTCGCCGCGTCCCTGGTTTCCCACGCGGTTCATGCCGTCATTCCAGTCGCCGCAACCGATCAGCGGGAGGCCATGCTCGCCGAATACCAGTCCGCGCTCGATGGCGCGCACGCAATGCTGGTAAAGCGTGGCCGACTCTTCGGAGCGAATCGGCAAATCATAGAAGGCTTCCTCATCCGGCTTGACCGGCCGGGCTTCAAGGAAGGATATTTTTTCATCGAGCACGCCGGTGTCGGCGACGCACGAAACATAACGGCAGGTTGCGTAAGGCAGCCAGAGAAAGTCGTCTGAAAAATGCGTTCGCACGCCGCGTCCCGCCGGGGGATGCCACCAATGCTGCGCGTCGCCTTCCCGGAATTGACGCGCGGCGGCGCGCAGCAAGTGCTCGCGGGTCAGCGCCGGTTCGGCATGGACCAGCGCCATCGCGTCCTGCAACTGGTCGCGGAATCCGTAGGCGCCGCCGGATTGATAGAAGCCTGTCCGGCCCCAGAGCCGGCAGCTCAATGTTTGATACAACAGCCAGCCGTTTGCCATGACATTCACGGCGGGATCGGGCGTATCGACATTGACGGCGCCGAGGGTCCGATTCCAGTATCCCCAGACCCCTTCGAGCGCGCCGTGGCATGCATCGGCCTGGCGAAAGCGCCGGATCAGATTTTGCACGCCCGCCGCGTCGCGTCCAACCCCAAGGCGAAAACTCGTTTCATGTTCCTGTCCATCCGCTAAATTGAAAGCCACCTGGATCGCGCCGCACGGATCCAGGCCCGCCCCGACTTTGCCGGAAAGGCGGGTTCGCTTCAGGGCGGCCGGCTGCGACAGGTTTCCGTTTCTGCCGATGAACTCTTTTCGATCTCCGGTCAGGGTGCGCATGGGGTCGTTGACGTCGAGGAAGACGACGCGGTCGGGAAATTCGGAGTTGTAGTAATTGTGCGCCAGCAAAGCGCCGGTCTTGAGATCCACCTCCGTTTGGATGTGCAGCAGGCTTTTGTGCCTCAAGTCGCCCAACACCCATTCGCAGTAGCCTGTGACGGACAGACGGCGTGTAAATCCGGAGACGTTGCGCAATTTTAAAACCATGAATTTCACCGGGGCGTCCATCGCCACATAGACCCATAACTCGGAAGTAACGCCATTCTCAGTATGCTCGAACACCGTGTAGCCAAAGCCATGGCGGATGACATAAGGCGTGGCGCCCCGCGCGGGCAACGGGGTCGGGGACCAAAACTGCCCGGTATGCTCATCGCGAATATAGAAAGCCTCCCCTGTGGTGTCCTGGACGGGATCGTTGCTCCAGGGGGTCAGTCGAAATTCGTGGGAATTTTCAGCCCAGGTGTAACTGGCCCCGCTCTCGGAAATCACCGTCCCAAATAACGGATTGGCCAGCACGTTGACCCAGGGCGCGGGTGTCATTTGTCCGTGCTCCAGGGTGATGACATATTCGTGGCCGTCGCGGGTAAAGCCGCCAAAGCCGTTGGGAAAGATTAATTCGCGTGAAGCGAGCGGGGTGGGCGGGGTGGGAGACCTGGACCGGGTGCGCGTCAGGATGGGGATCGAGGGTTCGAGCACACTCCGATGCTCCAGTTGCTCTGTCAAAGTCCCCCTCTCGTCATCCAGGACGACTCGCGCCGCGGAATATAGCAGAACGCGATCCTCGTTTGGAATTTGCTCCAGATGCCGGACGAAGATGCCGCCCGGCTTGTCCAGCATTTGCGCTTCAATTCCGGATGAAATCAGGCTTTTGATCTGGTCCTGGAGGGATTGTTGGTAAATGGAAACATCCTCGTTCAAGATTACGAGGTCAACGGTCAGTCCTTTCATGCGCCAATAGTAATGCGCTTGGATCAATTGCCGCACGATCTCGATCTTCTGAGTGTCGCTGACGCGGAGCAGGACGATCGGGGCGTCACCGGAAATGCCATAGCTCCAGAGGCCGTTTTGTCCCCGCCGGTTGTTGAGCAATACGCTGGGGACGGCCCGACGGGCGGGGTCGGCATAAATCAACGCGCCGGCCAGCCGTCCATACAGCCGGGCATCCGCCTCCGTGGCGTTGAGATGCCGCAAGGTCACCTGGCTGTGGGTCCATGCCAGATCGAAGGCGCGGTCAGCCATGCGGTGGATTTGATATTTTTCGACGCGCGCCAGCGCCGCTTCCCGGCTATCCGCCACACCGAGAACCAGGTCAATGGTGGCGGTTTCATTGGGCGGTATTGAGACCGTGCGGCGCAGCGAAACAATGGGGTCGAGGACGGAGCCGACGGTGTTGGACAATGGCGAAATGCCCTGCATTGCGGCGGGATTGGCCAGAGTTCCGCCGCGTCCGACAAATCGGGAGCGATCGGTTTCGCAGGAGATTTCCCCCTGTTTGCCGCCCTGGCCCGGCATCAGATGCAGCAGCCACGGCGGCTTTTCTTCCGTGGAACGGGCTCGACGGGTGCATAGAATGGAGGAGGATGTCCGCGAGAATTCTGTTTGGACAAAGAGATTGCTGAAGGCGGGATGCGCCGCGTCCGCGTCCGGAGTTGCAAGAACCACTTCCGCGTAGCTGGTCAATTCAATGACGCGGGTCACGGAGGAACGGTTCATGATCGTGATACGCCTCAACTCCACATCGTCTTCGGGCGAGACGCAGATCTCGGTGTGGATTTCGAGACCGGCCTGTCGCTGGCGAAACTCCGCGCGCGCCTGCGTGAAGATCGCCTCGTAGCCCTTCGTCGCCCGCAAGGCGGGCTGATAGGCGGCGGACCAGAATTCTTGAGTCTCCAGGTCGCGCAGATAAACAAACGTCCCCCAGCAATCGCGCGTGCCATCCTCGCGCCACCGGGTGACGGCCAGATCGCGCCAGCGACTGTAGCCGCCTCCGGCGCTGCTGATGACGACATGATAGCGGCCGTTGGATAGAAGATGAACCTCCGGCACCGGGGGTGTCGGATTGGTGAAAACACGCATCACACTTTCGCCTTGGTCAGACGGAATCTGTGATCTCTCCAGTTCCGAATCTTCGGAGTAAATGCTTGCGGCGGTCCTGGGCACACGTTCCTGCAAGAGCAATTCCGACGCCTTGAGCAATGGACAGGCCATGAACCGGCGCTGCATGGGATGGTCCCGCAACAGGTTGACCAGGGCCAGAAGGCTCATTCCCTGATGATGCGCCATGAAGGATCGGATGATGGCGCTCGATTCGTCCGGTCGCAGACGCGACGGTGTGTAGTCAATCGCCTCGTAGAAACCGAAGGCCCCCTCGTTTCCCTCTGCAGCCAGCCGTTGCAGATTCTCACAGGCTTCAACCGGCGCGATCGACAGGGCCATTGCGGTGGCGTAGGGGGCGATCACCAAATCATCGGCCAGGCCTCGTTTTAAACCCAGGCCCGGCACGCCGAAAGCGCGATATTGGTAATTGAGTTGAACATCGGTCAGGTTATAGCCCGACTCGGAAATGCCCCATGGCACGCCCCGCAGCGATCCATACTCGATTTGTTGCCGGACCGCCGCCTTGCAGGTGTGATCGAGCAGAGTGTTCTCATAGGTGGGCATGACCAGCAGCGGCATCAGGTATTCGAACATCGAGCCGCTCCAGGAAACCAGTATCGGCTCGCCATGCGCGGCGACGAGCAGCCGTCCCATGGAGAACCAGTGGTCCTGGGGCACCTGGCCCAATGCGATGGCGACGTAACCGCACAAGCGCGCCTCCGAGGCGAGCAGATCATAAAAACTGGTGTCACGCCGGCGTTCGGTCACATTGAATCCGGTGGAAAACAATTCCCTGGCCGGATCGAATAGAAAATAAAAATTCATCGCGGCCAGTTCTTCCCCCTGGCCGGCCAGCTTTTCCAGAGTCAGCAGGCGCTGGTGGGCCCGGTCGCTGGCTTCACGCAAACAGCGCGAGAGAGCGGTGAGGTGATGTGTTTCCTCCTCGGAGGATTGGCCGGATTCCGCGGGAAGGTCCCGTAGCGCCTTTTCGATCAACGGACAGAGCGATTGCTTGAAGTTCGCGGTCCCCCGCAAGGTCGGCGCCTGGTCGAGTTGGAGGAGAAGCCGCTCGGGAAGGCTGCCGCGACCGGTGTTTCGCAACGCAAGCCATGACGCGAGAAAAAGCATGTCTTTCAAATGGTCCTCGCAGTTTCGCTTGAGTGTTTGGGCCCATTCTTTGAACGCTTCCCCTTCGTTGACGAGCGAGGCGACAATCCCGGTTGCCTGGGCCGTCGCCCATTCCAACAAGGTGAAGGCCGCGCGCAGGCCGGAGGGCGCGTTCTCCAATTCCGCGTCGAGTTTTGCGAGCAGGGTGTTTTCGCGGGCCAGGTCTCTGAGAACCCTCACCGTGTCGCGCAAGCCCGCAAAAACCTGCGGCGTGAATATCAGCTCATCGGCCTGTTCCCTTAGTCCGGAGCCGAGCGTCAACAAATGTCCGGCCAGGTTGCCGCTGTCCACACTCGAGACATAAAGCGGAAGGAGCGGTCGCAGCGTGCGGGTTTCATACCAATTGTAGAAATGGCCGTCATGGCGCTCGAGTCGTTGCATTGTGGCCAGGGCGTTTTGGGTGCGCTCAATCAAGCCGCCCCCTGAAAGATATCCCAAATCCCGCGCCGCCAGATTGGCCAGGAGCGCCAGACCCATGTTCGTGGGCGAAGTCCGGGAGGCGACGATTGGGGTGGGAATCTCCTGAAAATTGTCCGGTGGCAGCCAATTTTCCCGGGCGATGACAAAGGTCTCAAAAAAATGCCAGGTTTTGCGGGCAACGTGTCTCAGAAAGACCATTTGTTCTGTTGTCAATTCCGGCGCCGGAGATTCAATGGGCTGGCTGATCGACCAGGCGATCCACGGAGCGGCGAGCCAGAGACCCAGGATGGGCAGGGCCAGGGACAACTGGTCGGGCTGTGTGATGGCGAGGAACATGCCGGTCGCCAAGGCAACCGCCGGAGCGATCCACATCGTGGCATAAAAGCCGGCGATGTCCGCGCGGGTGGTCCTTTCGGAATCGCTGGATGTTTGCCATTCAAGGAGTCGTTTATGGGTCACCAACAGCCGTGGAAGCGTTCTTCCGATTGCGTCCAGACTGATGAAGGCGTCGTAGGGCAGAAATACCAGCGTGAGAAAGATCTGGCCAAGCTGGCGTGCGCAAGTCCCGGCCATTGCCCGTAAATGCATGGGCCGCGGCAAATTGGCCGGCTTGCAGAATAAATTGACCAGTGTCGCCAGAAGGCTGGGAAGCGTGATGATCGCAAGGACCAGCAGGGATCCGAGACCGCCGAGTTGCGGAAGTAAAAACCAGTTGCCCAACATGAGCAGCAGCAGGGAAACAGGAACGAGACTGCGCCTCAAGTTGTCGAAAAGCTTCCACTGGGACAAGAGTGAAAGCGGATTGGCAATGCGCCGGGCATCGGAACCCGGAACCCGTGGCAGGAGCCATTGCGTGACCTGCCAGTCGCCGCGAATCCAGCGGTGGCGCCGCTCGACGTCCACGTTGTAACGGGAGGGATAATCCTCGTAGAATGCCACGTCGCTCACAAGGCCGGAGCGCGCGTGGCACGCTTCCAGCAAGTCGTGGCTGAGAACGACATTCTCCGGGAAACGCCCACTCGTGGCCCGCTGGAACGCGTCCACGTCGTAAATGCCTTTTCCGATGAAGGAGCCTTCCTGAAAAACGTCCTGATACACGTCGGACACTTCCCGGGTGTAAGGATCGATTCCCACCTCTCCGGCAAAAAGCCGGACGAACCAGGATCGACGCGCGCTCGGCAGACTCACGCCCACACGCGGTTGCAGAATGCTGTAGCCTTCGGTGACAATCCCGCGGAGAGCGTCAAACAGGGGACGGTTCAATGGATGGGCCATCGCGCCGACGAGTTGCCTGGCCGCGTCGCGCGGCAATTGGGTATCGGTGTCGAGCGTGATGACATACTTGATCGATGGGAGAATGGAGGTGTCGCCAACGATCTCGGAGAAGCAATTGGCGCTGCCGCCCCGCAGCAGGCCATTAAATTCCACGAGCTTTCCGCGCTTGCGTTCGTGTCCCATCCAGACTCCCTCGCCAACGTTCCACCGGCGCGGGCGGTGAAGCAGGAAAAAAAGGTTTTTTCGGTCGGAGGAATATTTGCGGCCCAGCATTTCGATTCCCTCCCGCGCTCGCTGAAGCAATGCCTGGTCTCCGGGCATGTTCTCCTGCGGCGCGTCGCGAAAATCCGTAAGCAAGGCGAAGTAAAGATGCTTGTCCCGGTTTGAGAGGTAGTGAATTTCCAGGGTCTCGATCAGGCAATCGACGCCGTCCACGCTGGCAAGCATTGTGGGAACGACCACCATCGTGGCGCAATCCGGGGCGATGCCGGAGGAATAATCCAGGCGGGGTAGCAGTTTGGGTTTGACGAGCAGCGTTGCCAGCCAGTTCATCAATGCCACCGCCAGTTGGCTGGCGCAAAGGAGGAAAATGAGGGTGAAGAGAAGGAGTTTCCATCCCTCCACCTCAAGCTTCGAGGCCTGCAGTGCGAACTCCGATGTCGCGATCGCGGTGAGCAGGGCAATGCCGCCCGCGTAAAACGCCAACGGAAACCGGTGGATGCCTCGTTCGACGATTGTGCGCCATGGCCACCGCACATTGGCCATGCGCGCCAGAGTGGCATGGCCATTGTCGATCAGGAAAAACCCCACATGGGAAGTCCGGTCCTGGGGCCCCTTTTGTCTGGCGCAGTTGGCGGCCAGTTGGATGGCGCGCTGCGCCACGTCCGGTTCGGAAAGTTGTCCATGCCGGGCAATGAACTCGACCGAATGGCGATAGCGATCACGCGTCGAAAAATCCATCTTTCTGTAAACGTCGGCGGGATCGGAGCGTAAAATGTTTTCCACCGCGCTCAGGGATTCCACGAACTCCTTCCAGTCCATGGCGCTCAGCAAACGAAGGCTGGCAATGCTGTGGCTGACGGAAACCTGGTCGGCGGCCTGGTTTTGGCTATCCTGGTGGACAAGCTGTTCGATGGACAGTCCTTGCTCGACGAGCCGCTGTTCAAGCCATGTGCGCGCGAGATGCAACACCGGACTCTGGCACGACAACCTCTGGCAAAACTCGGCGACGAAGGATCTGGAAAGGGAAAGATCGGATTTCGCCATATCGGCCACCACAATGACGAGGCTGGACGGATTTTTCTCCGCCATCACCTGCAATCGATCCACCCATAAGTCCGCCAGATCGCGATCCTGCCGTGCGATGGTTAACAGGGTGGTGACACGCTGGAGATTTTCAATCAATCCCAGGCGCAACATGATGGGGATGGACCACAACTCGCCCAGGTTCAAGGGGGCCACCGTCTGGTAGGCCGCAATAAAGGCGTCAAGCGGTTCCTCGTCTATCTGCGCATCCACATGCGAGATCAACTCGAGCACGATGTCATAAACGCGGGGAAGTCCGGCGGATGGACTGTGGACGAGGCGGGGCAGCTCCCGGTTGTAACCCCGGGGCAGGTGCCTTCTGGCCATCTGAATCTGTTCCTCGATCAGATAGAAGTTATCCAACAGCCACTCGGCGGCGGGGGTGATGCGCCTGGCCTGGCTCACGGCGAGAGTCTCGCGATTGAAGGCCCTGAGTGTGGCCTCGTTTTGAACCAGGCGGTCGAGCAGACGGTTGGAACCCTCCCGGGTGACCACCTGATGATTGGCCGCGAGCGTTCTGGCATGGCGCGCGAGCTGCTCCACGCTGAATAAATCAGCCCTCAAGGGCGGCTCGCCGGCGCGCTGCCGCAGACGCGTCTGCCTGGCCACCCAGGTTTGCAAGTGTGACGAAAGAGTCAGCACGTTGTTGTTTCTTTCGCCATAATCAGGTTCAAATATATACGGGTTCCGAGGGTGTTGCCGCGTTGGACTGGACCAGTCAACGCGGCGCCCAAATTCCAATCGTTAAAAAAAAGTCCCCACTCGGCCGAGTCCGACGTCAGAATCACCGGGACTTCCGTTCAACGTCTCATAACATAATCCTCTCTCTTTGAATTTCCACTGATGAACAACGCAATAAACTCAATCGCGGCCGCGCGAGTTGAGACGGCCGATTAGAAACCCGATGACCACCCCGACCCCAAGTCCGACCCCCATGGCCTGGTAAGGGTGTTCATGGACCGCGTCGTCTGCCGCTTGCGCTCCCTCGACCGCTCCTTCGACCGCCCGGTCGCGGACATCTCCCGCGATTTTCCTGGTGCGATCCAACGCGGCAACGAGGCGTTTTCGGGCCTCGCCGACCTTTTCTCCGGCCACGTCGGCGGTGGCCTCCATCAATGCGCGCGCGTCATCGGCCAGTTGGCCAATGTCATTACTGATTGCTTTTGTGTATTTATTCATAATATCGGGCGTTACTCTTTTAAGGTGACTTTCATTGGTACCAGTTCAGCGTTTTCGAGATGGGCCGCATCCGGAGAGCTGAACACTTTCAGAACCGAGTTTCTCCCCCCGAACGGATTGGTTACGGTTTCACTTGCGAGCGGGTCGGGCATCCATGCGCCGTCCACCACAAAGCAATACTCATAGGATCCCGGCGCCAGCGCCGTGTCCTTCATCCAATGACCGGCCCCTGTGGCATGCAGAGTCTTGGCTTCAGGATTCCACTGGTTGAAAGAACCGGCGACACAAACGGAGGTGGCGGTCGGATGAGTGAATTCAAAACGAACGGGCACGAGCTTGGGCCCCGCGTTGGGGGCGTTGTCATGGTTGTTGTTATGTTTCATGGATATGAGCAAATGGTTAAAATGGTTAAACTATTTACGAAGCATTTTTGCAATGATGAAAATGATGAAGGCTCCCAAAAGACCTCCTCCCGCCACAAGATAGATCCGCGGGTAACCCGCCGCCGCAAACACTGGCTGGATTATAAGAGCAATCATGGGTGATTAAACGGGTGAGGAAATCCAATGAGACTGAATCGCACTGCAATCGCCTCGCAGCGACCGCAGTGCTGATAATGAATGCATTGTCATGCGCGCGCCCCATAATCACATCAGACTCACCAATGCGGTTCCTGTTGTTAATATTTGTGCGAGGAACTGACAACGGGATTGGAGCGATAGGCCGGAGTCTTCACGGTTGTGGTTTGGGTCGTGGTTTTGGCTGTGGTTTCCTTGGGTGCGACCGACTCACCTGTGGTGCAGATGTCCTGCGCCCCGGAGTTGGTGAAGATTTCCCTGGCCCGGGCGATTTCCTCTGAATCCTCTGTGTGGACCGAGATGAGGATATTCCCATCCTTAACCTTGCCTTCATAGCGTTTTGCCTCGATCTCGGGTATGCCCAGGCCAATCAGTCCGCCCGCGATGCCCCCGACGGTTGCGCCAATGGCCGCACCGCTTAACGCGGCGATGATCGGACCAGCGGCGATGAACGGCCCCACTCCGGGAATGGCCAGCGCGCCAATGCCCGCGATCCAACCCAACGCCCCGCCGACAACGCCACCCGTGCCGACACCGACTACCGCTCCCTCCGGCGCCTTGGTGTTCTTTTCATGAGCGAAGTCGTGGCTGGTGGTTTTGTCGGCGAATAACGCCGAGATGTCGTTGTTTGAAAATTTCGCGATTTTAAGTTGATCGACAATGCGGTCCGCCTGGTCACGCGATGTGGAGATGCAGAATACAGATTTCTTTGACATATTGTTTATGCTTTCTTTTGTTGGTTGGTGTTGAGTTTTGACAGGTTTATTCTTTGCTGGCGGGGGTTGGATTCGCTTTCACTTCCAGTTGGTTGTCCACATTTTCAGACTGTGCCATCCGGTTTGCAATTTCACCGATGAGCCGTTTTTCCTCCGATGTTTCCACCGGGCCGCGCAGGGTGACGCGGCCATTTTGGGTGATGATCTTGACGTTTTTTGCATTCATCGAAATTCCTTTTCGAGCCATGATTTCTTTGCGGATATCAGCGGTTGTGCTCACGTCAGACTTGCTGTTGCCCTGATCCAGGGGAGTCAACGTACTGCTGTCGCGATCACGAACATTTCGCTTTGTGTTATCGGCGTTGGGAGTGGTATCGGTGGTGAAGTAAGGCTCAGCCTTGTAGGCGCGATAAACTCCATTTGCATAAGCGGGCTGGCTCATATCAGGCCATTCGCTGGCCTTGAAGTGGGGAGAACCGGCCAGCAATTCCTTGGAAGCATCCAATTCCAGGTTGTCATTTTCCGAGTTGTAACGCAGGGCGGTGGGCGGAACGGCGCTCAATTCGTCGCCGATCCCGATGAAACCACCGGATGAAATGACGACGGTAACAATGCGGCCCGCCGATAGATCCAGGATCAGGTTCTCGACCTTGCCGAGTTTTTCATCCTGCATATTTTTAACTGGAGTACCTATGAGTTTGCTCGCCCTCTGGATATTGCCCAGCTTTGCCCACGAAGTATTGGCCCGGTTCCCATTCATATCTCGATCCAAGGCGCGGACATTGTTCTTATTCATTCGCGCATCCTTGTTTACAGTCGATTCCCCATTGCGATCGGTGGTGAAGTATGGGGTTTCGCCAAAGTAGGAATAAACTTCTGCGATTCGATTGGACTGTGTGTCCATTTCCCACATGGAATTGTCAAACATGGGGGCCCCTTTGAGTTTCTCTTTATCAGCGTCCAGAGTGTAGAATTTGTTGGAGGTGTTCAGGTGAAACGCGCCCGGTGGCACCGCCGTCAATGTATCGCCGAGGCCCAAAAAGCCGCCAGTGGACAGGATGACCTGGACGATCCTGCCGGATTCCACATCCACGGCGATATCCGCCACCTTTGCGATTTTTTCGTTTTGCTTGTTCTGCACCTCCATTCCGATGACATCGCTGGCTTTGGCTGTGGCATTAATCCTGTGCAGCCGCTGCGCATTGGGAATGCGATCGGGGGTGTCCGCCTGACGGTCTGTCATGGAATTGAAAGGTTCCTGAGCCAATGCCGACAGGGCCAGAACCGAGGCGGCGGAGGCGCATATCATTTTGCTGTATTTGCGTTTCATTTTAGATCTTTGTTCTCGTGTTTAATTCGCATCTGAGAAGGGACTTCTCTCCCTCTCACTTCCGAACACTAGATGCGGAACATCGGCGCCGCCATGGGGTGTTACCCTAATTGAATAGCTGTGAAACATTTGATTCGCGACCCAGGCGTTGAGCAATTAGCGCTGGTCAAACGCCGGCGGATGTCAGCGTGTCCTTTCGAATATGCCGCGCCAGAGCGGCTTTGAGCGCGCGGCAAGGAACAGCAGCGCTGAGCGCGCTCCCGGATTGAACAAAGCCCGTTGCAACCACGCCGCCCAGCGCAACCTTGTGTTGAATCTGAGATCGCAACGTCTGGATATATCCTGCTGTGCCCGCGTCCAGGTCAGGCCGCCGCGGTGGAAGGCCGCGAGAGGCTCCATGGCCAGTTCCGCGGATTCAAAAGCCATCGACATGCCGTTGCCTGTCACTGGCGGAATCATCGTGCGGGAATCCCCGATAGAGCACTCGTTTTGATCCATTCCGCGCCGGGGCCGCAGGCAGAGACCGGCGACCGAACAGAAGGAATCTTCATTGATTTGCGCATTGGCCAGACGCGAACGCAGAACTGAATCTGTCGGTCCGCCCAGCCAATTCCGCCAGTGCTTCGCCAGGTCGGGCACGGTCGATTTGCTGCGAAACAATCCGCAGATGTTTACTTCGCCCCCCGCCAGTTTACATAAGCCCACATAGCCGGCGGGCACAAAATGCATTTCGAGGTCCGCGTCCATTTCGATTCCGCGAGCGTGAACTTTGAGCCCGAACAAACGCCAGCCATCCACCATTGGCTGCGGACGGCGACCGCCGGCATGAACCATTCCCGGACCGAATTCGCCGGTCCAACGCGCGCCCAGACGCAGATCGCCACCGAGGCGTTGAAATTCACTTGCGAGCCATTGATCCAAAACAAAGCGCGAGACGCACAAGGCAGGGCGCGGGAGAGAGCGCGCCACGACCAGAGAATTGTCTGTAAAAAAAGCTGCGTCCACCGCGGAACAGACGCCAGCGTTGGCCAGGCCATCCAGCAATCCAAGTCGGGCGAGTGAGTCCTGCCCGCCGCCACTGATGAATTCGCCGCAGACACGGTGTCGCGGATAGTTTCCCGCTTCCCAGACCACGACAGGAACCCCGCGTTGACGCAAACCAATACCCAGGCTCAAACCCGCCAGCCCACCGCCAACGATGGTGATCGATTCAGACATATCTTTTTGCCACAAAACAGTGACTAAACAAACGCACCGGGTGTTCGATCAGCCGCCAATTGTTGTCCGTAGGCCAGAGCGCGGAGAGTTCGTTGGGGACAAATCCGGCGCGAACGCTGACATATGCATCGTGGCGCGTGACACGGTTGCAGCCCAGGAGTCCGAGGAATCGAGTCGCAGCCAGAGCAAAAGCCGAGCGACGCGGCTCGCACACTATAAACCGTCTGGTTTTGGCCGCGGCCAGCCGAAGCAGCGCCGCCAATTGTGGATTCCGAAAGTGGTGCAAAAACAGATTAGCCAGCATCACATCGACTCCGGGAGAAGGTGTTTCCAGCCAATCAAAGACATCCATGTTCACGCTTTCCATGGACCAACCGAGTGCGGTGAAGGCGTGGCGCGTTTCCGCTGAAACAAGATTTTGCCGATCCACCAATGTGACACGGGCGGTCATACCCAGCGGCGACCAACGGCGTGCCAGTCGCAAAAGCAGGGTTCCATCCCCCGCCCCCAGTTCGACCAGTTGAAGAGGTTGTGAGGGTTCAAGGATTCCATCGAGGTGACGGCGAAACGCCCGCGACAAAATGTCCGCATGCCCCATGATCCAATTGAGCCTGCGCAGATCCGATCGCGACCCAATGGCCAGGGGATCGGAGACCGCCAGGTTGTCGAGGATTTCCGATTCGACGATGCGGAGCATGATTCAATCCACCATCAGGAGCGCTCCGTGACAACTGAAACCCGCGCCGAAAGAGGACATCCACCACCAGCCGCCAGGCGCGTTTTGAGCCAGCGCCCTTTCCAGGACGAAGAGCACGAAGGGACTGCTGACATTGCCAAAGTCGCGCAACACGGCGGCACTCAGGCGCAAATCAGCCTCGTTGAGTCCAAGCTGTTTTTGAACGGCGGCCAGCACTTCGCGACCCCCGGCATGCATAATCCAGCCGGTTACATCGGAGTGCCTGATGGACTGGCGAGCGAGCAACTCACCGAAGATGTTTTCGACATGTTTTGCGGCGAGGGCGGGCACTTCGCGGGACAGAATGTTCCGCAGCATGCCGTTCCGTTGCTCGAAGCGAAGCGTGTTGCGCTCCGCCGGGTTGAGAAGACTTATGGCTTCTTTCCATTGCACCCGTCTTGCGTGAGCCGGGGGTTGAGAGGATAACACGGCCGCCGCCGCCCCATCCCCAAACAAACAGGCGCTGATGAGCACCCCGGGGTCGTTGTCCAGGTAGAATGCCGCGCTGCAAATCTCGACGCACACGGACAGGACATGTTTGGCCCGGCCCGCAGCCAACAGCGCTTCCGCCGTACGCCAGTTCGGCAGCGCCGCGCCACACCCTTGCCCGACCAGATCAAGCGCGTGCGCATTGGAACGCAAACCGAGAATTTCACTCACGTAACTGCTGAGTCCGGGACACAGATAGCCGGTGCAGGTGCTTACGATTACGGCGTCCACATCCGAGGGAGTGAGTCGGGCATTGGCAAGGGCGCTTTTCGCGGCTTTGGCGGCGAGCAAGGGCGCGTGCCTGGCGAATCGGGCGTGCAGCGCATCCGGTGTCAGGACAAATGCCTCCTCCAAATTCTTGACCGCCAGGTGCCGCGTTACGATGCCGTTTTGAGCGCATAACACTTTTTTGAGCAGCGCATGAGAGCGCGCGTCGAGTTGTTGAAACTGGGGCGCTTGTTGCAGCGCCGCCCAACATTCCGCCTGCGTGAAACGCCGGGGTGGGACTTCTGTGGCGATTCCGCTCAAATACATGCTCGAGTTGGGTGTGGTTGCGTGGGACTCTTCGACTATTTTGATACGTTGGGGTTGCATGTTCGTATCTGTTTGGTCTTCAAATCCTCCAGTGCCTTCAAAATCGTCTTTTGAACCGCCGGATTATAAAGATTTCCCAAATGTCCGCCTTGTTTAAAAATAGTCAAATGTTCCGGGGTGAACGTTGCCCGGAGCCAGGCCAGATCCCCGGTCTCCAGCAGAAAATCGTTTTGATTGATGATGACGCGGATATTGGGGTTGGCGGTCATGCCTGCCGAATAAGTCTGCAAGTCTCCGGCCTTTTCCAATGCCGCCCCGGTTGGAGTTGGCAACCCACGGAACCGATAATAGGGAATTGCAAACTTCTCAAAGTAATCCTGGTACGAATACTGTAGAATTTCATCGTACACCGGGGCGCGGTTTAAGTTGCGGATCGGGTGTTGCAGAACCCCCTGATTATTTCGCCGCTGACTGCTGTAGATCATGTCGCGGAGCGTGAGTCGAAACATCAGCCCGATCAGAAACTTGGACTCGATGGCATTGAAGGGCAGCGTGGTATGCGGCTTGAGAGTGGTTTTGCTCAGGGCGGCAACCTTTAAAAAGCTGTTTTCCATGTTATCGGCTTGTTCCGTTGGCGGCCAGTCAAGGGGCGCCTGATAAAATTCGTCCAGCTTGGAAACCCCATGGAGCAATCGGACCGGGGTATTGATGGCAAGGTAGCGGTTGAATTTTATCAGTGGCGACTTGTTTGTCGGTTCCGTGGACGCGATGTACAATGAATGGAACGCGCCCATGGAGTAGCCCATCAGTGCCTTGTCGCCCAGCCGACCTGGATACAACGCATTCAGGCGGCGATCCATTTCAGTAAATGCGACATGCAAATCGTGGCCGTCCACCGGCAGATAGGCGGGCATGGCCGCAGTGGAAGCGTGTTCCATGAACTCGGGGTTAAACGCGCTGCTCACACAGACCGCGGAGAATCCGTTTTTGTAAACCAGCTCGGCCAGCGCCAGGGCGGTTTGGGACAGGCGATGAGCGCCCAGACCGGGAGCGATATAAACCACCGGGGCATTTCCCGGTTGCAGCCAATAGGTGAATTTTAGTTTGCGCCCCGTTGACGGAATGAGAACCGACCGGGTCCTGGCGCGAACGGGGAATTCAGGATCTTTGTAGGTGAAGAAGACCGATTCGAGTGTTTCCAACGTGGCTTCGTCCTGTTTGCCCTTCACCTGGAAATCCGCCACGCGGTTTGCCCTTGCGAATGTCCAGGCATACTGAATCTCGGAATATGGATCCGTTTCGGCCTGACTGAAGCGCACCTGTTCGACGACGGTGTCTGAGAAATCGTTATACAGGGCCGCGTAGGTGAAATAGGTGTAAGGGCCCAGATAGGTCAGAGGATTATTAACGTCGAGCTCATAGGGGGCGATATAGAGCAGGGGATTGGCCGCTGTGTCGGCCGCCAGGCCCAGCGTATCCCTTTCATTGCTGGGTCCAAACACCGGCAGCATTATAAAACAACCCGGTTTCCACCCCCATTGTCCGAACGTCTGGCCAAAATCGGCGTCCGATTTCGCTATCTTCCATTTCTCCGCCACGTCGAAGAATCCGGCGACTCCGACGGTGGTATTGCAAACGAACCGGTAGGATTCGTTGCGGGCACCGGTCCACTTTCCCTGGAGCATATTGTTGATCAATCGTCCTGGGTAAGTGAGGTTTCTTCCAAAATGTCCGATTGCGGTTCGGATCGGTTTCGCGACGATAAATCGATAGACCCGGCTGGTGGGTTTTATGAGGTCCTTCATCAAACCTTTGTTGAAGGCCCACATCACCCGGTTAAAAGGTTCGATGGGGTCGGGAACGGACTTTGGAAGAACAACGGCTTCCGTTGTCCGCGGACTTTTCAAGCCGGGCGCCGGCTCCTGTCCGCAGGCAAACAACACGAAACTCAGCGACAGGACTCCCATCGCCGGATATCGCATTTTACCTCGCGACAGCATTTTCAAGCCACTCGCCTTCCAGATCTCGAGACGAAAGCCATTGGGATTTCCAGGATCGACGATAGCAAGGCCGGGTAACCCTTCCGACAATTGGGGGCCAGATAATTGGGGACCCAATGGCCGCAGACAATCTTCGCCGCCATCTGAGCGGGTTGGCGCCGAATCTCGATCGTCATCATCGCTTCCTCGCTCCAATTAACCTGAATTTCAATCCGGTTCGGATTTTGTGGCTGGGGCTGCCCCTTCGCGGATCGTTGACGGTGGGTGAATGTATGGTCTCTCATGCCGCCAATTAAACGCCAAAAAAAAGAATCGCGCCATGGGGTGTTTACCCCATGTGAGGCGCTTGAATTGGAAAGGCTCATCCGGTATCAGGAGGCAAACATCGTCCGCGTGGGAATGGAGTGGAAAAATGGGAAACAGTTGGAATGGAAACTCCGGCGAATCCCGGTCGTCCTGTGGCCCCGTATTATTTGGAGCCACAGGACCGGTTTGGCGCTTTAGGGCCAGGCTGGATGGAACAGCCTCGAGTGCATGCAAGGCCGTCCAGGAGGAACCTGACAAAGCAGCAATTGCCAAATCAGCTTATGCCGGTTCCCGGCTGTGGAATTCTCCAGCGGCCAGGCGCCGGCGAAAATGTCATTGAACCCGCGGAACCCGGATATCTCCAGCCCGACTGATAATGCCGAAGGCGTACAGCAACCACACGAGCACGCAAATCACCACGACGACGTTGAGAATCTTTTTAATTTTCCCATCCATCGGAATGTAGGTGTTGACCAGCCAGAGCAGAACGCCTACCACGATCAGAGTGACCGCAAGGGAAATCAACGACACATGCCACCTTCCCTTCGGATGAAAAATTCCTGTTTCATGCCCCTAAGATAAACCCGTACATCCTTTGGCGATATGGGGTGTTTACCCCATGCCCGATTTTAACCGTTCCTCCACAGAACAAGCGGCGCAACCATGGGATGAAATCATGTCCGGGGGATTGTGGGTGGGTTCATCCGGTCGTGTTTGCTGGATCCTCATTGGTCATTTCCCTTGATTCAACGCCGTCGGTTGGCCGTGGGTCGCGTCCAGTATCTCACGCACTTTATAGGCGAGAGTGGCCGGCGTGTATGGTTTGGGCAGGAACTCCACTCCCGCGTCTATTTCTCCGTGATGGGTGATGGCCTCGTCCGAATAACCGGAGGTAAAAAGAAACTTCAGGCCGGAATATTGGGTTTTCATAAATTCCGCCATCGTTTTTCCGCCCATCAGCGGCATGATGACATCCGTGAGGACCAATTGAATGGGGGATCCTTTATGCTCTTGCGCCACATGGAGCGCGTCATGGCCGTTCGAGGCCGACAACACTTCATAACCCTGGGACTCCAATATATCGCAAGCCAGATTTCTCAAGGATGGCTCATCCTCCACAACCAGCACGGTTTCTGTCCCGCGCGGCAATGGACCGCTCCGGAGGGATGCGAATGCGGCGTCCAGCGGCTGCTCCACTCTCGGGAAATATATTTTGAAGGTCGTGCCTTTGCCAACCGCGCTGGAAACGTCGATGTGGCCTCCGGATTGTTGGACGATCGTCTGGCAGGTGGCGAGACCCAAACCGGTGCCCTTTCCAGATGGCTTTGTCGTAAAAAACGCCTCAAACATCCGCGCTTTGACTTCTTCGGTCATGCCCGTTCCCGTGTCACCGACACTGAGCATCACGTAATCCCCGGGAATTGCGCCTGTGCGCGTGTCGTTTTCATCGAGCGTGACATTGCTTGTGGCGATGGTGAGTTTGCCGCCGTTGGGCATGGCATCACGGGCATTAATGACCAGATTCAGGAGCACTTGCCCGATGTAGCCGGAGTCGGCCTTGATGCGTCCGATTTCTTTTTCGGGAATAACTGTCATGTCGATGTTTTCATCGATAAGCCGCCTTAACATTTTGCTCAATTCCTTCACGGCCACGTTGAGGTCGAGCACAATGGGTTGCACTGTTTGTTTGCGGCTGAAAACGAGCAATTGGCGCGTCAACCCGGTGGCGCGCTCTGACACATGGCGTATCTCTTCGGTATATTTATGCAATGGATGGTCCGCGCCAAGGTCGGCGGCGATCAAATCGCTGTAACCGATGACGACGGCCAGGATGTTGTTAAAATCATGCGCCACACCGCCGGCGAGCTGGCCGATGACCTCCATTTTTTGCGCTTCGATAAACTGGGCCGCCAGGCGACGGCGCTCGATCCGTTCTTCGACTTCCTGCATGGCGCGGCGCACCGCGGGGGCGAGCCGGGCGAGCCGTTCTTTCAGGACATAATCCGTGGCGCCGCTCTTGAGCGAATCGATGGCCAGCTCCTCGCCCAAGGTGCCGGAAACCATGATGACCGGCAGATCAGGCCATCCGGCTCGAACGATTTTTGCCGCGGAAATCCCATCGAACGCGGGCAGCGAGAAATCCGAGAGGATCAAGTCGATGTCGTTGCGTTCGAGCATGGACACGAAATCATGGCGGTTTTCCACCCGGGTGATCGCGCAGGGGATCCCCGCATTTTCGAGGGTAAATTGAACGAGCGCGGCGTTAACCTGGAGAATTTGTTCCGCCGCCGCCTTGCGCGCCGTGATGTCGGTGCGGATGGCCACGTATTGACGCGGCTGCCCCTGTTCGTTCAGGAACGGGACGATGGTCGTATCCACCCAGTAAAACGAGCCATCCTTCGCTTTGTTCTTGATTTCCCCTTTCCACACCTTTCCACTCGCGATTGTAACCCACAGTTTGCGGATGAATTCCTTCGGATGAAATCCGGAATTGGTGATTCGATGGTCCTTTCCCAACAGCTCCTCGCGGGAATATTTAGAAATCGCGCAAAACCCCTCATTGACGTAGGTGATTAATCCTTGTGGATTGGTGATGGCGACGATGGCATGTTGATCGACCGCGGATTTTAAATCCCCGATTTCCTTGAACGAGGCTTTGAGTTGTTTTTCGATTCGTTTGCGCTCCGTGATGTCGCGAACATTGCATTGGATCACATTGCGGTCGCCGACTTGATAGACATTGCTGACAAATTCCACGGCGATGTGACGGCCATCCCTTGTTTCCAGCGGCAGGTCCTCATAGCGGACATACCCATGCTCTTGCAGATGTTCCAGCATGTCCTTGTTGGACTCGATGTCCCTGAATGGACTCACCTCGCCGACCGTTTTGCCGAGCATTTCATCGCGGGAAAAACCCAGTAGTTTGCAGAGGAATGGATTCACATCGTCAATGCGTCCCGTGTCAACGTCCAGTATCAGGATGCCGTCCTTCGCCGCTTCGAATAAACGCCGATAGCTGAGTTCCGAGGAGCGGATCGCCTGCTCCACCCGCATGTCGCGGGTGTATTCAAGGGAGTCTTGCCTATTTTCCATCAGGACGTCCTCACGGGTTGCGGGATTGCCTGAACATTCCGTCGACGGTGGTGGACGTTCTGTTGTGAAAGTGCTTTTTGTTTTCATGGAGCGTGGAATAAGTAGTGAGAATCTCCTGATGATAGGCTCCGCTGGCTCCACGGAGAGACTCCGGGGCCTGGTCGTTCCCCTGCGGAGCCGGGATCCGGCCTTTTGACTGGGCGGGTAAGGCGATAATCATAATTTTAAAAATTGGCCATAAAATGACTCTGGTCGGTTTGAGGGCGCGCAAACTGCCTCCGATCGCCGCAGGTTCCGAACAACACTTCGCTTACCGTATCCAATAACTCCGTGATCGTATAAGGCTTGCGGAGCAGGGCGCCGGGCTGGAGCCAGGCATGTCTGAAGAATTCATCCTCTTGCAAAGTTGCTGTGGCCAAAATCACAGGCAGTTCGATTCGGGCGGTGCGAAGCCTTTTAATCAGGCCCAGGCCCGACAATCGTGGCATGTTGCAGTCCGTGATCAGAAGGTGGTGGCATTCCGGGGTGTTCGCGACCGCATGCAGCGCCTTCCAGCCTGCGGCCCCATCTTCCGCGGTATCCACAAGGTATCCGGAATGCTGCAACACTTCGGCAATGATGCCGCGGATGTCGACGTTGTCTTCCACCACGAGAATGCGAACGGCAAGATTCGTTTGTGGGTACAGGCGTTCGCCGGCTGATTCGCACACTGGCGGGCTGTGACAATCTTTCATCGCAGGGCAATTTAGCCGGGTCATCCATGCGCGCGCCATGGGGTGTTCACCCTATTTGCGATCTTTGACGATGACCATTAGAGACAACGGATCGAAGGGTGGGGGTCGAGTCTGGCGATAGTGACGAAGACGGAAAACACCAGGAATACCGCGCCAAGGCGTTTGACCCGGTCCGATGTTGTCAGGCATAATGAGGGCCGCATTTAATGAGATACGGCATCAATAGAGACGGCGGGCGGACGCAATGAGCGCGGTGGAATTAACCGAGGCGTTCCTGGCAAAGATTGCAGGTTGGGAGGCCATGAAACGCGCGCGTGTGTTGCTGGAATCGGGCAAGGTGCTCAGTTCGAACTGGACGCCGCCCATTCTCCGGGGCGTGGTCCAGGAGGGGACGATTTCCTACCGGGCCGGCCTGGCCATCAAGGACGCGATCGATCTGGAAAACATGTGCGGTTGCCGGGAGTCGCGTCAGTGGGGAACGATTTGCGCGCATTCGGTGGCGGTCGGGCTGCATCACTTGCACCGTAATGACCCGGTTCCAGACAAAGGA
>Ga0315272_10000277_pt1 | contig 25068 bp, 20 predicted proteins | sample C3_middle_MG_FD_203918 | JGI IMG/M metagenome (GOLD analysis project Ga0315272, IMG submission 203918) | Sediment microbial communities from Yellowstone Lake, YNP, Wyoming, USA - C3_middle | ecosystem: Environmental > Aquatic > Freshwater > Lake > Sediment | place: USA: Wyoming | collected...
CGACGGTGGCGTCTGGGAGATCTTTCTGCCCGGCGTCGGCGTCGGCGCGCTGTACAAGTACTTCGTCCGCTCCAAGATCTTCGGCGTGCATGCCCTCAAGTGCGACCCTTACGCATTCTCCGCGGAGGTCCCGCCGAAACAGGCTTCCATCGTCTGGGATCTCACTCGCTACACCTGGCAGGATTCCGAATGGATGGAGCGCCGCGCGAACACCGACGTTCTCACCGCGCCCATGTCGTGCTATGAAGTCCATCTCGAATCCTGGATGCGCGACCCCTCGGGCAATTCACTCTCCTATCGCGAACTCGCGCAGCGTCTGGTCGTCTATGCCAAAGAGATGTGTTTCACCCATCTCGAGCTGATGCCGCCCATGGAGCATCCATTTTCCGGCTCCTGGGGCTACCAGGTGACCGGCTACTTTGCGCCCACTTCGCGCTTCGGCTCGCCCGACGACTTCCGCTATTTTGTCGACGAGTGCCATCGCAACTCGATCGGCGTCATCATCGACTGGGTTCCGGCGCATTTTCCCAAGGACGCGCACGGCCTCGCGCGCTTCGACGGCACGGCGCTTTACGAGCACGACGATCCGCGCAAGGGCGAGCAGAAGGACTGGGGCACTCTCGTCTTCAACTTCGGCCGCAACGAGGTCCGCAATTTCCTCATCTCCAACGCCCTGTTCTGGCTGAAGGAGTATCACATCGACGGCCTGCGAGTGGATGCCGTGGCGTCCATTCTCTATCTCGATTACTCGCGCAAAGCGGACGAGTGGATTCCGAACAAATACGGCGGAAATGAAAACCTGGAAGCGATTGAATTCCTGAAGAAGTTCAACGAGGAGGTGCACAGGGTGCCCGGCGCGATCAGCATCGCCGAGGAATCCACCTCGTTCCCGGGAGTCTCGCATCCGGTCTACGCCGGCGGCCTGGGCTTCACCATGAAGTGGAACATGGGCTGGATGCACGACATGCTGCATTATTTCCAGCAGGACCCGGTCTTCCGCAAGTTTTCTCATCACGACATCACGTTCAGCCTGGTGTACGCCTTCAGTGAGAATTTCGTGCTGCCCATCTCGCACGACGAGGTGGTGCACGGCAAAGGGTCGCTGATCGGCAAAATGCCGGGCGACGAGTGGCGGCGCTTCGCCAACGCGCGCGCCTTCCTCGGCTACATGTACGGTCACCCGGGCAAGAAGCTGCTCTTCATGGGCTGCGAACTGGGCCAGTACGAGGAGTGGAACTGGCAGGGCAGCCTGCGCTGGGATCTGTTGCAGTACGCCTACCACCGCCAACTGCAAGGCTATCTGCGGCAGCTCAACCAGATGTACCGGGGCGAGCCGGCTCTCTACCAGGTCGACTACCACTGGTCCGGTTTCGAGTGGATCGACTTCCACGACATCGACAAGAGCATCATCTCGTTCGTGCGGCGCGCGAAGGATCCCGCCAATTTTCTGGTCTTCGTCTGCAACTTCACGCCCGAACCGCGCCTCGGATACAAAGTGGGCATGCCCGAGCCGGGCCGCTACGTCGAGGTGCTGAACAGCGATGCGGAAAGCTTTGGCGGCAGCGGGCTGCGCAACCCCGGCGATCTGTGGACGCAGCCGGGCAACGTGATGAACCGCAACCAGTTTCTTTCGCTCACCTTGCCCCCGCTCTCCGTGACCGTGTACCGCCGCGCCGGAGCATGACCGAAAATGGAGCCGCACCGCGGAACGGACCTCGCAGCTCCGTCAAGGCCATTCAAGGGACAATGAGATCAAATGAACGACGAACAGGCGGCTGGCGAAGCCGTACCTCTCGACTTGGCCGGGATCCGCAGTCTCCATGAGTTCGAGCAACTTTCGAAATCCAGACTCAGCCCGATGGCCTTTGAGTATCTCGCAGCCGGCGTGGCCGACGAGATCACGCTAAATGACAATCGCAACGCCCTGGACCGCATCCAGCTGCTGCCGCGCAGCCTGGTAGACGTCAGCCATATCGACACCGGGGTTACTCTGTTCGGCCGCCGCCACGCAAGCCCGCTGTTGCTGGCGCCCTGCGCCTACCAGAAGCTGTTCCATCCGGACGGAGAATTGGAAGCGGTGCGCGGCGCGAATCGGGCTGAAACGACCTTCATCGCTCCCTGTTTCGCGACCGTCACGCTCGAAGAGACAGCCGCCGCGTCAACGCAGCCGCTGTGGTTCCAACTTTATGTAAATCCCGACCGAGGCTTCACCCGCGAGCTGGTTCAGCGTGCCGACGCCGCGGGTTATGAAGCTCTGGTGGTCACGCTGGACGTGCCCGTGAACGGGCCGCGCGACCGCGAACTGCGCGCCGGGTTCAAACTCCCGGAGGGTCTCTCGCGCGCGAATCTGCTCTCGCTGGGAGCCGATCTGGCCAGTGCGCCGCACCGGCCCGGAGGACGCAACATTTACTCGGTTGTTCGCGCGCCCGACGTGACGCCGAAAGACATCGAGTGGCTCAAGAGCGTGACGAAGATGCCGGTGATTGTGAAAGGCGTGCTGCACCCTGAGGTTGTGGAGCAGGTGCTGCGTCACGGCGCCGACGCGATCTATGTCTCCAACCACGGCGGACGCAGCATGGATTCGGTCCCCGCCTCGATCGACGTTCTGCCGCACATCGTGCGCCGCGTGGACGGGGCCAAGCCGGTCCTGTTTGACGGAGGCGTCCGGCGCGGCGCGGATGTCTTCAAAGCGCTGGCTCTCGGCGCCGACGCGGTGGGGGTGGGGCGTCCGTTCCTGCATGGATTAGCCGTGGCCGGCGCGGCGGGCGTCGCGCGGGCCATCGAAATCCTGTGGGCCGAACTCGAGATGAACATGGGCCTGGCGGGGGCGACCAGCCTGGACGCGATCGACGAGTCGTTTCTGTGGGATTCCGCGTCCGCAGCCAGGCCGGCGCGGCGTCCGCCGGGCTTCTGAACCGTGGCGGGCGGGTCGCGTCAGATTCTGGAGTGAAATCAGAGACGCTTGTTCACGGGCTTTGTTGCGGGGCTGAAGCCTCGCGCGGACTTAAGTCCGCCCCACTACGGTAGACGGCCTGCGCCTGTCCAGAAACAGCTTCGAGCGAGCGCCGTCACTTCACTCGCTTGGCGACCATGTCGCCTTCGCCCATCTCGCCGATGATGACGTGGAACTTGATGTCCTCGCCGTCCACCTTGCCCTTGTACGTGATCTTGAACTGGCCCCCGCCGGCCATGATGATGAACGAGATGTCATCGCCCTTCACCACGCCTTCGGTGATCTGTTCTTCTCCATAAGTATTGGTCACCGTACCCGTGAGCTTCTCGCCATCCACCTTGAAATCGAAGTTGATCTCCAGGGAGTTGCCGTCGGGGCCGGGCAGGTCGCCCTTCCATTTCCCGCTCAAATCGGCGGCTCCGGCGGTGGACAGCAGCATCAGGGTCAGGAACGACCCAAGCACAAACAGACGCCTTTTCATGATCTGGCAGTCTCCTTCTGGCGATTCCCGCCTCCGGTGGGGAGCGGTTCAATGTCGCGATTATATGCCGGTTTCCACTTTCAACCTAGACAACTTTTCAAGACGGGAATGCCCTGGCAACGGTGCTCTCCCGATCGGACAGATTACCGCGCCAGGGGCGACCCGCGGAACACGCCCTATGCTCGCGAGAAGCAACCGGGTGCACATTCCGCCAGGGATTCCGCCTCGGCCGGACGGTTCGGGATGTCTTCTGAGTCGCAAGCGCAGAGCACGCTCGGGGTGGCCGGGGCGAGGGACGGCTCCCTGCGTTCGCGGCTGCGAGCGTGCCGCGTTTGGCGGCCTGGCGACCCCGCAGTGGTACCCTCGAAACATAGCAGTTATGAAGTCGATGACAAGAATTGAGGGCACTCCGCCCGCACCGGGTTTGATCGATAGCGCCCCGGCCAGCGATACGCCGCCGGTGATCCACATCCGGCAGGAAGCACTGGCCAATGGGTTGAAAGTAGTCCTCGTAGAGGACCGTTCGCGCCCCGTAACCAACCTGCAAGTCTGGTATCACGTCGGTTCCAAAGATGAGCAGACCGGCCGCACGGGTTTTGCGCATCTGTTTGAACACCTGATGTTTCTCGGCTCGAAGAACGTCGGGCCCGAGCAGCATATGCGCTACGTGCGACAGGCCGGCGGCCAGGTCAACGCCTACACCAGTTTCGACCAGACGGTCTACTGGGAAACCTTCCCGTCGAACTACCTGGAGCGGATGTTGTGGCTCGAAGCCGACCGCATGGCCACTCTCGATGTCAGCCAGGCGAACTTCACCAAGGAACGCGAGGTGGTGAAGGAAGAGCGGCGCATGCGCTACGAGAACCAGCCCTACGGGTTAGTGATGGAAGCGGTCCTCGCGGAGACCTACAAGACCTACCCGTATAAGCACATGCCGATCGGGTCGGTGGAGGACCTGGAACGGGCCTCGCTGAAGGACGTCCAGGACTTCCACTCGACGTTCTACGTGCCCAACAACGCCACGCTCATCCTGGTCGGCGATTTCGAAGCCGACGAGGCGCTCCAGCTCGTCCAGAAGCATTTCGGCGCGGCGCCGCGCGCCAAAGAGGTTCCGCGGGTGAAAGCGGTGGAGACGGCCCCATCCGAGCCGCGAACGCACGAGGTGAAGCAGGCCAACATCCCGCTGCCAGCCGTGACGCTCTCCTGGATTCTGCCGCCGTTGAACCATCCCGACACTTACGCTCTCGATGTGGCCGGCATCATTCTGAGTTCCGGTCAGAGTTCCCGCATCTATCGCAGGCTGGTGTACGAGGAGCAACTCGCGCAGTACGCCTTCGGCCAGGCCCAGTCGCTCGAAGGTCCGTCGTTTTTCTTCGGAGCGGCGATCGTGAACCAGGGCAAGGACATTCAGAAGCTCTCGGAAGGTCTGCAGTCCGTCATTCAGGAACTCGCTGCAACGCCGCCCAGCGCCGAGGAGTTGACCAAGGCCAAGAACCAACTGATTGCGGGCTTTATCACCGGGCGCGAAGGCGTCCAGGCCAAGGGAGACTCGCTGGGACGGTGTGCGGTGCTGCTGGGCAACCCCGCCCGTTACAACAGCGAACTGGATCACTTCCGCCAGGTGTCGGCCGAGGACGTCCGGCGGGTGACGGCGCAATATCTGAAGCCACAGAATCTGACCCGTCTGATCTTCCCGGCCTCCGAGCCAACTTCCGAACCAATGAAAGCCGTGGCGCAAGGCTAGGAAAACGCCGGTGACCCGCAGCGCACTGCTCCTCGCCACGGCGGCCGCGCCCGCATCGGGTCGGAGCGGCAAGCCGAAAGACGCGAAAACAGAAAGCAAGCAAGATAGCAAAATGACTCCTCCGCCTCCTTCCACGCCACGCCCGTATGCCTTTCCGACGCCGCTGAGCCGGGTGCTCGGCACTGGCCTGACGGTGTTCGTGGTGGAAGACCACCGCCTGCCGGTGGTGACCTTCGCCCTGGAGATCCTGGCAGGCAACTGCACGGTCCCGGCCGGAAAGTCGGGCTTGCCCAGCCTGACGGCCGGACTGCTGCGCGAAGGCGCGGGCGTGCGCACGTCGCCGGAGATATCCCGCCTGATCGATGGCTGCGGCGGCAGCATGGGCGCCAGCGCCGGCGACGACGTGACCACGGCCGGCGGGACGTTCATGAAGAGCTACGCGGCGCTGGGACTGGAATTGTTGGCCGATATCGTTCAACGCCCGCGCTTCGACCAGGAAGAGATCGACCGCCGCCTGGAACAGATCCAGTCCGGACTGGCCGTGAACCTCAACGATCCGGCTTATCTCGTGTCGCTGATCAGCGCGCGCACCATCCTCGGCAACCATCCGTACGCCTATCCGGGCGACGGCACCCCGGCGACCATCGGCGGTCTGACGCGCGATGACATCGTTGGCTTTTGGAAGAGCCACTACCTGCCGGGCGCGACGTGGTTCACAATCTCGGGCGACGTAACGGCGGAAGAGGGATTCGCCATGGCGGAGAAGGCCTTCGGAGGCTGGAAAGCGGACGGCGCCGCTACCCGAACCGTTCTTCCTCCGCCGCCGCCACGCGAACGCAAGGTCCTGATGGTCGATATGCCGCAGACCGTACAGACGCAGCTCGTCATCGGCCAGACCGGCATCCCCCGCAAGCATCCCGATTTCCTGGCTTTGAACGTCGCGAATCAGATCTTTGGCGGCAGTTTCAACTCGCGCCTGAACATGAAGATCCGGGCCAAGGAAGGGCTCACCTACGATGCCAGTTCGGGCTTCGAAGCGCAGCGCCAGGCGGGATCGTTCACCGTCGGCACGTTCACGCGCACGGAGAAAACGGCGGATGCGGTGCGCATGATCGTCGACCTGCTGAACGAGTTTAAGGAGAACCCCGCCACGCCTGAAGAGTTCACCGACGCCAAGGCCTTTTTGCACGGCAGTTTTGCGTTGGCGACCGAAACCAGCGGCCAGATCGCGGACCGTATTCTCTCCGCCGCGCTGCACGATCTGGGCGAGGATTACTGGACCGGCTACCGCGCGCGTCTCGAAGCCTTGACCATCGAGCAGGTCCGTTCGGCGGTGCAACGCTTCCTGGAGCCGGACAAGCTGGCGATCGTCGCCGTCGGCAACGCCAACGCGTTTTCTAAAGAACTGGCCACCTACGGTCCGGTGACCGTGATCCCGCAGCAGGAGCTTGACCTGATCGCGCCGGACCTGCGGACGCCAAAGCCCGCCAAGACGTAAGTGGTACGGCACGTTGGGGAACGTCGCTGCATCCCTGGTAATACGCAATAATATTTGTTATTATTCGCGTATTATGAAGAGCACAGAGAAGACCATCAGTTTTCGTGCCGACGCGAGCAGGATTGAGGCGCTCGACTCGCTGGCCGCTGCTCAGGACCGCCCGCGCACCTATCTCATCAACGAGGCGATCAACAGCTACATCGAGTTGCACGCCTATCAGGACGGGCTCGTGCGCAAGGGCCTGGAGGACATGCGAAAGGGACGCGTTGTCAGCCATGAACTGGTCGTAAAGCGGCTCAAAAAGACCGGACGAGTTAGCCGATGATCGTATGGACGGATCAGGCCGTCAGGCAACTGGATCAGGTGCGTGACTACATCGCTTTATCCAATTCCGAGGAGGTCGCCGCACGTATCGCCCTCCGCATCGTCGCCAGCATCCAACAACTCGATGAGTTCCCGATTTCTGGGCGGCCAGGACGTGTGCCCGGCACCCGCGAGTTGGTCTTCTCGAATACGCACTTCATTGCCGCCCACGCGATTGATCGGCAGCGCATCGTGGTTCTCGCGCTTTACCACGGCGCACAACGGTGGCCGGAGGCTTTCTGAGGCCATAGACTTCGGCTCGACCGTTGCGGAGGCCAGCAAAGCCTTGGCGGCGCGCTTCGAAGATGCAACCCAGATACAAAGCTCCGGCGGCGGGAGATCCCGCCGCCGGAGTTGAGGTTAACAGGAGTGTCAGCCCAGCTAGAATATTAGCTTCAAGCCAATTTCGACCTGACGCCCACTGGCGTTACTGGTCTGGGCCTGGGCGCCGAAACTACCGCCCGGCGAACCCTGATACAGAGCCGTGCCGAACTGGGACGAATTGATGTCCGTATTCGGCGGGCCCAGGTTCAACTTGTTTAACGCATTGTAAGCGTTCATTTTGAACTCGGTGTGGACGCGGTCGGTGATGTTAAAATTCTTTGCCAGACTGGCGTCGATAGTGAAGAAGCTCGGACCAGTGAGGCAGTCATACTGCAACGGGTTGTTCCGGAGAACGTAAGTGTTCTGCGGAAGCTTCTCGAAGGCCGAGGTGTTGAACCATGCATTTCGGGTCGGGCTCGAAATGCAGGGATTGCCGTTGACGATGTAATTGCCGAAGCGCGGGAAGCTGCCGCTCATGTAAGTGCCCACGCCGGTAACTTTCCATCCGCCGATCAGGAAATCGGCGACTTTGGGGATCTTGCTCATGTAGGCACGGCCGCGACCGATCGGGACCTCGTACGTGCTGGCCGCGGTCAGGTGGTGGCGAGGCTGATCGCTGTCCTGCCACTGCATCGCGTTCATGAAATAGGTGTAATCGTTGAAGTTGTTGATTTCCGTCTTCTCACGAATGTACACGTACGTCAGGAGGAAGTTATAGCCCTTGCTGAACGCTTTCTGCAACTTCAATTCAACTGAGTTGTAGCGCTCTTTCGCGCAGCATGTGCCGGCCTGGAACAGGTTGCCATACTGCGGGTAGGGCTTGAGCAGCGAGGACAGCGTAACTGTCTGCTGGGACCGAAGACCGCCGCTGGGGAACAAATCCGGCGTGAGGTAGTTATAAAAGGGGTTGCTTACATTCGCGCTCAACTGATTCTGGTACTGCATCGCGAAGCGTGGATCCGTGGCGTTGTAGTTGCGAGTGTAGAGCTGGTGGCCGAAATTCGTGAAATATGTCGCTGAAACGACGATCTCACCCGGCAATTGCCGCTGGAATTGAATGTTGAAGCGGTCGTTCCAGGGCTTTTGGAAGTTCTGGGGATACCACAAAATCGTTTCGCCACCGCGGCCGAGATTCGAGCCGTAGCCATTGCCGATAATCGGCAGCAGCGGGTTCGTCCCCGCCGGGAAGGGGTCGGAGAAGGTCTGCTGCGGAATACCTGCCAGCTGCCCCAGAGTGTTCTGGTAACCGGTCTGGCCGAAGAAGGGCGGCTCCAGGAAGCTGACGGTTTCAAAGCCAGGAGCGACGTCCAGGTTGTATTCCGTCGGAATCGTGTAGCGGGCATAACCTGCGCGGATGGAGGTCTTGTCGTCCACGCGGAAGGCCAGACCGATGCGCGGCTGAAGCGCGAGCTTGGGAGCATCCCACATGCCGGGGTGGCTGCCTGATGTGAAGCTCCACATGCCGGTGTTGTGCCAATAGTTGTTGCCGATGATGTCGCTGACGGCACCGGGAACCACTGGAGGACTGGCTACCATCTGGGGAACGGGAGCGTTCAGATCCAGGCCTCGCGAGAACTGGTGCATCGGATCGTGCCACGCGGTCTCGTAATCGTTGCGCAGGCCGAGATTCAACGTAAGCCGGCGGCTGAGCTTCCAGTCGTCCTGGAAGTACATGCCATAGAATTCAGTGTGCGGATTCGGCGCAGGCCCGCCGATCATGGACGAGGTGCCGTCCAGAGCACCGAGCAGGAACGTCGCGAACTGGTCGCCATTGCGCGCCGTGTTCGGGTTGCTGTAGGTCTCGGCGGTGACGGCCGTGTTGAAGTTGAAGTTCGAGGTGCTCGAAACATAACTGAGGCCATAGCTGCGACGATGTTCGAAACCGGCCTTCAGGAAGTGAGAGCCCGCCTGATGGGAGATCTTCACGTTGTAGGCCTGTCCTGCGGGGCGCTGATCCCAATAGAAGCCGCCGCCGCCGACCCCGGTGCCGCCGATTCGCATGTGCGGGAAATAAACCGGCACGCCGACCGCGGCGTCCTGGTATGGCTTGTACCAACCGTTATTGGGCCAGATTTTGGACCACCCGTCCGTGCCCATATTGGGGGAGACGTATGCGTCGACGACGTTACGCCAGTCGCCGTGGAAGCTCATCACCGTGCGCGAAGTGGCACTCCAGATGGCGTCGCCGGACACCTGCCAGCCAGTTCGCAAAGTGCCGGTGGGTACGTACAGGTCCGTAGTGGCGCCCGTCGGATTCCCGGATTCGTCGGTAGTGTGATACCGGCTGACGCGGCCGAAGAATTTCCACTTATCGTTGAGGTTAAAGTCGGCGCGTTCTGAGTAATTGTAGTAGTTGAAGGTCTCGGTGAAGCCCTTCTTGAAGTTGTTCACGCCGGTAATGTTGTCGCCCGGGTTGTTGCCGGCCCAAAACTGCTTCATCAAAGACCCGGTCAGCGGATCGAAACGGGCTGTCGGAATCCTGTTGTTCGCGAATGGCGTAACAGTCACTGCGCCCGTGGCCGGATTCAAAACAGTCGTGTAAGGGTCGTACACCGTACGGATACCGGTTGCACCGTTATCAAGGTAGGCGGACTGCGAGAAATCGCCGTTCTTCTCGAGGTCGGTCGGCATCGTGTTTATGTAGTTGTTCGGCTGGCCGATCTTCCATTTCTCCAGGGAGAAGAAATTGAACAGCTTGTTCTTCAGGATCGGGTTGCCCAGCGTACCTCCGTACATTTGCTGGCGCTGTGCATGGTAATTGAACGTTGTGCGGTCGGCCGCGGCGCTCAACCACGGATAGCGGCCCAGGTAGAACCCGGTGCCGTGCCACTCGTTGGTGCCCGATTTGGTGGTCATCGAAATCTGACCGCCGGCACTGTGGCCGCTCTCGGCGTCTACGCTGTTCGTGGACACAACGACTTCCTGCACGGCGTCGGTATTCGGAACGACGGTTGCCTTGTGGCCGATACCGAGCGGGCTGCCGTCGACTTCCAGGTCGTTCTTAAGGTTGGTGCCACCACCCAGGTCGACGCTGTTGGCCGACCAGGATTGGTAAGGCTGCATTTCGCCGCGGGTGTTGATGGCCGAGGGCGCCAGCAAGGTCAGCTTGAACGGGTTGCGGTCGATGCGCGGCGTCTCCGCCACCATCCTGTTGTCCAGCGTGAGGTCCTTGTTGCTGGTGTTGAAATCCACGGCCGCCGGCGTTTCCGTGATGGTGACTGTCGTCTGCACGGAACCGGGCTTGAGCGTCGCGTTCACAGTGACGTCACCGCCAGTCTGCACCAGGATGTTCTCCTGCACGAACTTGCTGAAGCCCGCGATTTCAACCGCGATGGAGTAGGTTCCAGGATCGACTCCGTCAAACAGGTAGAGACCCGTGTCCGAACTCTGGCGTGTTGTCTTGATGCCGGTGTTTACGTTAAGTAGCGTCACCACTGCATTGGTGATCACCGCATGGCTCTCATCCGTGACGATGCCCTGGACGCGAGCGCGAAATTGCTGCGCTTGTCCCAGCATGACGAGGACTAGGACGAGCGCGATCAGAATTACGATTCGAGCATTTTTCATAGCTCTTCGATTTGCCTCCTGAAGCCTGGAACTTCGTTCCTGCCTCAATATTCACTAACCTCTTGTTTTACGCGTCCCAACCCCCACGACTGGGACGTGAGTGCGACTCTAAGTCGCGCGGTACAACGAATGCCACACATTTAGAGCGGCGGATTAACCGCCCACCCCACCATCTCTTTTCTTGCTTTCACCTCCTTCCAAACTCGATTTGGAGAAACCACTTCGCTACCAATTGGTCAGCGACCCGTCCGGACGGTGAAAAATCGGGATGGGCGCGTACCGCTCGGTAAACTCAGCGATCAGCGTGGCCCCCTTCGGGTCGAACTCCACGCCCAGTCCTGGACGGGCATTCGGCCACAAACTGCCCGCGTGAAAATCGCAGCTCTCCGTCAGATACGGCTTAGACTGGGGACCAGCTCCGGCAATTTCCATCAGCACCGGGCCCGAAAAGGCGCCCAGGGCGTGCACCAGGGCTGACAGAGCGATCGGACCGGTAAAGTGCGGGATCATGCCCACGTTGTGCGTTTCACACAGCGCGGCGATCTTCATGAACTCCGTGATGCCGCCGACATTCGGCAGCGTCACCCGCGTGTAGTCTATGAGATGCCGCTCGATCAGTTCATTGATGTCCCAACGGCTCCCAAGCTGCTCACCCACCGCGATCGGCACTCGTACCCGCCCGCGCAGATCCTGGTAGATCGACAGGTTCTCTGAACGGAGTGGATCCTCGACGAAATAGGGCGAGAGCGGCTCGATGAGGGAAGCGAGAGTGACCGCATCAGGCAAGTCCAGCCTGGTGTGGAAATCAATCGCCCAATCCTTGTCCTTGCCAATCGCCTCCCGCACCTCCCGGCATCGTCCCGCCGTCTCCCGGACCGCGCTATGCGAATCGAAGGTGTCGCCGTGTATGTCGTCCACGGCCATGCGGAACGCCCGGAACCCGGACTCGACACACGCCCGCGCCGTCTCCCCGATCGTGCCTTTCCGGGGGAAGCCCGTGGAATAGCACTCAATGTGATTGCGCGTGAGGCCGCCCAGGAGTTCATACACCGGGACACCCAGGGCCTTCCCCTTGATATCCCACAGCGCCAGATCCAACGCTCCCAGCGCATGCAATTTTTCGCGCCCGGGAGGATAGAAGTAGCCGCGGTAAAGGTACTGCCAGAGGTGCTCGGTGCGGGTAGGGTCCTCTCCAATGAGCATCCCTGCGCACTGTTCGACGGAATCCCGCGTCCCGCCTTCCCCAATGCCCGTGATGCCGGCGTCAGTTTCCACCGTAACGATCTGATCGCTCTGGTTGACCGTCGGATTAGGATGAGGGGCCCTGTAACACCGGATACGGGTGATCTTGAGCTTGGGAATGGACGCACGGGCATGCGGCGCGATAGCGGCGACAGACCCAGCGGTCGCGAGGGCTAAGCGAGTAAAGGTTCTCCGGTTCATTCTTGGAACTCAAAGCCGTAGTCAAGTCAGGCGGTTCCACATGGTCCCAACGCAAGATGAGGCCTTCACCAAAACGAGGGCCACTACCTACCCTGTATGCTGACCGTGCACAAACCAAGGGAATTCTCAGTGTCTTCTCGACACGTTTACGTAAATTCACGTGAACGATATCAGCAAATCATCAACTTGCGGGGGTAGCTTTTCAAAACGAAGCGATATAGGCTATTGCTCAGTGGTGGAAGTGAACGGCACAAGGGGTCAGTCTATTTGAGTGTTTTGAGCAAGCATCCCGGAGAGAGCAGTGCATTGGCTGGAGACCAGCGTTGGGCCTTGGCCCAACGCATCGTCGCGAGCCAGTGCTTCATTAAGGCTCCTTAACTCAGAGATATCCTTCTTTACCTGACGCGAAAGGTTGTGGAAGACAACCCCAGCGGTATCAGCGAATACGAGGTGGGCTGCAACGTATTGGGCCGGCGGCCCGATTTCAGCCCGAATGAGGACAATATCGTCCGCGTCCAGGTGCGCCATTTACGCCGAAAGCTTGAGGATTTTTTTGCCACCGAGGGACAGGATGAACCGATCCTGTTAACCATCCCCAAGGGCGCCTATCTTCCTCATTTCACACCCCGGCCCTCGCCTGCCGCCGCCGAGCCGGAAGAGGCGGAGGAAGAGGAGAGCAAGACCGAGGCGCAAGTCAGGCGGCGTGCGATTTCCGCCGTCGCGGAAGAGGCTGAGAAGAAGACGCCGGGGTGGATCTGGGGCAGTTTGGCCGGGCTCTCCGTCCTGGTTGTCGTGCTCGCCGTTGCCGCCTTTCTCTTCTGGCGCCAGAAGGAAGAGTTGCGGGCGCAAATTCCGGCCGGTGAAGCCCGGGTGGCCGCGGCCGACGATGTTCTTTGGGCCAAATTCTTCGCCCCGGGGCAGCAGACCAACCTGGTTGTGGCGGATACCTGCCTGGTCATGCTCCAGGACATCTTGAACGTCGACATCCCGTTGCGGGAGATCGTTACGAACGGCGGAATGGCAGCGCTGCTCAACGGTGTTCAGGATCAGAAGCTGAAATCGGCGTTAAAACTGATCGGACAGCGCCAATACACGAGCCTGGGGGATCTGAACGTCGCGGCGAAAGTGATCGAGTTGAGCCAGCGGTACAATGCGAGGCCGCGGATTCGTTACGCGCGCTACCTCGACACGCGCGAGTTCATGACCGGGAACTTCATGCTGATCGGCAGCCGCCGCGGAGTGCCTTGGATTCAACTGTTCGAACCGCAGCTCAACTTCTATCTGACGTGGGACGAACAGACTCGTAGCTACCGTTTTTTCAACCGTTCACCAAGACCGGGAGAGCTGACCTACTACGGCGCTCTTACTTCCGAATCGAATGGGGAGGAGAGTTACGCCGTCATCGCAATCCTCCCGAACCTGACGGGCAATGGCTTGGTCGTGATCGTATCCGGCATCACGATGGAAGCGACTGAGGCGGCGGGCGAACTTGTGGCGAGTAATGAATTCTCGACAACACTGGCGAAAATGCTCCGGGAGCGCCCAGCAGGCCAATCCGCCCCGTATGCCGAGGTTCTTCTGCAGACCAGAACCATGCCGGGTACCGCCAAAGTCTCCAAGATCATCTGCCATCGTCTGCTGACACCTCAGAAGACCGAACAGCCATAGGAGCCGCGGTCCAGCCCGGCCGCTGAGTTCGCGAAGCCGTTGTATCGAAGCTTGTCCCGGCGCTGCTCAGCGTCTGCACGCCTCACCGGAAACACGAGTACGGTCTACGGGAGCGTCCAGCGCACTCCGGCTCGAATCAGACGCGGCGCGCCCACCAGGGGCGTCGGGCTGTAGCCAGCGATGATTTCCCGGTTCATCAGGTTTTCGGCCTGCAGATTCAGAGAAAAGCCCCGCGGCAGCGTCCGTCGCGCCGTCAGGTGAAAGACCGCGTAACCCGGCAGCAGGTAGGCGTTCAGGTCGTCTTCGAACTGGAGCCCGCTGGCACGCACTCCGACGGCGACCAGGTTTGCGCCGTTTTCGTAGATGAGTTGGGCGCTACCCTGTTGTTTGGCCACTTGCGGGATCCGCTGCCCGGCGGCGACACGCGAATCCGCCAGCAGGTAAGCGCTCTCAAACCGTAACGGTCCGAGCCTGTGGGTCAACCGCGCCTCGACGCCGCGGGCGAGCGCGGAACCCGTGTTGTCCCGCTGCCGTGCGATGAGCGACGGCGTGACGGAACGCGTAACGTTCGTGATCAGGTCGCCGAGACTGTTTCTATAAAGTGTGACGGAGAACTGTGTGCGCTCGCCCACCCAGTCCGCGCCGGTCTCCACGCCTGCCAGCGTCTCCGGCAATAGAGCGGCGTTGGCCAGAGTCACCGCGTTCCCCACCCTGAAGTTGCGATACAACTCGTTCAGAGTCGGTGCCCGGAAAGCGCGATTGGCGGACGCCCTGAGCCGCCAACGCCCGAATCCAACCGTCGCGCCGCCGCTTGGACTCCAGAACGCTATGCCATTAGCCGCATCTTCCGCGCGCAGGCCCGCGAACAGACGAACGCGCCCCAGGCTCACGTCACCTTGCGAGAATGCCCCGCCCTGCAAGAGCGTCCCGCCTTTGTCCGTGGCCGTCATGGCGGGGTAGAACACCTCGTTTGAGTAACCCTCCGCGCGGCTGAAATCGCTCCCGGAGAGCAGGTTCCAACGCGAGTTGGCGTGGCGCCAGAACAGCGCGCCACCCGTGCTTTCGGCGGGCACGCTTTGCGTGGAGGTCAGGCGTTCGAAGGTACGAGTGGCATTGATCGCGGAAAACGTCGCGTGGTAATCCTCGCGGGTGTACCAGCCCAGTGCGGAATAGGTATTCGAAGACTCCTGGCGCGACCAGCCCGCGGCCAGCGTGCCGGTTCCGGTCGAGTTCTTCTGGAGCGACGTGCCGTTGTCACGATCCTCCGCGAGCACGTCCCCTCTCACGAAGATCCGGTTCTTCACGCCCAGATAATCCGCTCGCAATGCGCCCGTCGCGAAAGCCACGCCAGCCAGCCGGTCCACAGGCCCGCGCACGCCTTGCGGCACGATGTACCAACCGTCGGTGAGAAAGTCGCGCGAAACCGCCGACAAGGCCCACTTGCGATGAAACAGATACGATCCCGAAGCCTCGATATCGTTCGTGCCGTGGGTTCCGGTTTCATAAGAGAAGCCGAGATGCCCGGGCCCCGCTTGCGCGTCCGCCTGGCGGCTGAATAACGCGATCGACCCGCCCATGGCGCGATCGCCGAACAGGCTGGTCGAGGCGCTCTCGGAGATCTCCACGCGATCCAGTTCCTCCGGCGCGACGCGCGTCCAATAGACCCATCCGCCGAAGGGGCTGTTGATCGGTATGCCGTCCCACAGCACCAGAGTCCGGCTCGCGCCGGTAGATCCGAGCCCGCGCAAAGACACGCCCTGCGTGGTCGGATTGGCGACCAGAGACGAGGTCCGGCGAAACAGCGTAAAACCGGGGACGAGACGCAGGCGGTCGTCCATCGCCGCGCCAGGCGACGCTTCGATGGCGGCGGAGTCGAGGACCGTGACGGGCGCCGGCGATTCCGCTTCGATGTGCTCCGAAACGGTGATCGACGAGCGTACGGGCTCAGACGGAGCGGGAGGCGCCGGGCTCTGTCCCCGCGAAGGGGAAACAACCAGGGTGCAAAAAGCGAGCGCCAGCCCAGGCGCCCTCCTCCATGCGGCGCGGCTGTGCCGTGAAAACGATTGTGACTGATGGTTCAAAACGGTGCTGTAAGGGTATAGATGCGTTGCGCGGTTGAACCAGTGCGAGATACTTCAAAATATCGTAGACGTCGCCTTCCAGGGGCGTCATCATCTCCCAATCCTGAGTCCCAAAGCGCACCCGCGCGCCGCGTTGCGCCATCTCCCAAGCCAGGTACGCGCAGCCTTCCACGGCGTGCTCAAACCACGCCGCCGCACCCGCGGCGCATTCCAGATCCAGCAGGATGCTGATCAGCGGTTCCTGTTCGCGGGCGAACTCGCGGACCTGCAGGTCTCCCGTGTGCGCCGTGGAGCGCCAATCCACGTGCCGGGACGATTCGAACGGCTCATACGGACGTATCCGGTAGAAATCGTGTCCGCGTCCCTGAAACGGCGATTCGCTCTCGCCCGCGATGTCCGCGAGCAGCCGTGCAAAGCCAGCCTGCGCGTCCAGCGCCGGATAGACCAGCACGTCGCGATTCATCAACACGCGGATCCGCCGCTCGGCAAAGCCGAAGGGAAAGCGCGAGGAAAACTGAAAGCTGTCCCCGCGGTGAATGCCCCGCCGCGCGAAGACGACATCCACCGAAGTCTCAAGTTCGGCGCCGCCGGAGATCAGGGGGAAATAGATGGGCGTCGTGAACACGCTGCCCTCCACACCGACCACCTGCACCGAGAAGGAGGCCACGCGCTTCTTCGTGTTCCGCATCACCATCCGCGCCGGCGTCTTGCGCCGGGCCGAGATGTGATCCGGCAACTGGACGTCAAGTTCGAGCCCGGCAATCCCCAGACGGCTGATGAATCCCGAAACGATGAACGTCGCGGCCATCGCGGCGAGGATCAGGAACAGCAGGTTATTCGCCGAGGCGAACGCCGCCAGCCCTGTCAGCATCAGGGCAAAGACATAGAGAGCGCCGACGGGCGTCACGCGGCCTCTCACGCGCGCGGCGAACCACGCGCGAACGGCCGTCACCCAGGCCCACTCCCGCGGCGACGAGTTCGATCTTTCCTGCATTGGTCCCGATTCGGCCATCCGAGGTCATTCTAGCGTTCCCGGCATGTGAGGCGGCGTGGCTGCGGAACGCCACCCCAACTGGCTGTTCCCCGACTGCCGCTTAGCGCCGCCAGCCGTTTCCTTCGTGACGTCCCCGCCCCTCTCCGTGGCGGTATTCATTGCGGCCCCAACCGTTGTGGTTGCCCCGCTCCCAGCCGTGCCCGCCGCGATCGTAGTGGCCATATCCGCCGTGTTCGCGATAGCCATAGCCGCGAGAGTAACCGTAGGGGTAGCCGTACCCGCCGCGATACCCGCAGTAAGCTGGCGCCCTCCAATAGCCCGGCCGCCAATAGTAGCGCCCCCCCAACGGATTCCAGTAGCCGTCCACCCAGACGTAGCCATCTCCGGGGCAAGGTGGTTGGTCGTAAACGGGAGGAGGAGGCCCTGGCGCGTACACCGGTCCGTATCCGCCGATCCCGATTCCAATGGAAACGTGCGTCCCGGCGAACAATGTGCCGCAGCCGAGGAAGAGCAGCACGAGCATCGCTTTTTTCATGACCTCTGACTCCTTTCGCTCATGACTGTTGAACGTGCCGGCGGCCTTGCCGGGTTGCAGCGGGATCGAGCATCCCCTGAAATCGGGCGGCTGCGTAGTGTCAATCCTGGAGGCTTACGCGGCAATTCTTCCGCAAGCGATTGAAACAATTGCACTATTATATTTTCTGAACGTAAGCCTCCCTTTCGGCCGCGGCTTCGAATCGGGATGAGGCCGCGAGCGGGAGAGGCGGTAGTTCTGATAGACGAACTGGCTTACGAGCAGGCCGTGCGTCAGAACGAGCGCTACGCCGCATAGTCAGTGAGCGGCCGGTGTTTCAACAACGTAAAGACAAACTGCGAAGGACGGGCGCGAGATACGGCATGCACCCATGGCGTGAACCCAGACCTGCCGGTTGCGCATCGCGTCAAGCCGCAGGCCTGTGCGTTGAGCGGAACCTAAATGTCGTAGTACAACGCGAATTCGTACGGGTGTGGCCGCAGCCGGACGGCTTCCGCTTCGTTCTTGCGCTTGTAGTTGATGAAGGTTTCGAGCAGCTCTTCGGTGAAGACGTCGCCCTTCAGCAGGAAGTTGTGATCGTTCTCCAGGCAGTCCAGAGCTTCATCCAGCGAGCCCGGCATGGAGGGTACGCTCTTCAACTCTTCCGGCGTCAGGTCATAGATGTCCTTGTCCAGACTCTCACCGGGATCCAGTTTGTTCAGCACTCCGTCCAGGCCCGCCATCAGCATGGCCGAGAACGCCAGGTATGGATTACAGGACGGATCCGGCGGCCGGAACTCCAGGCGCTTGGACTTGGGACTGGCCGAGTACATCGGGATGCGCACCGCGGCGGAGCGATTGCGGCGCGAATAGGCCAGGTTCACCGGCGCTTCATAACCGGGCACGAGGCGCTTGTAGCTGTTCGTCGTCGGAGCAATAATCGCCGAAAGCGCGCGAGCGTGTTTCAGCAGCCCGCCGGTGTACCACAGCGCCAACTGGCTGAGGCCCGCATAGCCGTCGCCGGCAAATAGCGGGTGGCCCTCCTTCCACAGCGACTGGTGGCAATGCATGCCGCTGCCGTTGTCGCCAAACAGCGGTTTGGGCATGAAGGTGACGGTCTTGCCATATTGATACGCCACGTTGCGGACGACGTACTTGTACAGCATCATGCCGTCGGCCGACCTCAGCAGAGTGTCGAACTTCTGGTCGATCTCGGCCTGGCCGCCGGTGGCGACTTCGTGATGGTGGCACTCGATGACGAGTCCGACCTCTTCCATCACTTCCACCATCTCCGCGCGGAGGTCCTGGTAGTGATCGGTCGGCGGCAGCGGGAAATAGCCTTCTTTGTACCGCGGCCGGTAGCCCAGGTTGTTCTCCTCGCGCCCGGAGTTCCAACGGCCCTCTTCGGCGTCGACAAAGTAGAAGCTGGAATGTTGGTTGGTGTCGAACCGGATGTTGTCGAAAATGAAGAATTCGGCTTCGGCGCCGAAGTACGCGGTGTCGGCAATGCCGCTGTTCTTGAGGAACGCTTCCGCCTTTTTGGCGATGTAGCGCGGGTCGCGATCGTAGCTCTGGTGGGTGATGGGGTCTCGTACATCGCCCACCATGCACAGCGTTGGAGTTTCGAAAAAGGGATCGATGTAGGCGGTGGTGGGATCCGGAATCAGGAGCATGTCGCTCTCATTGATTGCGGCCCAGCCGCGGATAGAGGAGCCGTCGATGCCAAAGCCCTCTTCAAAGGAATCTTCGTCGAGTTGGCTGATGGGATAGGAAATGTGCTGGGAGAGGCCCGGCAGGTCAGTGAACCGAAGATCGACCTGCCTGGCGCCCTTTTCCTTGGCGAAAGCGATCACTTCTTTAGGGGTCATTTCTCTCTTCTCCGTCGGGGGGTAGATTACCGCAACAGCGCCTAAATCAGCATAGCCGAATAGCCGGAGAAAACTCCCCGAAAAATGCCAAAACGCCCCGGCCGCAAAGCCGGGGCGCAGGATACGTCTTCCGTGTTGGCTAGAACTTGTTCCAGAGGAACTGGTTGTAGACCGCGTGGTGATACTGCACCTCGGGCGTCTTGACGAACGTTCCGAGCAGGCGCGGGCAGCGATCGGCGGAGGCCTGTTTCAATTCGGCGTAGCGCGCCTTCACGTCCTCGCCGAACAACTTCGTCGTCCACTCCGACTTGTTGAAGTCCGCGAGAGCGTCGTAGATGTTGTCAGGCAGATAGCGGTCCGCCTGGCGCAGGTTCGGAATACTGGCGATCTCGCCTTCGATGCCGGTCTTGAACACCGTGAGCAGCACCATGTAGGGGTTCGCGTCGGGACCGACGGAGCGGATCTCGAGGCGGGCGCTGCGCTCATTGCCGAGCGGGATGCGCACCATTGCGCCGCGGTCGACGGCCGATACCTTGATCTGGTTCGGCGCTTCAAAGTGCGGATCCAGGCGGCGGTAGGCGTTCACGCTGGCGTTGAAGGTCAGACAGGTGTCGTTGCCGTAGGTCAGAATACGGTCCACGAAATCCCAGGCAAATGCGCTGACCTTTTCCTCGCCCTGCGGATCCCAGAACAGGTTCTTGCCACCCTTGCTGACCGACACATTGGTGTGCATGCCGCTGCCGTTGACGCCCACGACGGGCTTCGGCAGGAAGCTGGCGGTCAGCCCCATCTTCGTGGCGATCTGGCGGCAGATCAGCTTGTAGAGCTGGATCTGGTCCGCGGCGGTCACCACGTCGGCGTAGCCGTAGTTGATTTCAAACTGCGACGGCGCGACTTCGGGGTGGTCCTTTTCGTTTTCAAAGCCCATGGCGCGCTGCACTTCGGCCGCCGTGTCGATGAACAGACGCATCGTGTCGCCCGGCAGCGAGTGGTAGTAGCCGCCCGTGCTGACGTACTCGAACGCGTGGTTCTTGTAGTAGTTCTGCTCGGCATCGATGCCGTTGAACAGAAAGCCTTCCACTTCGTTGGCGGCGTTGAGCGTGTAGCCGCTCTTCTGGAACTTCTCCTCGGCGTAGCCCTTCAGTACACTGCGCAGATCGGCCGTGTACGGCGAACCGTCCTTGTCGATGACCTCGCCGAAAACCAGCACCTTGCCGGCGCCGAAGATGTCGGCGGGCGCCCAGTAGAACGCGCCCCAGTCGATGCCCAGGCGCAGATCGCTCTCGCGTTGCGCCGTGAAGCCACGGATCGACGAACCGTCGAAGGTCAGGTTGTTCCAACTCTTCAACAGGAACTTCTTGTCATAGTCGAGCATGTGCAGGCGGCCTTCGAGGTCGCTAAACAGCACTGTGACGGCCTTGATCCGCTTCTCTTCCGCCAGATACCTCAGGCGATCTTCACGGATATCTTCGACGGGAACCCGGTTCCGGCGCTGCTCTTTGGCCGCCAGGTTCAGATCTTCAAGCTCTGCATAGGAAAGCTTCAGGAAGTCATTCAATTCGGTCGGCATCAATTACCTCTCTGCTGGGCGTTCTTCAAAATCGAATCGAGAGCGGGGCTGAAGCTGGACGGCGCGGCCTGTGCGGCGACATGGCAAGCACGGGTCAGAAGTGCGTCGAGCCACCACGAGCTTAAACCTGATTATCGCTACCCAAGCCTTGTGGTCGGCAATGGTTTTGGGCATGTTTCGCGATGGATTTTTTTTATGGGGTCCATAGCGGCCCGCTGGCCGGCCTCCATAACGCATCGAGCCGGCGTGACCGACGTCACAGTATCTGGCCCGGAATTCAGCGAAACTGGAGAAAATGATCCACGCCGATCTACTCACCGCAAAAGGGCCGGTCGAGTCCGCCACCCTGGACCGTCCACTGGACCACCTGGTGGCCTGCCACCGGCGGATCGACGAGAAGCTCTGCGTCCTGGAGCGCGCATCGGCCCACATGGAGGATCGCACCGACGAGGCACTGCGCGCCTGCCATTCCGCCTTTGCCTTTCTCGACTCAAGCGGGATGATTCATACCGAAGACGAAGAGGAAAGCGTCTTCCCCCGCATCCGGCCGCACGCGAACAGCGAAGAACTGGCTTATCTCGACAGTCTGGAACTGCAACACCGGGAAGTGGAGAGCTGTCTCGCGCGGCTGAAGGGCCTGACCCGGGAGTTGGAGAGCGATACGTCCGTCACGCCAACGCGCGCGGCGTTCGCACGGACCGTCACGGAACTCGCCCGTCTGTACCGGGCCCATATCGCTTCGGAGAACGAGGTCCTGACGGCGATTGGACGCGCACGACTGGATGAAGTGGCGCTGGCCGAAATTGCGTTTGAGATGCGGCTGCGCCGCTCGCACTGAGCGCCCGGAGCGTCCGCGTAAGGCGGCAGCACGCTCACCGGCTACAGGTGGTAGAGCATCGCATACACAACGACGCCCGTCACACTGACGTAGAGCCACACCGGCAGAGTGATTCTCGCCAGCTTGCGGTGGGATACAAAGCGTCCCTTCAGCCCGCGGAAGAGCGTCACTACCACCATCGGAGCGACCACGGCGGCCAGGATCGTGTGCGTGATCAGAATGGTGAAGTACACCGTGCGGATGGGGCCAGTCTTTTGGAAGTGCACGGAGCCGACCTGCGCGTGATAGACGAGGTAGCTGATCAGGAACAGCGTCGAGGTCGTAAACGCCGCCAACATGGTCTTGCGGTGCGCTTCGATTCGCCGGGCGCGGATCAGGCAATAGCCGGTCACGATGAGGATCGCCGAGATCGAGTTCAAGACCGCGTTCAGCGTAGGCAGGTCGTGCAGCTTCAGCATCGCGTCAGAATACCTCTTTGCGCAGCTTCCCGATGTCATCGGTCAATTGATCGAGCATGGTCGCGTCCGTGGACTCATAGTAGCCGCGGATGCGTGCCTTCCCGTCCACCAGAATGAAGCGGGTCGAGTGCTCCAGCCGGTCGACGGCCGTGTTGACGTGGAACGTATCCACGCTCAACTTGCGGATGCTCTCCTCGGGACCGGTGAGAAAGCTCCAGAGGCGAGGGTCGGCTCGAAAATAGCCGGAATACTCCAACAACACTGGGGGCGTGTCGTGCTTAGGGTCCACGGTGATACTCAGCAGGCGCACCGATCCCAAGTTCCCCGTCCGCTTGAGCAGCGCGTTCTGCAGGCGGCGCATCTGGGACGACATGCGCGGGCACGGGCCATTGCATGTGGTGAAGAAGAAGTCCACCACCCAGACCTTGCCTTTCAGCGCATCGCTGGAGAAGGACTTCCCGTCCTGAGCAGTCAGCGCAAACGGCGGAACGGTTCCCAAATCCGGCAGGCTGGAGTGCAGTGTGCACCCCGCTGATGCAAACAAGAGTGTGAATAGCAGCCGTCGCGTCATGGCCTCGGCTCAGAGCCTCGCGTGGCGGTCGAGCACCAGAGCCACGTAGAGCAGCGGCAGGTAGATCACCGAAGCTTTCAACACGAGCCTGGCGTTCGGCAGCGTGCGGTCGCGCGCCACGCGCACGGCCGAGCGCAGAAAGAACGCTCCCAACACGAGCGCCGCGGCCAGATACCAGTGCCCCGTCATGTTCAGAAACCCGGGCAGCAGGCTGACGGGCAACAGGATCAGGGCGAACGCCAGAATATGGCGCGAAGTGGACACGCCGTCGGGCTCCACCACGGGCAACATGCGGATGCCCGCCCGGGCGTAATCTTCCTTATACATCCAGGCGATGGCGTAAAAGTGCGGGAACTGCCAGAGGAAGATGATGGCGAACAGCACCCAGGCGTCCAGCGTCAGGGCGCCGCGCGCAGCCGCGAAGCCGATCAGCGGAGGCATGGCGCCGGGGAACGCGCCCACAGTGGTGGAGAGCCACGTGCGCTGCTTCATCGGCGTGTAGAGAACGAGGTAGCTGGCAACGGTGGCGAAACCGATCCAGGCCGTCAGCGCGTTGACGCCCAAGGCCAGTTCCACTTCTCCCAGAACGATCAGGGCGAGGCCGAAGAGAAACGCCTTCAGAGGCGTCACCAGGCCGGAGGGAATGGGACGCGATTCGGTGCGGTGCATCAGTGCGTCCGCGCCACGTTCGTACCACTGATTCAGCGTCGCGGTGCCGGAGGCGAGCAGCGCCGTGCCCAGCAGAGTGTGCAGCAGAAGCCACAGGTCGAGCGGGCCGCGATGGCCGAAGAAGTAGCCGATGCCCGTACTCATCAGGATCAGCCAGGTAATCCTCGGCTTCGTCAATGCCAGGTAATGTTTCATCCACGCCGTCCGTTTCCAGCCCATTGCTCATCAGAAGATCCAACCCGTGCGGACTCAGCCGCCGGCACGGCGCAGCGCAGAAGTTGCGCCGCCAGAGCCACCGTGAAGCCGAAGACCAGGGCGCCCGTGCCCAGGTGCGTTGCGCGCAGCGCCGCCATGCCGTCGGCCGGCAGGAAGCTGAGCGGCGGATCCATACGCGCCAGGAAGGCCACAACGCCCAGGATCAGTTGGACGCAAACCAGCGTCATCAGCGCGATCGAGCCCCGGCGCAGATCCGCGTGCTCCTCGGGGTTAGCCGCGGCCAGCGTGAAGGCGGCCAGCATCAGGATCATCAGCATCACGGGGAACGCCCAGCTCGCATGTGGGAGCGACGAGATGGCCTGGTAGCGGTAGCCGGCGCCAAGTGCAATCTGCACGAGCACGGCGACGGGGGTGAGCCACGCAAGCGAGCGGAGCGAGGGCCAACCCCGGTCGACGAGCGGAGCCGCCTTTCGATTCCATGCCGGCGAAGTCCCGAGCGAGAGCAGCACCACGAGCGCGAACAGCACGTGGGAGAGCGCCGCGTGGGCGACGCCGACGGCCGCTCCGCGCGGTGCAAAGCCCAGCGCAGACACCACACCCAACACCACCAGGTACGCGAGCCCAATTGCTTTCAACCACTTAAGGGCGTCCGACCGCAGCAGCGCGATCACTGTGACCAAGGCCAGCACGCCGACTGCCCCGCCGGCGTAGCCATGTACGGGCAGCCAGAGCGAATGCCCGGCGCTCACGCCGAGCGGCGATCCGGCGCCGGCAATGAGTGCGCCGGCGATCAGCAAAACTAGCGTGCAAGCCGTCAGAGCGACGCTCAGACGGTGCAGGACCGGATGTGAATTCATGAGAACGAGCGGTTTCCTACCCAGAATTGGATGCCCAGCAAGCCGAAAGGTTGGCGTTTTCCTTGAAAATATTCTACCAAGGCAAGAAATTATCCGGAGGAGCCGCAATGCCGGACGTCGTGGGACGGACCGCCTGGTCCGCGGCCGACACCCTCGCCGGCCTCTAATTCGTCATTCTTCAGCGGTTCCTTCCCCGCCCCTCACGGAAGCGGGTCCAGGGAGCCCGCGGGGCTCTGGAGAGCCGCCTCACACACACTCTCAGGCCGCCTCCGCCGGCTCCCAGAGCGCACAGTAGGCGCCCGCGGGATCCTTGATTACGGCATAGCGCGAACCGCCCGCCATACGGACGGGAGAGACGACCTTTCCACCGAGCTTGCGGCAGTGTTCGAGA
>Ga0315272_10000278_pt1 | contig 25040 bp, 42 predicted proteins | sample C3_middle_MG_FD_203918 | JGI IMG/M metagenome (GOLD analysis project Ga0315272, IMG submission 203918) | Sediment microbial communities from Yellowstone Lake, YNP, Wyoming, USA - C3_middle | ecosystem: Environmental > Aquatic > Freshwater > Lake > Sediment | place: USA: Wyoming | collected...
AACCTTTTTCAGGATAAGCGTCATATTGCTAGTTCTCGGCGTGGCTCTTCTCGGTGCTATATGTTATCAAGAGTTTGTACTACACGTGCCCGCCCGCCCCGCCAGCATAATCAAGTGCATGAATGCCACACAGTGCAAACAAATAGAAGAAATAGAGATGCAGACCGGGCAGACACTGCTCATCGACGTGCTAATCGTCTGGGCAATAGTGTTCGGTGCCTCGGTACTGTACACGCTTGTCAAACAGCTAAGAAACAGAAACAATTAAAGAAACATATTTTTTATTTATTTTTGTTGCCGGCTTGTCTCCTAGAAGATCCCGAAACGCTTCTTCTTATGTATGAACATGTGTAGCGAGCCCTCTGGCCACACCTCGTGTACTGGCCGCTCCAAGACGTAGCCGTGTCTCGAGAATTTTTCTGCGAGTTCTTCGACGTCTTTGTCCCCCAACATTTTGTGTGTTGAGGCCGTTACCTTGTGCCCCCTCTTTACCTTTTTTACTGATTTTACCCTGAGGCCGCTGGTCTCCAATTCTTTTAGGGCGTCCTGGAGCTTGTCACTCTTTTTCCTAAGCCTCATACGTGTATTTTTTACAAAAAGGCACCTATAAGCGTTACGCTACGATAAACATAAGGCATAAATACACTCATGACCATTTATCCATGTATGCCGAAGAGAAAATATATCGAGGTAGAAAAGGACGGAAAAATCATACTTTCGGTAAGGGAAAAGCTGAGGATAAACGAGATAACACTGCCTAGTGGCAAAAAGAGTGAACGATTCTACGTGACAATACCCAAACCAATCGCTGAAAAACTGAAGGAACAAGGCATCGAATTTGTTGAGCTCCAATGGGAAAAAGAAAACCCATTGTTTTTCCAGATAATTCCGCTTAGGCTCGAGAATCTCCAGCCGGGACAAAATACTGATAATAGTCAAAACCAAAAGGTATAAATATACCCAAAACAATAATATCATAACCCCGAAAGGGGTGAAAAAGATGCAGGTAAAAGAGTCGTGGGAAGTATTGGTCGGCGGAGAGAAGCTAGAAGATGAGCGTTTGCGGGAAAAGATAATGAAACTTGCGAGTGTTGATCTCCAGCGGTATAACAACGACATACAAGCGGTATTGAGTGAGTTGACAAAGATATATAAAGAACTGGGATATACTGAAAACGACTTGGTCAGAGAGATAAAATACATTGTGGATGCTCTCCGTGATGGATATTCACTTACTGTCACAGTTTCGGTGTCTGTGCCACGGTTTCCTGGTGTAGGTAGGTCTAAGAATGTGCTATACGATGCGTATATATACTATGTTTATGACACTTATCACAAAGTAAGGAATGAACAAGGGTTCGCTCTTAAACAAAAAGTTGAACCATTGTACAGCCTCATCCAACTTCAGAAAGAAAATGCCAACCTAAGGCAACGGCTAGAAGAAGCTCAGCAAACAATACAGCGCCTAGAAAAGAGAATTAAGGAGCTGGAGGGGTTCGAAGAAGACCCATAAAAAACATTTTTCTTTTTTGTCTTTTTGTGCTGGTTCCTACTTGATAGAAGCGTTATTTATTCGTTACTTTTTTCTAGGGGCTTCTCAACGTAGAGCGGCTGATAAAATATAGCCGCCAATACGAACAAGGCGAAGCTAGCCGAGAGGAGCAACACTGACAAGAGCGGGTAAAGTATTAACGGTGCTAGACTGGGGGCCGTGACGGGGAGAAGCGCGAAGTACGTGTCCATGATGCTTAGGGCTATCGCTCCTATCCACAGCGTCATCGCGGCGCCGTAGAGTATGAACGCCTTTTTCCTCGAGTCCATACAACAAAAATACAGAAAAAGACCAATTTATTCCTTACTGTTTTTCCGCTAGTTCTTTTTCGAAGTAAGCCAAGCTTTCAAGGCACATTGCCAAAAGAAATGAGAAAACGAAGAATAAGAATGCGAGGGCGCTGAGCACTCTTTTGCCGACACACAGCAAAAATATTGAATCAAAAAAAGACGCTATTGATATGATATATAATATGGTTGACCCCCACGAGAGCAAGACAGCTTTCTTCTTTCTGTCCATACAATAAAAAGGGTAGAAAAAGATCGTTTTATTCGTAACGTTTTGCCAGCCTTTTCTCGTATCTTATTGCCAAGCGGTGGGCCTTGGGGTACGGGAGCTTCTTGCGGAGCATCAGGTTCAGCTCGTATCGCTCGTGCGCCAGGACGCGTCTGAGCTTTTCCCTGTCGTTCAGTAACTTATAGTTGAGCCAGACCTCGCCTTCAGGTATCCGGTAGTTTCTGCCAGTCTTGCTTGCGAGCCAGTGGTCGCCAGTGTTCTTCATGCCCCGCTTGAACTTGACCGTCACGAGCCTGCCTGCCACGCGGATACGCATGGTCTTGACTGTCCTCATTTTTTCTTGCCTACTTCTTGGACAGCTTCTTCAAGGTGATTGCCAGGTTTATCTTCTGCTTTATGTGTGTAGGAAGCTTCTCATACAGGTTAGTGTTCCTGAGTTTCTTGAGTGCCGACACCTTTATTTTGCCGTCCCTGGTGAATGGGTCTTCCTTTATTGCGGCGGCAACTCTGCGCTTGTTGCGTTTGAGCCATGCTTTTAGAGACCCGGGCCTCTTTACTGCCTCTTGTATCCAGTACTTGTCCCTAGACCTCCTCCTGGCCATGGCCGTCAAACAATATAGTGTTTTTCATGGATAAAAGTTTTTTGCAAAAAGCGTTATGAAAATATTTTTGTTTGCAAGGTATTTATGCATGGATAGTCAGAACGCGAGATTATACGTTGAGAACGTTGCAAAGATACTCTATGTCCTCTCGAGCTACAGATCAAAACAGGCAAGCTTCACGTATCGCCACTGGAAGCACCGCTACCTCGTCCGCGTCCCGGGATACCACCCCGCAATAGAGAGCATGCTCCTACGCCGAGTCCTGGAGCGCCTAGGCGTCCCATTCACCGTCGAGCCACGCGACGCGAAGCTCACTACCGCGGGCCGCAGGTTCACCGTGACAAACGTTGAGGCACTGCAGAAGGCCCTGGACAACATGAGCGCAAAGAGGCTCAAAAAGATAATAGCGGAGGAGCTGGAAAATCTGCTCGACTCGTTGACCAGCCACTTCGACATGGACACCGCTTCTTAATTATACATTATTATATTATACCACAGACCCCTTGTTTTTCCCCATAATTCTTTCTCACAAGGATAAAGGAGTGAACTTTCACATTCTCTCTTGAAAAAGAGGGTGCAGAAAAAATGTGGTGGATATATGTGCTAGTAGCGTTGTTCATAGAAGCTTACGCGTTGCTTTCTCCGCTAAGGCGCCGGGCAGTCATAATCGCGGTGTTTTTTATCGTTAACCTGATTGTCCACATTACTGGGACGCAGTACCTCGGCATGCTCTATGCCAGTGCCCAGAAGGACTCCTCCGGCAACATCGTGTGGACAATCGACCTCAGCGACAGGGTCAGCAACACGATTGCGGTACTCTACGCGAACGTCGTGGCATTCGTCGTAAACCTCTTCATAGCCCTGTGGACGCTCTATACATACTTCTCTGATCGGGCCAGGAGGTGGTGACACAATGAGCCAGCAAGACCAGCCAGACACAGAGCACATCGAGGGCGAGGCGGAGCTCGAGGAGGCAGGCTACGAGGTAACCCCGACAGAGTTCCTCGTATACATAAACACGCTGAGCATGGGGCGAGTCCCAAATGGTAAATTAGCGATCGGTCTTCTCTTGGCCGCGGAGATGAGGCACAGCAAGCTCGCGACACGGTTCAAGCAACTGCAGACGTATTACCAGGACGTCATCGCCCTCACGAAGTCCCTGACAAGCAAGCCACAGATGAGCCTGATGGAGAGCCTCGCCCAGCTACGCGTGCCCCAGCCCGTCTATGTTCCAGCACCATACGTACAGCCACAACAGCAACAAGAGGAAAAGAAGGGCTTCATCGAGAGAATTAAGAGCTGGTTCGGGTGAAATAGATGAGCCTTGCAGACGTCTGGAACACTTATAGGAAGATAAACTTCACAAAAAAGCGTAGCTACCCGCTGATTTTCTATATCACGGTCGACAACCAGGTGGCCGTCCTCACGCCGTACCAGATCGTCGGCCCCATGCTTCTATTCCGCTTCGGGAAACAGGAGGGCAGGGTCATATACGACAAGACCAAAGCCGTCTGGTTCATGGGCAGGCCAGCCGTATTCGTGAGGGAGGGACAGCTCTACCCGATAGAATTTAGGAACCTCGTCTATCTACAATACATCGACAAGCTTGCCCCGCTGTACGCGAATGAGCTAGAGTCATACATAAACGAGCTAAGAGACGCGATGCAGGAGTCACCAGAAGACAGGGCAAACGCTATATTCATGGTAATCACGGAGGCAAGGCAGATAATAGAGTTGCTCAACAGCAACGACGAGCAGAAGAAACTGCAGGGCGTGATAAATGCGATAGAGTTCTTCAAGAACCACAGCATGAAAGACAGCGAGTCGAAGTGGCTCGTAGAGATACCCCTGGACACCAGCGTGCTGGACATGTTTAAGCCGCGTGAGGAGGACTTAACGATCGTGATGGCCGAGATGGAGAAGTTCATGCTTGCAAAGCTCCTCACGATGCTCGGGCTGGGCGAGGTGTTGAAGAAGCCGTCTCCAGAAAACATCCTGAAGCTGTTGCTATTCGCGGGCTTGTTCTTGTTCGGAGCGTACTTCTTCATATCCTTCGTGTTGCCGGGACTCATGCATGCTGTGCCAGTGCCTCCGGCTGGGGTGAAGGTGCCGTGATCGGATACATTGTATATGCGCTGTTTTTCTACCTGTTTTTCTTCGTGACGCTCGGAATAATCCACGCTCTCGACGTTATACGCGTTGGGAACAAGGAGTACCGCTCCGCCCCAGTGTTTCCAGCGTTGCTCCTAGCGTTCAGCGGTATCATGATGATAGCAATGATAGTCATCGGGATAGCGGGGCTCATAGCCACGGCTGTGGAGCCCACCGCTACGACTATACGTATCCAGCAGTCACAGAACGCCACAGCCGTGGTCTTCACCAGCAAGCCGAACACCTCGCCGATAGACTTCGAGCCGGACTGGCAGTACTGGGTATACGCCTTGTCAGCGGGCCTCTTCCCACTAGGTGGCTACTACCTTGGATACAACCTGGCATTGTGGCTCGAGGAAAAACAGACCCTCCCCCTGCTTGTCCGCGTGCCAGTCTTCAGGTTCGTGGTCGAGGAAGAGGTCGTCCCTGCCAGGCCCGTCGAGATAGCTGTGAGGAGAAAGAGGGAAGACGACTACTACGTGTTCCCAGTAACAGAATAGGTGACGAAGCAGTGGTCAGGCGGAAAAAGAAGTACAGCATCCCAACAACGATACCGATACGGAGACAGGAGCGTGCATACGGCGGCCCCGGCACCTCACTGGTCGAGAGACACCTGGACGCCGTGCTAAGCATGATCGACGTCGACCCCGAACGTGCAGAGTCAAAACTCACAAGCCTCCTCGCCCTGTTGCCGGAGGAAATAGAGGCAAAGGCGTACGAGGCGATGGACAGGGCGGAAAAAATGCTTGTGTCCAGCAGGGAGTTTCAGGAGTACTATGCAGTGCTCTGGGAGCGGAGAAGAAAGCATTTGATTTCTGGGCCGATGCTTAGGCGCACCGTGAGGAGCATCATTGCGCGTGAACGTGTGAAAGCCGCGCTCCGGGCGATACGTGACGACCTGAGGCCGTACATCTTTATCCTAGGGGAGAAGACAGTCGTGGACATGGGTGAGGGCGGAGATGAAAAGGGAGCTGAGGGTTGACCCCGAGAACATGTGGCTGAACCGCTACGCCAACCTGGTGAAGTTCCTCTGGCGCAAGGGGGGATACAAGGGCTTCTTTGTGTATGGGGAGCAGGGCTCGGGCAAGACCACGTTTGCCCTGCACCTCCTTAGAAAGATATACGATAATAGCTGGGAGCAAGCGTTGAGGCATACGTTTTTCACGCCGCACGAGCTCCAGCCTGTGCTAGACCAGGTTATCGACCGCGTTACTTCTAGCCCGGGCGAGCCGACCCTCAGGCTCCGCGGATTGATGATTGACGATGCAGGCGTGTTCTTCAGCGCGTACAAGTTCTACGAGGACGTGGAGTTCACGTACAACGTGCAGAAGCTGATGCAACTCATCAGGAGGGCTTCTGCGTGCCTGGTCTTGACCGCTACAGATATTGAGGAGGTTCTGAGGCCGCTAAGGAGGCAGAAGTGGGTCTTCGTCGATCTTGGCTACAGCTACTGGTACAGGAACCTGCAGGTCACGTTTGTAAACATGTACACGGTCAAGAAGCTTCCGACGGGCAGGAAGTATACGAAGAAGATGGTGGAGAACATGCCGTTCGTCGTCTATTTGCCGGACAAGGTAAGGGAGAAATACGAGAAGATGCAGAAGATGTACCTGAAGAAGGCCGACATCGACCTTGTCCACAAGAAGAGGGAAAAAGATGGGGAAGATGTTGATTCACAAGGATAAAGGAGGGCTGTTTTACAATGGTTACTGAAAAAGCCATGAGTGTAACCGTAAAAATACTAAAGAGGCTGAACAAGAAGAGGCGCGGCAACGTACAATTGATACAGACAGCGATCGCAATAATGATAATGATCGGGATCGGCGCCACGGTATTCGCGTTGGTCATGGGCATCGGTAGCCAGATAACACAGAACACTCCTGCGCCTGCGGCGAACTCTCTCTTCTACAACCTGACAAGGACGTTTAACTCTTCGGTGAACCAGGGTGTGAACCTCTTGCCTGCAGTGTTCCTTGTGGCCTTCGGCGTCATTGTGCTGGGCGCAATATTGTACATCTGGGGCTGGTTCGGCGGGGGCAGGGGCTTCGGCAGGTAAAGCGCCATAGTCCCGCGTACGCGCCTTTGGGCAGATATATCCGGAAAAAACAAGTCTTTTTTTCTATTGTTTTTTGCCGGGTGACGGGATATGGGAGTCGTAAATATATTTGGTAATAAAATTGTGTGGGGTGAGGAGACGTGAGCCCGTTCCGCTTTCTACTATTGATCGTGATCACGGTCGTCGTGACAGTGATGGTGTACACGTTTATCCAGGTCTCGTTTGCGTTTGTGAATACGACGTGGCAAGACCTGTACGGCAGGAACTTCACGTGGTCTGATTTGCCTTCTCCGTTTGGTTCGGTCATGCACCAGCTCTGGGACATAATCGTGCCAAACTTTTTCCTGATTGCACTCGTACTTGGATTGATAGTTGAGTTCATCCTGATGTTTGCAAATACAACTGTGGAGGGTTACCAGTACCCATATGGGTGATTGGGATGGGCGTGCTGGGAAAATTGAAGCAGAAAATAGAGGAGCATAAGAAGAGGCGTGAAGAGGAACGGAAAGCCGTGGAGCTGACGCCTGAGAAGACTGAGAAGCTGAAAAGTACTTTGCCCGAATTGCGGTACTTCGAGAAGCCCACACACGGCGACATCGCGGATGCCCTTACGCTTAGATTGGCGAAGAAGGGGATATACCTGAGTGACAGGGAGGCCCGGAGGCTCGCCGTCGAGGTCTCAAAGGATCCAAACGTGTACTACAGGATACTCCAGCAGGCAGAGGCAGAAAAAGTCAGGCAGAGGGCTCAACGTGTACGTGAGAAGGCGCAGAGGATAAGGGAGAGGGAACAAGAAAAAAGAATGCGCGAGCGCGAGCAGAGACTTGCCATGGCAAATGCGTTCATTTCTGGCATGATGAGTTTTGACCCGTTTTCGCCCGCTAGGAATCCGAGGCGTAGGAGGAGTTCTAGGCACTCGAGGAGGCGGAGGAGGTGAGAATGGGAGATGAGTGTACAGCCGAATAACCCGCAACAAAGGAATCTGCCCGTCCAAGCTGACGCTGCCCAGTCTGTACAGCCCCAGCCACAGCCAAGACAGTACCCGGTGAAGGTGAATGTTGCCGAGCCATGGACAGGCAACCCCATAGTGAGGCAGACAGGCACCGGTACATTGACGTTTGTGGGCTGGGCCGATTCCGGTAAGCATTACGAGGTGTGGCAAGACGCTTCTGGGAGGCAATACGTACGAAACATTGGTGGCAATTGGTACCGTGGCGAAGACGTGGCCAAGGCCCAAGCCGAGTCACAGAAAACACTGCAACAATTGAACGTCCTGGAGACACAGTACAACCCACAGCTCAGCTCTGAAGTGCACAGGTATTTCAGAGAGGGAGACAAATGGTTCGCATTGGAGTATAATCCACAGTCAAATAGCTATACAAAAGTAGAGGTTCCGGCTGAAAAGTTACAACAAGACATTTTCGGCAGGCTCCTCGGCTCGCCGATAAACATTTCTGGCTACAATATTCCAAATATTGAAAAATACGCTGTACAGGAGCCCCACGTGTTCAAGTGGTATGGGCCGGAGTATGCCGAACGCTATGTCAAGCTCAGGGAGACTTTTCCAGAGCTACAAAACGAGAAATGGATAACAGAGGCAGACGTCCAGCATGCTGTCTCTGCTAGGCTCGAAAAGTATGGCTGGAGGCCAGACACGCGTGAAAAATATGAACAATTACGGGAGCTCTCTTTCGGCGTGCTCCACAATCCAGACGCGTGGAAAGATGTACAGGCAGACCTAGACAGACAAATAAGTAACTTCAATCGGCTCCAAGTGGCACATGAAAGGCTTGGGTTATTGGAAGGTATTCCCGGCCCGAGGCAGATGCAGAGCAACGAGATGGAGAAACAGCTAAAACAGTTCTACAAGTCTGCCGCGGAATCTACGCCCACGTGGGGCGCGGGGCTCCAGGGCTTTTTCCAGAACCTGCCACGGTTCCTGAGCTTCGGCCTCATTAATCCGGCGCCGAGCGGGTACGAGTCATTGTTGTTCAGATACGAGGGGATAGCGAACAAGGCGCCGGCGCCGGGCATGATGCTTCCCAGCCACAGGATAAGGGAGGGCTTGGAGGCAGGAGTATATACGTCACAGGAGCAAGCAGAGATAAGGGCGATAGAGCAAAACCTCGACCCCACGAAGACGAGGCTCTACACGCTTGGCTACGGCGCGGCTTTCTGGCTTTCTGGAAAAATATTCGACATCACTCTAACGAAAGTCTTGCCCGAAGCCGTCAGGTTCACAAAGTGGGAGTTCAGCGAGGAAGGACTGACTGGAAAAGCATTGAGGAATATCGGGATAGAGCCGAAGACTCCCGATTTCTTGTCAAACATCTCCGAGACACTAAAGACAAAAGCCCTCAACATTGGTGAAAAAATCGGTCTCGTGGAGAAGGTGGACTATGTCCCCACTAGGGCAGAAGTAGACGTGGCAATGCTCAAGGAGGGAGGCGAAGAGCGGGCAATATTCAAGACAAGCCTAGAAGACTTTAAGCCAGCAAGGGAAGTACTGGGAGTAGAACGAGTCCCGCTAGAGTACAGGGTGAGCGGTAGCGATGTCTCGCTCTTAAAGCTCAGGCCGGACTACGAGCAGGCCATGTTCAAAGAAATCAAATACATAGGCGAGGAGCCCGTTTTTGGTGGGCCGGCAACTTACCGGGGCTTCGACACCGGGCTGAATGCTTTCCTAAAGATAACAAGAGGAGAGACACGCCTGCCGCCAGACTACTTGCTGGACTTCGAGAAGTGGGTCACGGAGGGCAAGGCGCCGTTCGCGAATGAGCCTTTCTATTACCGCGTCCCATACGAGAAGTATGTATTCAGCTCGCCAGCCGAAAAAGCGGAATTCATGAGGCTCCGGGGCGCCTTTGCATACGGCTCCCCATCGGAGGGCCGGAGCATAATAGCAGTTGGCAAGCCCCTGGAGAATTTTGAGCCCGGGTTCATAGCGAGGGCCGGGCGGTACGGCGGCGAGATAGACTACAGCGAGCTGATAGAAAGGCTCGGCGGGTACAAGCCACAAGTCCCCGAGACCTTTAGCCCCGGCGATATAGTTTCGAAGGCGAGGAGCGGCGTCTACGAGTTCAATTATTTCTGGAAGATCACTTTTCCAGAAAAAGTCATGGACGTTTTTGAGGATATCGGGGGCAAGCTGAAGGGACTAATTGGGCTCGGGAAAGAGGCAAAAGAGGTGCCAGAGTGGCAGCCAGTCAAGATTGAGTCTGAGACTCCTACACAGTTCGCCCCGCCACAAACAACAGGCTTCAAGCCGGTAGCGGGGAAGGCTGGCCTGGTGGAGCTTGTTGTCGAGGAGAGTGAGCCGGCTGGACAGGTAAAGCCCATTGTCGAGCCGGAGATGAAGATACCCGTCATTACAAAGACAGAGCTGGCACCACAAGTAAGAACAGCGGTAGAGTTTACACGTATTGTCGAGCCGAGGCTTCCCTCACTGTACGGCTTGACACACAGTTTTTCCGCTGGCGAACTAAAAATCGCACTCCTACCTGAGTCCACGTTGAGGCCCAGCCAAGAACTGAAGCCCCCGTCACTAGACACTTTTATACAGCCACGCATCAAGACAGACATATTTACTGGACAGGCGCCGAGGCTGGGCGAGATAACTATGCCAAAGCTCGACGTGAGGCTGGAGCCGTGGCTGGACACAAGGATAGAGCCAAAGATGGAGCCGAGGATAGGCGAAATAACAGTGCCAAAGATAGAGCCGAAAATCGAGGTACCGCCAATCAACATTCCAGACTACAAGCCGCCGCCAGGAGAAAATCAGCCCAGGCTCCCCGGTCTGCCAGCCCCAGTCAGCTCTGGCACCAGGGACATTCCTATATATAATCCGGCTAGGCTCTACGGCAGAAAAGAATGGGTAGTGGAATGGTTTGGGCCGATGGCCTTGTCTCCATCTAGAAAGTCGAAGAGAAGCAGGAGGGGTGGCAGGAAAAAATGAACAAAAATACAATACTATTTGTAATAATGTTGATTGTATTTGTCTCCTCGGCTAGGGCTTTTTCTGCGCCGGCGTTTTACTGGGACAGCTCCAAGCCAAGCTGGTATGATTCTTCCCTCCAGCCGGGACAATACAAGATAACAGTTGCACCAGAATATGGTAGCGCGAACTTCACGTTTTCACAGTCGAACAACTTGGCCCTCACGCCCACTGTCGTTTGGAGCACAGCCACTGATTATACGCTGTACGGTGGCAAGGCGTTGTTGCTAGAGGTGGACTACAGCCAGGGACTACAAAGTAGCACGGTCACGCTGACGCCCACGTCTGGCTCCACGCTTTTCCCGATGGCTGTCGCCGCATACATATATACTACTTCGAGCATATCTTTTCCCCCAAATAGCGCCAGCTTGACACTGTATTATAGTGACGGCACAAACCAGACAGCGTCGTTCAGCGGTACCGCGTCCGCGAATACGTGGACACTAATGGTTGGATACATAAATGCCTCGAAGACGGTTACAAAGATAGTTCTAAACGTAAATACGGGTGCAAGCGGGTCATACTTCTTGAAGTGGAGAATATATATCGAGTATTCCGCGCTGAAGACGTTCACTTATAGTTTTTCAGGCAACACCGTGGCCGTCACAATGCCTTCATTATTCAACGCGTCGTTCCAGTACTTCAAGGCAAGGTTCCCGAAGCCGCTGGTGTCGATCAGCCCCAGCGCACAACTATTCATCGACGAGGCCTATGGCAACTCGACCGGCACGTATACCGCTACACTGTCCAGCTACACGTATGTCTACACGCTTGCACAGAAATATGTGGTCAGCCTCTTGGACGCATCCACAAACATTCTCGGAGGCAGTACAGGCAGTGGAAAAGTAACAGTTGCCAGCGATGCCAACGCTACCTACCTCAAGCTGAACACTACACTCCTATACAGCGCATCCTTCCTAAACAACACGGTGCTTAATCCTCCACAGGCTGGCACCTCGACAATAACATTTACTGTCCAGGATTATGGCGCCGGGTACCAAGTATTGGAGGTGGCCGATCTTCAGGGAAGAATCGCGGGGAGTAGCCTTATCGGCTCAACTGGACAGGTGGCAATGAACCTTACGCCCTACGCGAGCTACGTGCTCCAAGTGTCGAAGCCAGGGCTGAGCAAGACAGTTGGGTTGGTGACTATTTCGAGTAGCAATATTCAGCTCGCTGTGATGCCTACTCTCCCAACTGTGAGGCCTGCTAGCTGGCTCAGTGCTAGCTATGACTATGCGGACAAGGAGCTCATAGTGAATGTTAGCTGTCAGTATCCTCCGTGTTTTGTCACGGTCAAGAAGGTGTACGCGAACGGGACGCAGGCGCTGTACACCCTGCCGGCATGCCAGCAACCGCTGTGTAGCTACGTCGTGATTAGCCCAGACCCATATTTCCAGATAACCGCGAATGATACCAGTGGGAGACAGGCACAGACAAGTACTGGCCTGAGCGTTCCGCTGTGGAACAGCCCGCTCGGGAACGTTACTAGTACTCTCGGCAAGACAATAAACCTTGACGCGTGGGGCGTAAACGTGAACGACTTCATAGTGTTCCTTATCGGATTGGCAATTATCTATGCGGCCTTCACGTATCGCAATTGGGAATTAGGAATAATCGTGTTCGGCGTGTGGCTGAGCGTTGGCACATTGTTGCTTGGTGGGAGCGGTAACCTAATGGTTCCAGGTCTCAGCTTGGCACTTGTTGGGGCCACATTGTCATACATGTTGAAGAGGGAACAACAGCCATGAGCCCGTTATGCTTTTATTCAGCTCCTACAATAATATAGGTGAAAAGGTATGAACAAAAGAGATGTTCTGGAAAAGGCGAAACAGCTAGCCTCGACGGCGCTGTTACTGTTTCTAGTCTTTACTGTTATTGTACAGCAAGCAGAGATACAAAAACTAAACCAGAAAATAAGCCAGGCCTCCCCAGTCCAAGCAATACAAACCTTGTCCACAGAACTGAATCTTTCACAGTACCGCTACCACGGCAACCCCTTCGTGACAAGCCTGTGGCCCGGTCAGATACAGGCCGAGAACATCACTTTCTGGCATATGTACCAGTGGACACAGTCTGGCCTGGTAAACAAGACAGACGTATTGACGTATCCAGAGCAAGAGGCAAGCTACATCATATTCACTGATGGGACATATTATTATGCGAAGAACGGCTTGACTGGGAAGATAGACTATGCGGGTACAGACGCAAGCACAGTGATACAGAACGCCGTAAATGCCTTGGCCAGCGGTGGAAAAATACTCATTAAGACTGGAACATATACGTTGTCAAATACTATCTATGTGGAGCCTGGCGTCGTTGTAGAGGGCGAAGGAAAAGACGCAACAATACTGAATGCGCCAAGTGGCAAGCCGGCGTTCGCGTATATACAGCCGTCGGGGACAGGCGTAGTATTCGCGCCACTGGTGCTGAAAAACCTGAAAATTGTTTTGCCGTCTTCAGGCGGCCCACATTACGGAGTAAAGGTGGATTGCAGTGCTTATGGCTGTACACGGTTACTCATAGATAATGTCGAAATCAATGGCTACTTTGCAAGCGGCTCATACGACAAGAACAGCAACACGCCACACATTGGCATCGATTTGATAAATGTCTGGGATTACACTATACAGAACTCAAACATTTTGTTGCCAGGCATATGCCTGCGTGTAACAGATTATGGATGGCTAATTCGAGACTACTTTGACAGAGGCGCGTATGGCAATGCATATGCGGTTATGGAAAACAGTGGGCACGCAGAAGTATTTCTTGACAACTGTGTAACCGAGAAAGGTGCGGTGACGTTTGCATCAAGTACATCAGTTATTCGTTATCACATCAAGAACTGCCACATAGAGGGGGGAGGATGGGATAACCCCTCATCAAGCCCAGCCATACTGCTTAACTATCCTAGCGGGACATGGACGGCTTACATCGATATAGAGGGACAATATGCCCTATCAATGCTTATAAACTACACATACAGGAGACCATTAGAGTGGCTAAAGATAAGCGAAGACATCACGCCAAAAATGCTCAAAGGATTCCAGTACACCGTGGTGAGCGGTTCACCCACGATAACGTGGAACGACTGGGGCATCACCATCGCGGCTGGAAGCTCAGACGCAGTCGTAGACCTGTGGACACAGCAGTATAATCATATAGAGGTTCTTGTTGGTGGATACCTCAAAGGCGTAGGAGAAGCACGCTTCATAGACTCTTCTCTATCAAACTACGTGGCAATCGGAATAGACACATCAAAAAACCTGTATCTAAAACAAGTGTCAGGCACAAGCTACAACGAGACCCAGACAGTCGACAGTGGCTCAAGTGAATACGAAATCATTGGATTCATCGCGCTAGATATGCCTACGAAGAACGTAGTATACTGGAAAAACCAAGTAGTCCAGTCAAAAAACATCAGCTTCTCGCGGGCGCTTACACTATGGGGATGCACCCGTGTCAGAATCTATGTCCCGGCAGGCCAGACATTAACGTTCTACCCACGCTTCTACACTCGGCAACCATAAAGGCGATAAAACAATGAAGAAAAAACTACTCGTTTTTCTCCTTGTTTTTTCACTGATAACGTCTTTGTCTAGAATTATTGCTAGCCCCAGCATTGTGGTGTATCCGGGAATCGTTTTATATACGCTGAGTGGCCAGAGATACGTCTTCGCCCAGACCGTCGTATTGCAACAATTATACTACGACCCATCCTCAGACAAATGGGTGTTACTATACGCAACAACGACCACGAGCACAACAAGTAGCCCATCCCCGTCCAGTTCTAGTAGTTCTGGCGCCAGCTCTACTTCCAGCACGTCTTCTAGCACGTCTAGCACCACGAGTAGCTCTACGCCTGGCACAAGCTCTACCAGCCCTGGCTCATCAATTAGTGATGTGTGGCTCCCGGGGCAAGACTACTTGAATGCTTCGAGCCTCATGAACTACCTTACCCACCCATTCTCTACAGCGGTCAACTGGCTCTCGCCGCTGGGGGGCGTGACCTTCCTGTACGCAAGCTTTAGCCTGCTCACGATGGCCTATACTTACCTCCATTTCAAGAGTGCCCTCGCGGGAGGAGTAGTTGCCTTGACTCTTGCGGCACTAGGCATAATGGTTCCAGAGGTTGCCCAGGTAGCATGGTTCCTTACCGCGCTAGGACTTATAAGCATCGTGTATAGAATCATTAAATGGGTGGTGGGATAATGGGAATGGCGAAGGTCTATGCGTATGCGATGGCCGCTGTGTTTGCGATAGCGATGGCCGCGTCGATGTGGGCTCCGTACCTCCATAACACGGCGCTGGAGCAGTGGGCTACGAACTATGGGTCACAGGCAAGCCTGAACATAACAAACTACCAGTACCAGCCGGCGCCCGGGATCACGGTCTTCATAGGGGACTTCATCTGGGGACTGGCCAAGTCGATACAATTGTTCAGCTCTACCCCACAAATGGTCTCCGATCTGCTTGCGGCGTGGGGCGTCCCAGACCTCTGGGCACGCGTCATAGTGTTCGCCGTCTCGTTCAGCTTCATTGCGTTCATCATTTACATGGTTAGCGGGAGAATCTTCACGACACAGTACTAGCAAGAAATATACGAGAAAAAAAAACAATCTTTTTGTTTTTATCTTTGTTTTTTAGACCTCGCTGTGCAGGTGCATTTCCTGGGCGTATTTTTTCCTGTTTTCCTTGTCCGCGATAGCCTCGTCTATCGCCTTGTCCAATAAATCGCTTGCCACGTTACTCATACCCTTCAATGTCCCATAGTACCTAATTGTGAAGTCTACTAGTCGGCGGTAGGTATCACGTCTAACAACAATCCTGGCATGATTCTTGTCCCCCTGGTAATCGTTATAGCCACGTCTCTGCCCATAGCCTCCGCGATACCCTTTCCCATAGTTCCTCCTGTAGTACTGTTGGTTTTGTGGGTACTGTTTTTGTTGGTACTGTCCTGGCTGGTATTGTCTCTGTGACTGCCCTGGCTGACCTTGCTGTTGTTGTGGCTGTGCTGGTTGCGGCGGGTTTTCTTTTTGCTCGGGCTTCTGTGACACCTGACTTCACCGTGTTATAGTACATAATATGGTATTATATATTCATAACGCCACAGTGGCACAATGACAAGCTGACATATTGGAAAAACAGAGAATAAACCGCGACTTTTGCCCCGAACAAGTCTCGGGTTTTTTCTCTGTTTTTACGGGAAGCCACGTTTGAAAATAAAATAACGAGGGAAAGTGTTCCCACACGTAACATTTATATACCCATGTATACACATGTTTACATGGTGAAACAAAATGAACCTCAAACAAATAGCAACCATAAACAGACCCCTTGAAAAAGACAACAGACTATATGCATCTTTCTTTGTTGAGAAGTGGATAAGAGAGGTCAAATCTACAGCACTTTTTCTCAGCTTCTGCGAGGAAGGACGCGAAATTCCCTTTGTCGTTTTCACGTTAGAAAGGGCTCCAAATAGGCCTGAGGTACTGGTTCTCTTGAATGAGGACAGAGAGATATTAGGGGTTTTCATAAGTGGCATAGACTCTGCTGAAAGCATTATTGAGGAGATAGCAAGAAACGTGACCAGACCCGAGGACGCATTCAAGCTCGAGATCGAGGAAAAGGTGGCAGAAGAATGAATGTTGTAGAAGAAATACTCCGGGCACTAAATAACCGGAGGGGAAAAGAGTACTGGTACCGCTTAGACTACGTCGACGAGGACGAGGACTACGTTTACGTCGAGCTCAGCGGGAGCGGTAGCTTTAGCAGAGACGATTTAAAGGACATTACGAGGATATGTGAAGAGAACGGCTACACATTAGATTATTTTGACGTTGAGCTCGACGAAGAAAAGCTTGTGCTCGTATTGTCCCTTGCCCTGAGGGGAAGAAAATGAACAAAAACAATGTGTTTTTGGGGCTCCCAGACCCACAGGGCACGTCCCTGTGGGGGGACGCCCACATAAGGGTGTCCGGGGTGGATATACCCATGAATAAAGACACATATACAAATAAAAGCGTATCCGATGAGGGGCTAGTCCACAACCCCGCTAGCCCCGAGAACGCCACCGGGGTAGAACACGTCGAGATAAACCTCGAGCCACTCTACGAGTACGGCGTGGACTTCAAGAGCGAAGACATGCTTGAAATGATACTCCAGAAGTACGAGGCGATAGAATACAAGCTACTGTGCACGGCGAGCCCAGACTTCGGCGTGATTTATCACGACAGCAACTTCGAGGAATTCGTAGAGAACTGTCCAGACGACGACGCAGACATAGAGCAATGCGCGCTGAAGTATGCGGAGTTGCAGGGATACGAGAAAGTCATAGAGCTATACGACGGCTACGAGCAGGCCTATGCGATGGTCAAAGAAAAGAGGTGAACAAAGATGAGGGTCTTTGTCTATTTTTCTAAGGAAAACGTGTGGGTAGTAGACGAGGGACGCGTAAGGATAAATGCGCAACGATTGTTCCTGGACGGCGAGCAAGTAGAAGAAGTCATTAGAGACGCCGTGGTTGGGTACGTCGCGGAAATAATCCCAAGAAACATTAAGGATCAGTACATCCAGGGGCACCAGTTCGTGTACGAGGCAGAAGAGGTGCACATCTATACGTTGCCGTATCTATTCCTCAAGCACTTCAGAGACGAATTCGAAGAGCCAGAAGAAATGGCGATCAGGGTGAAAAGGGTGGTAGACGAATGAAGCTCACGGTTTGGTACGAGGACGGAAAAATCAAGGTTTCAGGGTATCGGTTCTTTGCCACGTGCGACAAGCTCTATGTAAACGACAGGCTGGCTAGAGAAATTAAAGAAAATACAAAGCTCATTTTCCTCGACGTGTACGAGCTTGCACTGGAAAACATCATTAGCGAAAAGAACAACGCGGGCAACATGAACTATGACTGCGAGACCGTGAGTATCTATACCATGGCTTACCTCTTAGTAGATAGGCTCATAGGAGACGCACAGGACACAGTGTTCAAGGTAAGGGTGATAAAGGAATGAGTGAGGCACCGCTACTCATTGTCAAGAGGAAAGACCTCGAAGAGGCGCTGGGCATGCTCGAGGACGCCCTATCTCTCCTTGAAAATCCAGGGCCGTCCACGTCGAGCGAAGACCTCAAGGTACTGTTGGAGCACGCAAGTAATGTCCTTAGGGAAGCCCTGAGGAGGGGGGCGAGGCAGAAATGACCGAGAAACAGCCAATCTTTCCAAGCAACAAGAACAAGAAAAAGTTCCCAGTCGTCAGGGTCAGCAAGGAGCTCAAGGCCGAGCTCGACGAGATGAAGGACAAGCTCTTCCCTGTACGGATAACATACAACAAAGTCTTGATGCTCCTGCCCCGGTGCCCAAGCTGTGGATCTCTGTTAGTTAGACTGGATAGGGAAGATAACGTCGTACGGTGCTGGAAGTGTGGGAAAAGGTACCGTCTGGAAGAGGTGAAAGAGTAATGGCAACGGAGCAAGAAATACTAGAAATAGAACTCACACTCAAAAAACTCATCGAAGAATCATACACACGATACGTATTGATTCGTTCAAAACGGCTATTCAAGGCTAATCCAAAACTAAAACAAAAGTATACGCCGGCCAAGCTCGGCAAGATCTTGTCCTATATCATATGGAAATATGAATTGCTAGGCTTAATCAAGATACAATACGTTTCACAAAACCATCTCTACAAGTTCTACGTATACGTCACAGGCGCCTACAAGGAGTACGCAGAAAAGCTGGAAAAACAGCTCCAGCCACAGCCACAGGCACCAACACCAACAACAAACTAAACACTCTTTTTTCTCCCTGTTTTTGTAGGCGATATGAATATATTATACCATGTCCACATTATACTTGTATGGCGAGAACCATGTCTCTAGAAAAACAAAAAGAGGACATACAGATAGACCTAAACCTAGAAATAGTGGGCGTGACTACAATACAAACTAACGCCAAGGGAGACCCGTTCGTCTATATCGGGAAGCGCTACAAAGACTATAAGGGCAAGCGGGTATTGGTATTACTAAAATTATTGGAACAATGACCTCATCATCCATGGTCAGAGGGTGAGGTGCATGTCACCCGTGTATAACAACAAGGAGAGGGATATAAACATAACTGGCTCCACGAAGAAATGCAACAATCTAGCCTTTATTGACTACTTGTACATGTACATCGATAACGGGCTGACAATCTTTCCATTGGAGAAAAACCGGCCGTTAGAAGGAGACTGGAGGAAGTTTATCTGGCGGAAAGTGTCTTATAGAGACGTTGAAAACTGGCTAGAAAAACATGGGCGTTTCAATGTTGGCCTCCCGCTGGGGGGCGTGAACAACGTTTATGCCTTAGTGATTCCCAGGGACTCCGCGAAGACGTGGTTCTGGACTCTAGACCAAAAAACACAGATAGACGTAGTCACTAAGACCCTAGTTGTCTACAACGACAGGGACGTCTACATCATCTTTAAGCCAGTGGAAAGCTGGACGCCGCCGCGCTTCATTGTCATGAAGATTGGAGACAAGAAGTTCCTCGGGGAGGGCACCTTTGTCTATCTGCCGCCCTCCGAGGGCTACTGTATGCGGCAAGAGGACGTAGTTGTGAAACGGAAAAAGCTCCTTGATGCAGTAGATCCAGAGAGGCTGAGGATATGGTGAAGAAGACCGGTTCAATTATTGATGACATGGAGATTGCTGGCCTGGATCACGGCAGGGAAAAGAAGCAAGACGGCCAACCGAAACAATCCAGGCCAATAAAGGCGCCGAGCCAGATAGAGACGCCGGAGTGGAGAAAAGAGCTGGTCGAGGCAGGCCTAAGGCTCTATGACTATGGCTTCAATATCGTGCCAGTTGGCAGAGACAAGAGGCCACTGTCCTCTACGTGGAGCAACAAGCAACGAGTACCGAGGGACGAGTTAGAAAAGAGGCTCGGCGAGGCGTCTGGCATAGCGCTTGTAGCTGGAGACCTAAACCCGTTCGATTATCGCCTCATAATTTTGGACGTCGACAACCCCAGAGTTGCCTTGTCAAAAAGCCCCAAGCTAAAGGACTTAGCCACCTATTCCGTTTCGTGGAAAACTGGTTTGCGGTGTCCCCACTGTGGAGACAAGCACCTAGACATCTTGGGCGATGGCAGATACAAGTGCCAGAGGTGTGGACAAGAGTTTTCTCTGGGGGACGTAAAGGAGCGCGGCCTAGGCATACTCTTCCTAGTAGACAGAGCCGTTGCAGACAAGTATGGACTCGACAAGACAAGAAGGCTTGGGGACGTAGAGCTCCTCGTGGAAAACTATCAATTGTTGCCTCCCAGCCTGCACCCGCATGGGGTAAAATACGAGTGGATAAGTCCGCTGGAGCTCGACAGCCCCACCGCTGGGATAATCGTGCTTAGCGAGGAAGACCTCAAAGAGCTACTCAAAGAGCTGGAGCTCGTCAAAGAGGAAAAAGCGGAGAAAAAGGCAGAGACGCCCGTAGAGGCACAGAAACAGACACAGTTAAGGGAGCTTGCCAACACGGAGATTTTGAAAGTAGTAGAGGCTCTTAGAAGCATCTATGTCCCCGGCTATCGACAAATGATATGGCTATACCTAAGCGGGTGGGGCGCGAAGGCAGGCATAAGCCCCGTCTCGATAGCGCAGATACTTGTAACGCTTTACAGTGAGCTCCAAGATGAGGATAACATAAAGACCAGGGGCTCGGCAATCGTTTACAGCTACAAGAAGACAGGCATAAGCCTCGAGCCCTACTGGGAAAAACTAAAAGAAGTGCTTGGAGAAGAGCCCTATGGCTCGCCAAGCGAAAAAAACGAGGAAAACATTAGAGGTTTTTCTGGACTACAAGAGATAGCTGAAAACATCTTCAAACAGAACGGCCTAAGCGATGACGAGGCCGAGCAAAAAGCCCTAGAGTTGCTCGAGACACTTAACAGTATCTTGAAAACGTCGAGCCCGTATAGGGACACGATTTTCTTTTTGATGGATTATAGCAGGCAGATTTACGCCGTGGCTAATCTGCACAAGCTTGTGTGTGCACGTGCTAGAAAAACAAAAGAGGGAATAAAGTACATGGAGAAGGTGATAAACGGTGCTCCCACGAGGATAACCGTGTATTATTCCCCAATCAAGGGAGAGCCACCGAAATACTCGATGGTGTGGGAAAGCAAGATACTGCACAAGCCCTTGGTTATCGACCCACCGATAGAGCATGGAAACATACATGAATACCTAAAGAGGTATGGCCTGATAATCAGGGAGAGGCTGGCAGAAGACCTAATTGCCGCAATCATTGCTGGAGCAATCGAGAAGGGGTTTGCCGAGGTAAAATACGAGATAGGTAAGCCGGGCTTCTTCTATATTGATGGGAAACTCATAGCTGTAAAGGTAGACACGGAGTTGCCGAGCCCCGAAGAGCTCAGAAAAGCCCTAGAGTTCTTCTTGCTAATTGCGAAGTATTACGGGAACATTATCGACAAGTTCAGTTTCACGATTAGGTGGGGACTAATAGCTCCCTATAGCTATGCCTACAAACAGATGGGAAAAATGGTTAGAGGCCTCTATGCATATGGCCAAAGCGGGGCCGGAAAAACAACGCAGGGCAAGATATTCCTGAGCATGTGGGGGCTCGGCGAGTTTATTGACAGTGACTTGTATGTGATGGGAGCCACAAGGATAGATACCACGGCCAGGCTTGGAGAAATGGTAAGCAAGAGCACTTTCCCAATCGTGGTAAACGAGCCCGCAGACATATTTCAGAGGCCCGAATTGACGGAAATGATAAAGAACGTTATCGAGAGTTTAATCGCTAGGACACGCATCGAGCACGGGATACCCAAAGACATACCCGCACTAAGCAACATATACTTTACAAGCAACAGGTTTTTGCCTAGGGATGACGCAATTCTAAGGAGGTTCTATGTTGTCGAATATACGCCTAGAGACCTGATACAGCCCGAAAAAGTGCAGGAATTCGAGAAGGAAATAATACCCCGCATGAAATCGCTAGAGCTCGCCCCGATAGGCAGGTACATAGCGAACCGTGTCCTAGAACGCGGCCTCAACATGGAAGACCCGATAAAATACATTACAGAGATATTTATCGATGCATTCGGGTATGCCGGGCTGAAGGCTCCAGAGTGGCTTAGCCTAGACTACAAGGAGTTCGAGACCACGCTCACAGAACTAACAATAGACACGGTAGAGGTGCTTAGAAACTTCTTTATTACGAGAATAAACGAGGAGTTTAACCGATACATTGGCAAAGTCACGGTCGAGACACAGGACGGCCGGTTCATAACCAGGGACAGGCTAGACATAGAGCTAGAAAAAAAGGTGCAGGTCGTCCTCGAAAACAGGCTAATCCCCTGGATGTACCTCGTAGAGACAGAAAAGATGGGAAAAGCAGTAGTCATTACGAGCAACGTGATGAATGAAATAAACGGCAAGATACCCAACATATCGAGCCTGAAATCAATAGCGGATCACCTGAAATGGGAATGGACTCGTGTAAAAATAGCGGGCGAAACAGTGAGAGTCGTGGCCACGCGGTGGGAGAACTTCCTCAACTTCCTGAACCCAAGCCTTATCCTGGAATAATTTTTCCTTTTTTCCCACGCTTTACATATGTCATATTTTACTCGTAAATCTCTTGTGAAAATACATCGTTATTTTCAATCCTGGTGACATTCTATATAACCTATACAATGTCACCAACAAAAAAATAGATTTTACCCAATGGAAGCCCATTTTATTATATAAAATAGTATTGTATTTTATTTTCAATCCTGGTGACATGGTGACACGCCATTTGGCACAAACACAACATGGTGTTTTCAAAAACGCGCATTGCCGTGTCACCAATGTCACCGTGTCACCGATGTCACCAACGTCACCAATGTCACCAGAAAATAAAATACACTATTATTTTAAATTTTAGTTGAAGGAAAAATTTTACATATGTAAAGACCCGGGGGCTTCCCGTGGGGTTCCCATGCGTCATGAATATATTGCCGCAACGCCTATTATTAGCGATAACTATGCCGAAAACGAGTATTATTGGGGACAAGGTGGAGCTGGGCATTGTGCTTGACAGGAAGCAATATGAGCAACTTAAGCGTGTCTCACAGAAATACAATGTAAGCATGAGCGCGTTGATACGTATACTCATAGAGCGATACATAAACAGCCTCGACTCCCAGCCTGCTTAATCGAGGTGGCAGACATGCAGAAGCCAAACCAATGGTTTAATTATAGCGAGTCTCTGCAGGATGACTGGATAGTGAGAAGGTATGATAACGGGATCGTTAAGCGGTACAAGTATATTGGGGTCTTTGTGCCCAGTGAGCCCTTCCTTGCTGTTTATTATGACAACGATGAGGATGATATTTTTACTGCTCCAGTCTATGCTTTTGTTGTGCGGGTTGTTCAATATTACAAATATCATGATTTAGAATTTTTATCAGTGACCGCAGGAGATGACCGCCTAGATGTTGATTATTCGGACATAATAAGTAACTATGCTGGCGTTGTTCCTGCCCGTCTATATGAAGAGATGCATGATGAATTGCTAAAGGCGGCCAGGAGCAAATACGAAGCAAGGAAAAAAACGGAACAAAAATAGAAAGTTATTTTTCGTATTTCCAGTTATAGATGGTTATTGCTTTTTTGCTTTTTAGGTCAAAGATTATCATTTTTCCTCCTTGTTCGGCTACTCCTTCGATGTAGGCGCATATGTCTGCGCCCCCGTCTTTCAGTGCTATGTAGTCTTTGTGGGGGTTGAATTCTCTAATATTGAAGTCGTCACAGAGTAGGACGTCTACATCGGCCCATATACAGTCTGTTTGCCCTTTTTTGGTCTCGTCCCAGATTGTCTCTAGGTCTCTCACTGCTGACTCTATTTTTTCTAGTGCTTTCTGGATAAGTATCTTGTTTGACAAGACTTTTTCTCGCTGAATGCTTTCAGTCATACATGTTTATGAATCAGAAAGTAAAATATATTCGTGTCTGCTGTTTATTGCGTGTATGTTCATCCAGTGGATTATTGGCTCGCCTTCTCTCTGGACTGTTGGGATAGATATTTCTGCCTCGGTCTCCATATAGTATGTTTTCCTCTTCTTCACCAATTTGTGGAGGAAGAACCCGGTTATACGTGTCCCGTTGTTGTATTGTTTTTCTTTTAGGACTATTGGGTTCTCATCGAAGACTATCTTGTAGCCTGTCTTTTGTCTGAATAGCTTTGTGAATTCGCTCTTTTTCCTGGGCTTCTTTAGTATCTCGTTGACGGCGTCCTGTATCTTATCTTCGAATTCGACATCCACACCCATATTATATACCCAGAATATTCCGCTTATTCCTCTAGTAGTATTCGCATTCACATATTTTTTCTCTTAGCCAGTTGAGTATCCTTTCTTTCAGCGTGTCTACGGCGTCCTCTATTGTGTAGTATATTCTCAGCGGGAAGTAGCGTATCCTGTCCCAGAGCGATGGCTTGTAGTTTTCTTCGGCTTGTCTCCAGAGCTGGTCTGCCAGGATTGTTGCGGCGATCGAGGCTGTGACCATGGCTGTGACGAAGCCTGTTACTTGTTCTACTGTTTTTGTCTGTGTGTCTTTGTCTTCTTTTTCCTGGATGTTTTCTGTCATACGTGCTCATCCTCGTATCTTTATTTCTTGACCACTAATTTCTAGTGTATTGTTATAGTCGAGAACGACATCTACGCTCAATGCATATGTCCAGTAGTCGTGAGGGATGAGGTCGTGTTCAATGACGTGGATGGGCTTGTTGAAGTATATTTTTGCTTCGACTTCTGTGACTAGGCATTTTGTTTGCCCGTTTTCGGTGTATGGATAAGTGGTCACACTGGTGACGTTTATCGTGTAAGTATTGTTCCCTAACAAGCTGGACAGCTTTGGATCCTTGTGTAGTGTCCTGTCTATCTCTGTGATGAGGCTCGCATCTGGCTTGTAGTTTCTGCATGGATTGCCATAGTAGTCTAAATACACCATAAAAAAGATGAGAACAAACGCGATAGCTATATAACCTACAAGTAGACTGACATTCACATCTTCCGTATCTATCATTAAACCACCCCTTTATCGATATATTGTCGTTTTTTGGCCGTATATTCGTGTCGATTGTTCACGATATGGCTATACGGTGAACTTTTCTGTCCAGGGGCGAT
>Ga0315272_10000282_pt1 | contig 24877 bp, 26 predicted proteins | sample C3_middle_MG_FD_203918 | JGI IMG/M metagenome (GOLD analysis project Ga0315272, IMG submission 203918) | Sediment microbial communities from Yellowstone Lake, YNP, Wyoming, USA - C3_middle | ecosystem: Environmental > Aquatic > Freshwater > Lake > Sediment | place: USA: Wyoming | collected...
TCCAGCTTGGTGAGTATCAGCCCGGTCACGCCGAGCGCTTGGTCGAAGGCTTTGACCTGGCTTAGCGCGTTTTGTCCGGTGTTGGCATCCAGCACCAGCAGCACTTCATGCGGCGCATCGGGTAATATTTTGGCGATCACGCGTTTCACCTTTTTGATCTCTTCCATCAAATGCGCTTGGGTGGTCAGCCGACCCGCAGTATCGGCCAGCACCACGTCGATCTTGCGGGCTTGCGCAGCCTGTACCGCGTCGTAGATCACCGCAGCGGCATCGCCGCTTTGCTGTGCGATCACCGTCACGTTGTTGCGTTCCCCCCAGGTCATCAGTTGTTCTCTCGCGGCGGCGCGAAAGGTGTCGCCCGCAGCGAGCAACACCGACAAACCCTGACCCTGCAGATATTTCGCCAGCTTGCCGATGGAGGTGGTCTTGCCCGCGCCGTTCACGCCCACCATCATGATGACGAAGGGTTTGTGAGGATCATTCGATTTGAAGGCTTGGGCTTGCAATGGCTTCGCCAGTGGCTTCAGCAGCTTGAGCAGGCAATGTGCAAGAGCTTCCTTGAGTTCGGATGCCTCGCTTAAACGATGTTCCTTAACGTGGTGGCGCAGGTCGGAGAGCAATGCCTGAGTCGCGTTCAAGCCGACATCGGAGGTGACAAGGATGGTTTCCAGTTCATCGTAGAGATCGTCGTCGATCTTGCCGCCGCGACCGAACAGGCCGGTCAGCTGGTCACCGGTGCGCGCCAGACCGGATCTCAGTTGCGCGAACCAACCGGAGCCTGATTTGTCTACATTGCCCTGATCACTCTGTGGTGTGGATGCTTTATTTTTCAGGAAGCTGAACATTGTTAAGCCTTGAGAAAATTGCAGGAGATACCGGACCTGTACACAACGGTTGGGCGTGCTTTGACAAGTGGCCACAAGGAGAGGATGTCTGCATCGATCATGTGGTTATCGGTAAATGAACGTAGTCGGGAAGCTGAAAAATGTCGCATAATACTCGCCGCATTTTATGCCGATTACACCTTAAAGGGCTAGGGACATGAGAGTTTATTTATTTTACATCGCGTTGTTGTTGGGTTGGTCGCAAAGCGCCGCGCAAGCGGAGGTGTTTGAGCGCACGTTGTCCAATGGACTGAGAGTCGTGGTCAAGGAAGATCACCGTGCGCCGGTGATCGTGCAGCAGGTCTGGTACAGGGCGGGCGCCATGGACGAGACCACCGGCAAGACCGGCGTCGCGCATGTGCTGGAGCACATGATGTTCAAAGGTACCAAGACCGTGCCTATGGGCGAATTTTCCAGGCGCATCGCGGCGGCAGGCGGGCGCGAGAACGCCTTTACCAGCAGCGACTACACAGCTTACTTCCAGCAATTGGATAGATCCAAATTGGAACTGGCGATGAAGCTGGAGTCAGACCGGATGCACAACCTGAACCTGACTGCCGAAGAATTCGGCAAGGAGATCAAGGTGGTCATGGAAGAGCGGCGCATGCGTACCGACGACGAACCGATGTCGCTGTTGCAGGAGATCATGTCTGCGGCGATCTACCAGGAACACCCCTACCACAACCCGGTGATCGGCTGGATGAGCGATCTCGAGGCCATGACGGCGGACGATGCCAAGGCTTGGTATCAGCGCTGGTACGCACCGAACAATGCCACGCTGGTTGTCGCCGGAGATGTGAAAGCCGATGAGGTGTTCGCGTTGGCGCAGAAGTATTACGACAGTATTCCGAAAGGCAAATTGCCGGCGCGCAGGAATTTTACCGAGCCCCGGCAAGTGGGCATCAAGCGGCTGGTAGTGAAGGCACCCGCCGAGTTGCCGCAACTGGTGATGGCTTACCACACCCCGACGATCCGCAACCCGGAAAAAGATTGGCAGCCTTACGCGCTTGAGATGCTGGCTGGCGTGCTGGATGGCAACGAGTCGGCGCGGCTCAACAAACACATGGTGCGCGAGCAACAGATCGCCAGTGGAGTCGGTGCCGGCTATGACTCGACTTCGCGCGGCCCGAGCTTGTTCACGCTGGAAGCCACACCGAGCACAGGCAAAACGGTGCAAGATGTGGAAGCTGCGTTGCGCGGCGAGATTGCGCTGCTGGTCAAGGACGGCGTGAGCGAGGAAGAGCTGAAGCGCGTCAAGGCGCAGGTGACCGCAGCCGAGGTGTACAAGCGCGATTCACTGTTCTATCAGGCAATGCAGATTGGGCAGATGGAGAGCATAGGCTTGGGACATAAAGCGATCCCGGTGATGCTGGAGAAACTTCAGGCGGTGACGGCAGAGCAGGTGCAGCAAGTCGCCAGAGAGTTTTTGCAGGACGATAACCTGACGGTCGCGGTGCTCGATCCGCAGCCGCTCGATGGTAAGCCCAAACATAAGCCAGCTGGAGGATCGTCACATGTTCGTTAATACAAAAATGATAAAGGCGGTCGGTGTAGCAGCATTGTGCTGTATTTCGACTATTGCGAATGCCACTCCAAAGATCCAACACTGGCAGAGCGCCAGTGGCGCAAAAGTGCTATTTGTTGAGAATCACGACATCCCGATGCTGGATGTGGCGGTGAGCTTCCCTGCAGGCAGCAGTTTCGATGCTGCGGAAAAATCCGGCGTGGCGGGGATGACGCACAAGATGCTGGATGCGGGTTCCGACGGCCTGAGCGAGGACGATATTTCACGCAGCATGGCTGATATCGGCGCGCAATTCGGCGGAGACTTTGATCCGGACCGTTCCGGCATGTCATTGCGCACCTTGAGCAGCGCGGCAGAGCGTGACAAGGCGCTGGACATCATGGCGCGGGTGCTGCAGCACCCGGTGTTTCCGGACTCGATCCTGGAACGCGAGAAAGTGCGGTTGGTCGCAGGACTAAAAGAGTCTGATACCAAGCCTGAAAGTATCTCCGAGAGGGCTTTTCAAAAAGCAGTGTTCGGCACACATCCCTATGCACTGCGGGGTTCCGGCGAGGTTTCGACGGTGGAAAAGATCACCGTGCAAGACCTGAAGGATTTCTACCGCACGCATTTCCATGCCGGCAGCGCAGTGGTGGCGATCATGGGTGATGCGACTCGCGCCCAGGCGGAAGCGATAGCACAACAACTCACCGCGCAATTACCGGCGTCAACCGTGCCAACGGCATTGCCCAAAGTGGCAATGAAGATCGCCGCGAGTGAGCAGCGTATCTCTCACCCCGCCAGTCAGAGCCACATCCTGATCGGCGCGCCGGGCATGGCACGCAACGACCCGGATTACTTTCCGTTGTATGTCGGCAATTACACGCTGGGCGGTGGCGGTTTCGTTTCCCGCCTGATGGAAGAGGTGCGCGAGAAGAAAGGATTGGCCTACAGCGTCTATAGTTACTTCATGCCGCTCAAACAACCGGGCGCGTTCCAGATCGGGTTGCAGACCAAGAAAGAGCAGGCTGATGAAGCGCTGCAACTGGCGCGTAAAACGCTGGCGGATTTCATTGCCAAGGGCCCTACGGAAAAGGAACTACAGGCTGCCAAGCAAAATATCATCGGCGGGTTTCCGTTGCGTATCGACAGCAACAAAAAGATCATCGGTTACCTGAGCGTGATCGGCTTCTATGATCTGCCACTGACCTATCTGGACGATTTCACGCGCAACATCGACAAGGTGACCACGGCGCAGATCCGCGACGCGTTTGCGCGTCACATTGATCCACAGGCGATGGCGACGGTGATCGTGGGCGCTCCGGAAGGGGCAGCGAAATAGCAACAAGCTATAAGATCAACAAGGTCCGGATAATCGGCGGCGATCTGCGCAGTCGTGTGATCAGTTTTCCGGATGCCGATGGATTGCGGCCCACCCCGGATCGTGTGCGCGAGACATTGTTCAACTGGTTGGGGCAAACGCTGTATGGGCGAACTTGCCTGGATCTGTTCGCCGGCAGCGGCGCGCTGGGATTCGAGGCCGCTTCGCGCGGGGCAGAGCGGGTGGTGATGGTGGAGAAGAATCTCGTGGTTCTCCGCGCCTTGCAGGAAAACCTGAAAAAATTAGGGTGCATGAACGTTTCCGCGCATTGCCAGGATGGACTAGAATTCGCCTCGCGCGATACGCAACTGTATGACGTGATCTTTTTGGACCCGCCATTCCAGAGCAACTATTTACCCAAGCTGCTGGAAGTATTGCAGCGACGCCTGAACGAAAAGGGCGTGGTGTATGTCGAATCGGGAGCGGTGATAGAAGCTCCGCCGCCATGGCAGGTGTTGAAATCCGGCAAGGCGGGGCAGGTGTATTACCAATTATTACAAATTGAATAAATCCAATTTGCGGGATGAAGCGCAAGGAGCCGCGGAGCGAATGACGAGGCATATCGAGATGGATAGACGAGGAATGAGCGAGCACGCGACACCGCGCTTCGCCCGCAAATTGGATTTATTATGATTAAAGTTGTTTATCCGGGGACATTTGATCCCATTACGCGTGGCCATGAAGACGTGGTGCGGCGCGCCGCCGGATTGTTCGGAGAAGTCATCGTGGCCGTGGCGGAAAGTCGCGCGCAAACACTGTTTAATTTGGCGGAACGCGTGGAGATCGCAAATGAGGTATTTGGAGATTTTGCCAACGTGCGAGTGGAAGGTTTCAACGGCTTGTTGATGAATTTCGTGCAGGCACACAATGCTCGTGTCGTGCTGCGCGGTTTGCGCGCGGTGTCGGATTTTGAATACGAGTTTCAGTTGGCAGGCATGAATCGCAATCTATACCCCGAAATGGAAACGTTGTTTCTTACCCCGGCCGAACAATACACATTCATCTCGGCCACCATGGTGCGCGAAGTCGCGCGTTTCGGCGGTGATGTCAGCAAGTTTGTCTCGCCCTACGTGATGCAAAAGTTGCAGCAGAAAAACAAATTGCCCCGAAATTGAATCAATACAAGACAGTATCGAGTTTAGGAAGACAAGCATGGCACTAATGATCACCGATGAATGTATCAACTGCGACGTGTGCGAGCCGGAGTGCCCGAACGACGCGATCTCGCAAGGAGATACCGTTTATATCATCGACCCAAACAAATGCACCGAGTGCGTAGGCCACTACGATACGCCGCAATGTGTGGAAGTTTGCCCGGTGGATTGCATCCCGATGAATCCCCAGTTCAAAGAAAATAAAGAACAACTTCAGAGCAAGTATGAACAGCTGATGGCGACGAAGGGTAAGTAGTCCTTAGTTATCGTTACTTCCAGATACCCTTGATCGCCTCTGCATCGCGGCTCGCACCCAGCGCAGGCAAGCCGTAAAAGTCCAGCAGCATGCGCAAGACACTGTAATGATCGATACGCTGCTCGCTGACACCCGGTTTCACCATCGGCCCCACCAGCAGCGTCATCACATGATTGTCCTGGCGATAATCGTCCTCATCCCAAGTGAGTATCAGCAAACTGTTGTGCTTGAACGCCCAATCGACATATGGCTCGATGCGAGACCTTAACCACGCGTCTGCCGTATCGAAATCACCATCGTGCATGTCGTTATTCTGATCCGGGATCACAAAAGACACGGTCGGTAGCTTGGTAAAGTCCTGAGGAAAGTCGGCAAAGCGCTGGTTCAGCTCGGCAGGCAAGCGCGACCCTTGCCAGTTCGCCACCGGATTATGCTTGCGCTGATATGCACCGGATCCGCAGCTCAGATCGCCTGTTGCGGGCAACGATTCGGAAAAGCTGGAGAAGCTGAAACCCCCATCCAGAAAGGTTGATGCCAGGTTGTTGTTGCTGAAAGAGTGCGGACAACTATTGCGGGTAATTGCCTGCGTGGAACCCGAAAACAATGCCAGATAATTCGGCTGGCTAGGATGCGCGACCCCGTAAGACTGCGTGAATAACACCCCGCGTTTTGCCAGCGCGTGAATGTAGGAAGTGCTGTTGCGCTTGTCCATTATCTGCGTATAGCCGCGATTCTCCTCGATCACGACCACAACATGATCGGGACGCGGCAATGCCTCGGCATGCGCGAAGGGCCCGACAGTTAGGGCGAAAAGGACGAGGGCGAAAAAATGGCGGCTCATGGTGAGTGAAATAATCAATGCTTACTTTTCCGCGTCCTCGATCTTCTTCTTCGACTCATCGGTAGTTTTTTGCACCGTCTGATCTACTGCCTTGGCTTTTTCAAGCGCCTCTCGCTGCGGTGCGGCGATCTTGGGTACGGGTGGTTTGTCGCAGGCAGCGAGCAGCAGGATAACGGCGAGCAGAAAGTATTTCATGATTCCTCCAACTGAGTGGTGATGATTTGTAACATGTACTGGGCAGGTGAAACTCTAGCACAAGCACCAGCTATCTTTGGCAAGTCCCACAGTAAAAACTTGAGCGCTGACCCTGCTTGATTTGTTTGATCGGCGCACCGCAGCGCCGGCACGGTTCGCCTGTCCTGCTGTATACCCAATACGTCTGCTGAAAATAGCCGGGCTGGCCCGAGGTATTGACGAAGTCACGCAGGGAGCTGCCGCCAAGTAGTATCGCTTCGGCCAACGTTGCGCGGATCTCCTCGACCAGTCTTGTACAGCGCGGCAAGCTGAGTTTTCCGGCGGCGAGTTGCGGCTTGATGCCGGCGCGGAACAGGGCTTCGTTGGCGTAGATGTTGCCCACGCCGACCACCACATGGTTGTCCATGATGCATTGCTTGATGCTGACGCTGCGCCCGCGCGTTGCTTGATGGAGATAGCGCGCATCAAAATCTTTCTCTAAAGGTTCGGGACCGAGGCTGGCGAGCAGCGGGTGAGTGTGCACATCGCCGCTGTGCCACAACACCGCGCCGAAGCGGCGAGGGTCGCGCAGACGCATCAGCGTGACGTTGTCCAGCACCAGATCGAAGTGGTCGTGTTTCTCCGGAGGAGTGTTCGCGGGGTGGATGCGCAGGCTACCAGACATGCCGAGGTGCAGGATCAATGTTCCGTTGCCGCAATCCATCAGCAGATATTTGGCGCGACGTTTGAGCGAGACTATGGTTTTTCCGCGCAACAGCTTGGGCAGGTTTTTCGCGATCGGCCAGCGCAGGCTGCCGTTGCGGATCACGACATCCTTGATTGTGAGTCCGGTGAGATGTGCGGCCAGCCCGCGTCGCGTAGTTTCTACTTCGGGTAGTTCAGGCACGGCGCTTCCGCCAGTTATAAATTCCCACTCCTACGAGCAGCAGCGGCAAGCCGATCAGAAAGATGCCGCTGATGAGGCCAAGTTGCATTTTGCTCAGTATCAATTTGCTGTCTTTTGCGGCGCGCGGTTGCAGGTTGATGAAGCGTTCTTCGCTGGCCAGCCAGTTCACCATGTTCACGCCCAGGTCGACATTGCCGCCGTTGCCCGCGAAGCTGTTGGCGAGGAACGCGCCGCTGCCGACGACTACGATGCGTTGGTCCCTGTCATTGATGTGACGTTGCAGTGCCATCGCGATCGCTGCGGGGCCGGGGATGTCGTGCAGTTTGTCAAAGCGGGGTTTGTCACCCGATTTGTTGCGGCTCACCCAGCCGCGCGCGGCGACTTCCACCAGCACGTTACGTTGCCAGTCCTTGCTTCCCTTGGAGTCTGTCGGGTTCTCATTCCAGATCAGCGGACGCGCAAAAGGGAAGGCGGTGATCAGATTGAAATTGCGCGTGATGGCATGCGGCGGATAAGTCGCGCCCAGCGACCAGGTGGGTGGTGCATTCATCTCTGTGGCAGCCGGGTCGATCACGATGCCGGGCGGCAGTTGCAGGTCGAGCTTTTCGGCGAGGCGTTCCAGTCCGCGCAGCGGTTCGGCGTCCACCAGCCATAGGAGGTTGCCGCCGCGATCGACATAACGCAGCAATTTATCCACTTCGCCCGGCATGAGTTTGAGTTGCGGCTGGGTGATGACCAGTACTCTGACGTTGTTGGGAACTTCCTGAGCCACGGCCAGATTCAGGCTGCCCAGTTGAAAGCCATTCTGCTTGAGCTTGGCGCCGAACAGCGCGCCGAGGTCATGGTTGGCGACGCCGTCCAGCTTGCGTTCGCCGTGCCCGTCCAGATACATCACGGTTTGATCGCGAGAGCGCGCCAGTCGCAGCAGAGCGCTGGTGAGGATAGGCTCGTTGATCTTGGTCAGGTGTTCGCTGCGCCCGGCATATTCGATCACCATTTCGCCGTTGAAGCGGATCTGCGCCGCGCGGGATCTTTCCTCGTCCTGAGATGGATCGACGAACACCAGTTTGATGTCGGGCTTGTAGCGCTGGTAAAGCGACAGGAAGTCGCGAATGATCTTGCGGATGTCGCCCAGTCGCACATCCTGCTCTGTGGCATACACGGTGATGGTGACCGGGCCGTCCAGTTGCTTGAGGACCCCGATGCTGGCGGGTTCCAGGCTGTTGATGGTGTTGTAGGTGACATCGCGCTGTACAAGGTAGCGATTGGCGAGATAGCTTAAACCCGCTACGACGCCGATCAACACAACCACGAATAGCAGGTTGCGGAGCGAGTGAGTTTTAAAAAGTTTACGCAAAATGGCTTATCCGTAGACTCGGTTGTTATGCAAACGCTTTATGGTCAGCAACAGGAAAGCAGCAGTGAACAAAATGAAGAACGCGGCATCGCTGCTATCCAGCAAGCCATTATTGAAATTCTGGAAATGATGAAGTGGCGAGAAGAGATGCCAGGGCGAATCTTCCGCCGTCGCTCCGATGTCGGCCAGCCACAATCCAAACAGCACAGCCAGTGGGCCGATCGCGGCGATGATGGGCTGCGTGGTGAGCGCGGAGATATACAGCCCCAGCGCGACGTAGCTGGAGACAAGCAGCAACAGGCCCATAATGTTGCTCAGCATCAGCCCGTGGTCGATGCTGGTGCCCAGCGCCAGCGTGTAGAGCATCAACGGTACGCTGACCATCAGAACGACCAAAAAGATCAGCAATCCCAGAAATTTGCCGAGCGCGATATGGTGACCGGACAGCGGTGCCGAGAGCAGTAGCGCAAAGGTTTGATTTCGGCGCTCTTCCGCGATCAGCCGCATGGTGAACACCGGCACCATCACCATCATCATTAGCGCGACCGTGTTGAACATCGGTGCAGCGACCATGGTTGTCACGCCGGGAGGATTGGCGAGTTGTGCGAGCTGCGGTTGCAACTCCAGAAACGCATCCAGCCGCGCCAGAAAGAACCAAGCGAAGATGAATTGCAGTGCGGCAAGGACGAACCATGTTGAGGGCGTGGCGAACAGGCTGCGCAATTCGCGCAGGGCGATCAGGCGGATCATGATGTCGCTCCGGTTGCAGCCGTTTCCGCATCGGTGATCTTGACGAACACCTCTTCCAAAGTGGCGTGCAATGGGGTGAGCTGTTCCAGCTGCCAGACTTGTTGTTCGGCCAGGGTGAGCAGCGCACCTTTGGGATTGCTGTCCGGTGTGTGCAGCACGCGGAACTGAGTGGTGGAAAGCTGCTCTACGTGGCTGATACCGGCAATGCCTTCAAGCACGCTTAGCGGAGGCGGGTTGCCCAGATCGACGATAAAACCGGATACGCCCCCGTGTTGCTGCATGTGTGCGCTGGTGTCGCCATAGATCAGTTTGCCGTGCTGCATGATCTCGACGCGATCGCAGACGCTTTCCACTTCGCTGAGCAGATGCGTGGAGAGGATCACGCTGCTTTTGTCGCCCAACTCGCGGATCAGGTTGCGAATCTCGCGGATCTGCGCCGGATCGAGGCCGACGGTGGGTTCGTCCAGCACAATCACGGCCGGGCGGTGAATGATGGCTTGCGCGATGCCGACGCGCTGCTGATAACCCTTGGACAGTGTGCCGATGATCTTTTTCCCGACCGACTCCAGACCGCAGCGCTGTTTGGATTCCGCCAGCGCCTCAGCCGCTGCGGCAGCCTTCATGCCGCGCAATCTCGCTGCGAAAAGCAGGTAATCGTTGACGCTGAGCTCGCGATACAGCGGCGGTGTTTCAGGCAAGTAGCCGATATTTGCCTTGGCTTGCGTCGGATGATGCAACAAACTGATGCCGCAGATGTCTACTTCCCCGCTGTCGGGCTGCAAACAGCCGGTCAGCATCTGCAGCGTAGTGGATTTGCCCGCGCCATTGTGACCGAGCAAACCCAGCACTTCCCCACGCTTCAATTCCAGCGACACGTCATGAATGACTTGCTGATTGCCAAAGCGGCGTGTCAGGTTGTGTGCGGAAAGTGTGATTTCGGAAATGGGAGTGTTCAAAGTCCGGCGTTCGTCATGGTTGTGAATGGAGCTAAATATAACCTAATATGTATACCCACATCAAAAGCAGTATCGTCATGGTCCCGAGTATTGTTATGAATCAGTTCAAATACCTCATCATCGTCACTAGTTTGTTGTTCAGCGCTTGCGCCCAAACGCCAGTGCAGCAGGAAGCTGTGAACCCGGAAAACCCGCATGAGTCGCAGGACGATGACGCGCTGGCGCTGCCCAACGTCGAGCTGACCGATGAGTTGCTGTTTGGATTCCTGTTGAGCGAAATCGCCAATCAGCGCGGCCAAACCCAGCTTGCTGCACAGGGCAGCCTGGAGTTGGCCCAAAAATCGCGCGATCCGCGACTCGCCAGGCGCGCGACGCAACTTGCTTTCGAAGCCGGCCAGATGGATGCGGCCCTTGCGGCCCTCAAGGTCTGGCAGGAGCTGGAGCCGAATTCGACATTGGCGATGCGCATGAAGGCTTCGGTACTGCTGCGCAGCGGCAAGATCAATGAAGCCCGCCCGGAAATAATCAAGGTACTAAAGGCGGAAGAAGCCCATGCCGGAATCGTCTTCATGCAAATCTTCAAGATGCTGGCTTCTTATCCGGATACGGCAGCAGCATTGAAGTTGATGCGCGAACTCGCGCAACCCTACCCACAAGTGGCCGAAGCGCATTGGGCTGTGGCACTGATGGCACAAGGGTCCGGCGACGACAAGCTCGCGCTGGACGAAATAAGGCAGGCGCGCAACCTGCGTCCCGAGTGGGACATGGCGGCCTCACTGGAGGCCCAATTGTTGCAGAGGTCTGCGCCGCAGCAAGGTCTGGATGTGCTGCAAAGCTATTTGTCGAGTTATCCAAAGGCGGGTGAGATACGGTTGCAATATGCGCGAGCGCTGCTTGAGCAGAAGCAATTCGGCAAAGCACGCGATGAATTTCAGCGCTTAGCCAATGACGATCCTGATAATCCGGAATTTCCATTTGCGGTCGCACTGATCTCGCTGCAGTTGAACGATATGCAGGGTGCGGAAACGCAACTAAAGCTGGCGCTCAGCAAAGGAAAAAAAGATCAGGATGCGGTGCAATATTATCTCGGGCAGCTAAGCGAGGCGAAGAATAACGATGAAGAAGCGACAGCCTATTACCAAAATGTGAAGGGCGGCGAATATCTGTTTTCTGCGCAAGTGCGTGCGGCTTATCTACTGGGCAAGCGCGGTCAGCTTGCCGAAGCGCGCAAGCAATTGCACCAGGTTCAGGCAGAGACTGTTCAGCAGCGCGTGCAACTGGTGTTGATCGAGTCGCAACTATTGCGCGAGGCGAACCAATTGACGGAGTCATATCAGGTGTTGCAGAAGAGCCTGGTGAAACTGCCTGACAATCCCGATCTGCTTTACGGGACCGCGATGATGGCCGACAGGATCGGTAAGCCGGATGTGTTCGAGCAATTGATTCGCAAGTTGATCAAGGTCAAACCCGATTATGCGCACGCATACAACGCGCTGGGCTATAGCATGCTTGAACGCAATGAGCGTATCCCGGAAGCCGTCACATTGGTAGAAAAGGCCCTGCAGCTTGCTCCCGACGATGCTGCCATCATGGACAGCGTGGGCTGGGGTTATTACCGCATCGGCAAGCTGGATGACAGCGTCAAGATGTTGCGGCGCGCCATGGTCGGGAACCCCGATCCCGAGATCGCCGCACATCTGGGCGAGGTTTTGTGGGCACGCGGAGACCAAGGGGAAGCCAAAAAGGTTTGGCAGGACAGTCTCAAGGTTCATCCGGGGAATGAGGTATTGCAGGCGGTGATGAAAAAGTTCATGCCTTGAAGGGCACCTCTTAAAATCCAGATTTCATCCCAACTGCTGCGTTACGAAAAAAATTTCTTGATTACATATTACCCATATGCGCACTGCGAAATTTTTTTCGTGCCTTGCATTTGGGCGAACTCTGAATTTTTAGAGGCACCCTTGAGGTTTTCTGTATGCGTTTGCTCCTGATTGTTCTGATTGTGCTGTTAAACGGTTGTGCGTTAATGCCCCCAGCTCCCGCGCCGGTTGCGCGGCCTGCACAGTCCGAATCCGCACCATTCGCGCTGAACGGACGTATCTCGGTCAAGCACATGGAAACCCGCCAATCTGCCGGATTACGCTGGACGCATCGGGCGCAATCGGACGAGATCCTGCTGCTCACCCCGCTCGGGCAGACAGCCGCACGCGTCTATAGCGACACCCGGCACGATACACGCCATGCGACGCTGGATGATGGTGACAAACACTATCAGGATGTCGATGCAGAGTCGCTGATGGAGCAGGTGCTGGGCTGGCATCTGCCGCTGGCCGGCCTGCATCAATGGGTGCTGGGCCTGCCGGCTGCCGACAGTCCGGCGCAGATCGAGCGCGATGGCACAGGCCGCATCAGCGTGCTCCGCCAGCATGGTTGGGAAGTACGCTATCTGCGCTATGTCGACAGCCAGCAGGATAGCTTGCCGGCGCGCTTGCAGTTGAGCCACGAAGATTTGCAGTTGCAGTTGCTGATCGATGAGTGGGAGTGGAGTCCGCAATGAAACTGACCTGTCCCGCACCCGCCAAACTGAACCTGTTCCTACACGTCGTCGGGCGCAGGCCGGATGGTTACCATCTGCTGCAGACCCTGTTCCGCTTCATTGATCTGCACGACACGCTGCATTTCAGCTTGCGCGAAGACGGGGTGGTGCGGCGTATCAATGTTGTCGAGGGCGTGGAGGAAGACCAGGATCTATGCGTGCGCGCAGCGCGGCTGTTGCAAAGCGAGACCGGGTGCGAATTGGGCGCGGAGATTGGGGTGGAAAAGCGCATCCCGATGGGTGGCGGGTTGGGCGGAGGCAGCTCGGATGCTGCGACCACGCTGATCGCGCTGAACCGCCTGTGGTCGCTGGGTTTGTCGCGCTCACGTCTGATGCGGCTCGGATTGAGACTGGGCGCGGATGTGCCGGTGTTCATCTTCGGCGAGAACGCGTTTGCCGAAGGGGTGGGTGAAGAGCTGCAAGCCTATCCCCTGAAGGAGGCATGGTATGTGGTGCTGTTCCCGCCGGTACACGTGCCTACCGCAGAGATTTTTGCGCGCCCTGAATTGACACGGGATACGGTTTCCATCACAATGCGCGCCCTCCCGAAATGGCAGTCTGAGCAGCAGCTTCATAACGATCTGCAACCCGTGGTGTGTGCTATCTACCCGGAAGTGGGGCGTCATATAAGTTGGCTGAATAATTTCGGCAAAGCGATGATGACTGGTTCTGGCGCTTGTGTGTTCGCCGAGTTTGCCAGCCGCAGCCAGGCTGAAGTGGTGGTGCAGCAGCTGCCAGATGGGATGCGCGGTGTAGTCGCGCAAGGTTTGGCAAGGCATCCATTGCATGATTGGGTGCTTTAGTAATAGTTTATTGGGGAGTCGCCAAGTGGTAAGGCACTGGATTTTGATTCCAGCATTCGTAGGTTCGATCCCTACCTCCCCAGCCAGTTTTCAGGCTTATGCCTGACTTGATAATTTACCCGGTTTGATAATTTAAGGGGATGCGCGTGTTACACGACAGCCTGATGGTGTTTACCGGCAATGCCAATCCCAAGCTCGCTGAAGCGGTTGCGCGGCATCTGCACATTCATCTCGGTCGCGCCAAGGTAGGCCGCTTCTCCGATGGCGAAGTGAATGTGGAGCTTCTTGAGAATGTGCGTGGCAGGGATGTATTCGTGTTGCAGTCCACTTGCGCGCCGACCAATGACAACCTGATGGAAGTGATGGTGATGGTTGATGCGCTCAAGCGTGCCTCTGCCGGGCGCATCACCGCTGCGATGCCGTATTTTGGCTACGCACGACAGGATCGTCGTCCGCGTTCGGCGCGAGTCGCGATCACCGCGAAAGTGGTGGCGGATATGTTGAGCAGCGCCGGCGTGGATCGCTTGTTGACCATGGATCTGCACTCCGATCAGATACAGGGGTTCTTCGATATTCCGGTGGACAATATTTACGCCAGCCCGATATTGCTGTCCGATGTGTGGAAGCAGAACTACCCGAACTTGATCGTGGTATCCCCGGATGTGGGCGGCGTGGTGCGTGCCCGTGCATTGGCGAAGCAACTGGATGCCGACTTGGCGATCATCGACAAGCGCCGCCCCAAGCCTAATGTGGCGAAGGTGATGAATATCATCGGCGAAGTGTCGGGACGTACATGCCTGATCATGGATGACATGGTGGATACCGCCAACACGCTGTGCGAAGCCGCCAGGGCGTTGAAGGAAAAAGGCGCGACGCGCGTATTGGCCTACTGTACCCATGCGGTGCTGTCAGGCCCGGCGATCGAACGCATCGAGAGTTCCGCGATGGATGAACTGGTGGTCACCGATACCATCCCGCTGAGCGAAGCAGCGCGCAACTGCAAGCGTATACGCCAATTGAGCACGGCAGAGTTGCTGGCAGAGACCATACGCCGCATCAACAGCGATGAATCTGTCAGCTCGCTTTTCGCCGAGTAAGCGAAAAGCATTGGTTGAATAAGTTTTAGCGGTAACCATGTTGGTTATCGCAAATGTTGAATCGTCTGGTCGCGGACGATTCTGTTTAGGAGAAGTAAAATGACAATTGAAATTACTGCAACAATCCGCAAGGCGCAAGGAACGGGTGCGAGCCGCCGTCTGCGTAACACCGGCCGTGTGCCAGGTGTTGTGTATGGCGTAGGTGAAGTGAGTATGATCGATCTGGATCACAACGACCTTTACTACAAGTTGCGTAACGAGGCGTTCCACGCTTCCATCCTGTCGCTGAATCTGGAAGGCAAAAAAGAATCCGTGCTGCTGCGCGATTTCGTAATGCATCCGTTCCGCCAGCAAGTGCAGCACATCGATTTTCAGCGCGTGGATGCGAAGAAGAAGATGCACATCAAAGTGCCGTTGCACTTCATTAATGCGGAAGTTTCACCAGGCGTGAAAGATAGCGGCGGCAAGATCAGCCACGTGATGACCGATCTGGACATCACTTGTTTGCCTAAGGATCTGCCTGCCTTCATCGAGGTGGACTTGTCGCATCTGGCGCTTGGCCATTCCATCCACGTGGCCGATTTGAAAATGCCTGCTGGCGTGGAAGCTGCCTCACACGGCGGTCATGCCGGCGAAGCAGTGGTAGCTACTGTGCAAGTGCCGCGTGGCATGCTGGAAGCCGAGGTGACTGCAGAGGCTGATGCCGCCGCAGCTGCTTCTGCAGCATCAGCTCCAGCGCCTGCTGCTGGCGCTGCCAAGGCAGGTGCTGCTGCACCTGCCGCTGCTGCCCCTGCTGCGAAAAAAGCCAAATAATTCGACTGGCTGCATAAACCCGCCATATCGAGAGTTATGGCGGGTTTTTTTATTCAACGTCCAATCATTCAGGCACTATGACTGCGATACGTTTGATTGTTGGTCTGGGCAATCCCGGACGTGAATACGAAACCACCCGGCACAACGTCGGTTTCTGGTGGGTGGACGAACTCGCGCGCTTGCAAAAGTTGAGTTTCAAGAGTGAGAGCAAGTTTCACGGATTTACTGCGCGCGGCCAGTTGCACGGACATGAGGTGTTGCTGCTCAAGCCGCAAACCTTCATGAACGTCAGCGGCCGATCCGTGGGCGCGCTGGTGCAGTTCTACAAGATCGAACCGGCAGAAATGCTGGTGGTACATGACGAGCTGGATCTTCCGCCGGGCGTGGCGCGCCTGAAGATGGGTGGTGGACACGGCGGGCATAACGGGCTCAAAGACATCATCGCGCATCTCGGCATAAAAGATTTCTGGAGGCTGCGTATCGGCATCGGCCATCCCGGCGACCGCGCAGAAGTATCCGACTACGTTTTGAACGATCCGCGCCGCGAGGAACGTGAGCTGATGGATGAGGCCATGCAGAAAGCGCAGAACATCGCCCAGCTGGTCATTGAAGGAAAAACCGAAGCAGCGATGTTAAAGCTGCATAGTGCATAAAGGAAAAACAATGAGTTTGAAATGCGGAATCGTCGGTCTGCCTAACGTAGGTAAATCCACCCTGTTCAATGCACTGACCAAGGCGGGTATCGCGGCAGAAAATTATCCCTTTTGCACCATCGAGCCGAACGTCGGCATCGTCGAAGTACCGGATGTGCGCATGGACGAGTTGGCGAAGATCGTCAAGCCGCAGCGCATGCAGCCTGCCATCGTCGAGTTCGTGGACATCGCGGGGCTGGTGGCGGGGGCATCCAAGGGCGAAGGGCTGGGCAACCAGTTTCTCGCCAACATCCGTGAGACCGATGCCATCGTCAACGTGGTGCGCTGTTTTGACGACCCCAATGTAGTGCATGTGGCGGGCAAGGTTGATCCTCTTGCCGACATCGAGACCATCGTCACCGAACTCGCGCTGGCCGACCTCGCCACCGTGGAAAAAGCCATCCAGCGCGAAGGCAAGAAAGCCAAGTCCGGCGATAAGGACGCGGCTAAGCTGATCGCCGTGCTGGAAAAACTCACACCACACCTGAATCAAGGCAATCTTGCGCGCTCGTTCAAGCTGAGCGATGATGAAAAAGAGAGCATCAAGCCGCTGTGCCTACTGACGATCAAGCCGGCGATGTATGTGGGTAATGTGCTGGAAGACGGCTTCGACAATAACCCCTATCTTGACCGGCTGCGCGAATACGCGGCGAAAGAGGGCGCGCCGGTGGTGGCGCTGTGCGCCAAGATCGAAGCGGAACTGGCTGACCTCGACGACGCGGACAAAAAGGAATTTCTTGCCGACCTTGGCCTTGAAGAGCCTGGCTTGAACAGGCTGATTCGCGCGGGCTACGAATTACTCGGCTTGCAGACTTATTTCACCGCCGGGGTGAAGGAAGTTCGCGCCTGGACCATCCACAAGGGCGACACCGCGCCACAAGCGGCAGGCGTGATCCACACCGATTTCGAAAAGGGTTTCATCCGTGCGCAGACAATTTCCTATGCCGACTTTATAGCCTGCGGCGGCGAAGCGGGAGCCAAGGAAAAGGGCAAGATGCGCATCGAAGGCAAGGAATATGTGGTGCATGATGGCGACGTGATGAATTTCCTGTTCAACGTGTAAATCATAAGTATTAGAGACCATGACAACAAAGCTAATCGCTAAACAGTTCGATTTGATTGCAATTGTTTCCATATCTGCTTTCTCGATGATGGCCTTGCCGGCCTTGGCTGCTGAACCGGCATCAGCGGCCTGCCCGAAACTACTGGATCATCGTCTCACTAGCCTACAGGAAGATCCCGTGGATTTATGCCAATACAGCGGGCGCGTAGTGCTGTTTGTGAACACCGCAAGTTTCTGTGGAAATACGCCGCAATATGCCAAGCTGGAAAAACTTTATGAGGAGCTTCAGCCTCGCGGGTTAACTGTTGTAGGTTTTCCAGCCAATGACTTCGGTGACCAGGAGCCAGGGGGCAACAAAGAGATCGCGAAGTTTTGCAAACTTACCTATAACGTAAAATTCCCGATGATGGAAAAGTCTGGGGTGAAAAGGGAAAATGCCAATCCGGTATTTATACAACTAATTGCTGCAACTGGCGAAGCACCAGAATGGAATTTCCATAAATATCTGGTTAGCCGTGATGGCATCACCGTAAAGTCTTTCCCCGCGCTCTTGCAGCCCGATGATCCAAAATTCATGCAGGCCATCGAAACATTACTTGCTCAGCCGGTGCAAAAATAACTATAGAGGCAAGAATAAACACAGGGATTAGCTCAGCTTGGTTTCATCGGTAGACCTTCATGTTCGTGGTTTGTATAAGAGTTCCGACACGATGATGATAGAAAAATGTTTTCTTGAGACTTTGGTCAAAGTAATCGAGGAGTAGATGATGACAAAGAAAATTGTGGACGAGAGGATAGCCTTTTACCAGTCTGCGGTAAGCAAACTGCGCAACGGGAGGTTTGACGTTGAATTTCCCACTGAACCGCCTGATGAGGTAGGGGTTCTTGGCTGGGAGTTGAGCAAATTAGCTGAAACGCTCGAACGGCATTTCGATGAAACCCGCAAACTTCAACTTATTGCTGATCAAGTATCAGGTGGCTTATTCCTGGACGAGGTATTGGAAAGGATATTCACGACCTTTCGCTCTGTCATTCCTTACAACAGGATCGGAGTTGGACTTCTCAGCGATGATAAGCAAAACTTGACGCTTTACTGGGCGCGGTCGGACGCCGAGAAAATGAGTTTACTCCCTGGTTATTCGTCCCCAATGCAGGGAAGCAGCCTGCAGACTATTATCGATGGGGGGCAACCACGGATACTGAACGACCTGGAAAGCTATTTGATCGAGCATCCCGAATCCCAATCCACCCGCATGGCGCTATATGAAGGGATACATTCCAGCTTTACCTGCCCACTTATCGCTCATGGGAAGCCGGTCGGCGTGATCTTTTTTTCCAGCTTCGCCAAGAATATCTATGAACATACCCACCAGGAAATCTTCCTTAAGCTGGCGGTGCAACTGTCTTTGCTTATTGAGAAGAGCCGACTGTATCAGGAGTTGTATGAAATCAATCAGGAGCTGCTGGAAGCCAAACGTATGCTCTTTGACCAAGCCACATATGATGAATTGACCGGACTCTACAATCGTCGCGCGATATTGGATCAGCTACAGATCATGCTATCCAGGTTCAAGAGAGAGCGTTTCCCATTGAGCCTCGCTATTATTGACATCGATTTTTTCAAAAAGATCAACGATGGCTATGGCCATCAGGTCGGCGACAAAGTCCTGAAAACGATTGCAGATTGTTTGAACCGGGGAGTTCGCGATTACAACCGGATTGGGCGATACGGTGGCGAGGAGTTTCTCATCGTGCTTGATGGAGAAGATGCTGAGGCAGTAGAGATCATTGCCGAACGCCTGCGCTTGGCTGTAGCCGAAGAGACCCTGGATATTGGCGGTCACCAGATTTCCTTGACGATCAGCATCGGTGTCGCTATCGGAACCAAGGCGGTTGAGCTTAACGCCATTCAATTCATCGCGGTCGCTGACCATGCCTTGTATGACGCAAAGCAGAAGGGGCGCAACAGGGTTGAGGTACGACGAATCGAATAAGGGTATTTTGTCGCAGCCATCGCCACAGTATTTATTGTTACTTTGAACTTCCGCTCTAAGGCGGGGATTCTGATGACTGGTGTATGCAGGTGTGTGCCAATAGCAGAGTTCAGGCCGGCGGTGGCGACGGTCTCGTTCTAAACTAAAGCGACATTAACATGGTAAATTTCTACAGCGTTTGGGTGGACGCTGTGTGCTATTAGTAGACACTAGTAAGGAGGATTGACGTGTTTCGCCATATTGTACTCGTGAAGTGGAAGCGGGAGGCGACCGACGCCGAACGACAGGCGTTGCGCGACGCCATTGAACAGTTGCCAACTCAGGTGCCAGAAATCATTGCTGCGCGTGTTGGTCTCGACGTAGGTCGTGGACCGAACAACTACGACATGGCCGCCGTGTTCGATTTCGAAGACAGCGCCGCATTCAAGCGATATATCGCGAGCGCAGCGCACCAAGCCTACGTGCAGGGACCGGCTAAAGCCGTCGCGCAGCTGGCCGTAGTTCAGCATAATTGGTGAGCGTGTTTCGTTTGCTTTCAGCATCTTCGTTGTCGAACTTGTCAGCTGTCGCTCAACGCAGGTGTTGAATTTCTGCGATGTACACACCGGACGAATTCCGTCCAGCTCATAATGACCTCTAAGGCCGAGCAGCAGACCCACAAGATGATTTACCTGAAGTCAGTTTGTGTTGCTAGCCGCCCGTAGCGAAAATCCGGCTTGAGGGAGTTAAGTGTCTAAACTTGTCTTTTCTCAACAAATCCGCAGCGTTTGTTTTTTCCCCGCCCAGAATCGTTCGAGTTCAGTCTTTTTTCAGCCATTCCTGCAAAAATGCCCATTGTTCGAGCTCGCGTTCGGCAATGTGGTGGGGCAGGTCGAACAGGGATTTGCCCTCGAAGGCGGCGTTCACATAGACCTGCGTCTCGCGCAGGTAAGCGAGTATCGGTAGATCGAGTGCGGTGAGGAAATGTTCCAGTGCCCAGGCTGCTTTGGTGCGCATCTCCATGCGCATGCCGACCACGCCGATATGGCCCTTTCCGCTGCGCAGTTTCTTTTCTTCGGCCAGTGTTTTCAGGAAGTCGCTGCTGGCTTGCAGGTCGAATAATGACGGTGCGACAGGCACGATGATCTTGTTGGCCAGATGGACGGCGACGGCGAGGTTCTTGCCATGTAAGGCGGCGGGTGAATCTATCACCAGCCAGTCGGTGTGCTGGGCTGCATCCTTATTCGATTCCAGTATGCGAATCGGGGCGAGATGGTCAGGGCGCATGGCGAGCCAACGCGAGGCTGATTGTTGTCGGTCAAGGTCGAGCATGGCCACGCGCTGACCGCGGTTAGCCAGATAGCCCGCGATGTTGACCGAAAGCGTGGTTTTGCCGCAGCCGCCTTTTGGATTTGCAATCAGAATCGTTTTCATTTTGTGCCCACCCTTTTTGTAAATTTGCAGTGATTATCTGCGACCGCCCAATATCGAACCCAACACCCCGCGGATGATCTCGCGCCCTACTGTCGAGCCGATCGTACGCGCTGCACTCTTCACCAAAGCCTCGCCGATACTTTGGCGGTTGCTGGCGCGGCTGCTGCCCTTGTTGCCGCTTCCATTGCTTCCGCTCCCGCTATTTCCGCCGAAGATGCCGCCGAGCAAATCTCCTATCCCACTGCCGCTGCTTGTTGGAGCGGTTTGCGGCGTAGCAGTTTCTGCCTGTTTAACAACGGTGCGCCCTTTGAGTTTTTCATAGGCCGATTCGCGGTCGACGACTTTTTCGTAATGTCCGGCGAGCAACGAGGCCTGGATAACGGCCTTGCGTTCTGCCTCGGTGATCGGGCCGATCTGTCCTTGCGGTGGCACTATCAATGCGCGCTCGACGATGCCGGGCGTACCTTTTTCATCGAGGCAGGAGACAAGCGCTTCGCCGACGCCGAGCTCGGTGATGATGGTGGCTTCATCCAGTTTTGGATTGTCGCGCATCGTTTCGGCGGCGGATTTGACCGCTTTCTGGTCGCGTGGAGAAAAGGCGCGCAGCGCATGTTGCACGCGGTTGCCGAGCTGGCCTAGCACCTTGTCAGGCACGTCTGCGGGATTTTGCGTGATGAAATATACCCCCACGCCCTTGGAACGGATCAGGCGCACTACCTGTTCTATCTTGTCGAGCAGCGCGGCGGGCGCGTCGTTGAACAGCAGGTGCGCCTCGTCGAAAAAGAACACCAGCTTGGGTTTGGCGAGGTCGCCCGCTTCGGGAAGATTCTCGTAAAGTTCGGACATCAGCCACAGCAACATCGTGGAATAGACCTTGGGCGAAGTCATCAATTGGTCGGCGGCGAGGATGTTGATCATGCCGTAGCCATTGCCGTCGGTCTGCATCAGATCGGCGATGTTGAGCATCGGTTCGCCAAACAATTTGTCACCGCCTTGTGTTTCGATCTGCAACAGGCCCCGCTGAATCGCGCCGATGCTGGCGGTGGAGATGTTGCCATATTCGGTGGTGTATTCGCCGGAGTTGTCGCCCACGCTCTGCACCATCGCGCGCAGGTCTTTCAGGTCGAGCAACAGCAGGCCATTGTCGTCGGCGATCTTGAATACCAGCGCCATGACGCCCTGTTGCACTTCGTTCAGGTTTAGCATGCGGCCGAGCAGCAATGGCCCCATGTCGGAGACTGTGGCGCGCAGCGGATGGCCCATCTTGCCGAACACATCCCAGAACGTCACCGGATAGCCGCGGTGGGCAAAATTCTCCAGCTTGAGCTGTTCCACGCGCGCAGTGACCTTGGCGTTGCCACCGCCGGCCTTGCTTACGCCGGACAGATCGCCCTTGATGTCGGAAAGGAACACCGGCACGCCGATGCGGCTGAACGATTCCGCCAGCGATTGCAGCGTTACGGTCTTGCCGGTTCCGGTCGCGCCGGTGACCAGCCCGTGGCGGTTGGCCATTTGCGGCAGCAGAAATAGTTCTTGTTTGTCGTTTTTTGCGATCAGCAGAGGTTCAGTCATATCAGTCTGGCTTGGGTTGGAGCGGCCTAAATGATACCATCGCGGGATAAATAATTAGTAACGGCATAACCAAAATTCGGAGACAAGCATGGCAGGTCATAGTAAGTGGGCAAACATTCAGCATCGCAAGGGCAAGCAGGATGCCAAGCGCGGCAAGGTTTTTACGCGCCTGATCAAGGAAATCACCGTTGCTGCGCGGCTAGGCGGCGGCGACCCGGATGGCAATCCGCGCTTGCGCCTGGCGATGGACAAGGCGTATGCCAACAATATGCCCAAGGACAACGTCGAGCGCGCGATCAAGCGCGGTAGCGGCGAACTGGACGGCGTGGAGTATCAGGAGATCCGCTACGAAGGCTATGGCATCAACGGTGCGGCAGTGATGGTGGATTGTATGACTGACAACAAGACACGCACGGTGGCTGATGTACGCCATGCTTTCACCAAAAATGGAGGGAATCTTGGCACCGATGGCTCTGTGTCGTTCCTGTTCAGGCATTGCGGGCAGATGTTCTTCGCGCCCGGCACGGATGAGAATGGTCTGATGGAGGTGGCGCTTGATGCAGGAGCAGAAGACATCATTACGCATGACGATAGCAGTATCGAGGTGATCACCTCGCCGCATGATTTTGTCAACGTGAAGCAGGCACTGGAAGCGGCAGGCTACAAAGCGGAATTTGGCGAAGTCATCATGATGCCTGCCAACGAAGTGGTTTTTACCGGCGAGGATGCGGTGAAGATGCAGAAGTTGCTCGATGCTCTGGAGGACATAGACGATGTGCAAGAGGTTTATACCACGGCGGTGATTGAGCATTGATGCGCATCCTTGGCATCGATCCCGGTTTACGAGTAACTGGCTTTGGAGTATTGGATAAAACCGGGCAGCAGTTGACCTATGTCGCTAGCGGCTGCATCAAAACTCCGGATGGTGAGCTGCCGGAGCGGTTAAAAGTGATATTGGATTCCCTGAGTGAAGTGATCGCACAGCATCGGCCGCAGCAAGTCGCGGTGGAGAAAGTGTTCGTAAACGTGAATCCGCAATCCACGCTGTTGCTTGGGCAAGCGCGCGGAGCGGCGATTTGCGCGGCAGTGCTGGTGAACCTGCCGGTGGCAGAATACACCGCATTGCAGGTGAAGCAGGCTGTGGTCGGTAATGGTCATGCGAAAAAAGAGCAGGTGCAGCAGATGGTTCAGCGTTTGTTGAAGTTGTCCGGTACGCCCAGCCCGGATGCCGCTGATGCGCTGGCCTGCGCGATTTGTCATGCGCATGGCGGGCAAGGTATGGGTGCGCTGGCGACGGCAGGGTATCGAATGAAAAAAGGTAGATTGACATGATAGGTAGGCTGACCGGGATATTGCTGGAAAAGAACCCGCCGCAAATCTTGCTGGACGTACAGGGCGTGGCATATGAGCTGGACGTGCCGATGAGCACGTTCTACAACCTGCCGGTGCTGCAAGAAAAGGTGGTGCTGCACACGCAACTCATTGTGCGCGAGGACGCACACCTGCTGTATGGATTTTTGAGCAACGAAGAGCGCGTCGCGTTCCGCCTGTTGCTGAAGATTAGTGGTGTCGGTCCCAAGCTGGCGCTTTCCGTGCTGTCCGGGTTGAGCCTGAATGATCTTGCCGTCGCGGTGGCGAACAAGGAAGCCGGACGGCTGACCAAGATACCCGGCGTGGGCAAGAAAACCGCCGAGCGGTTGTTGCTGGAATTGCAGGGCAAGTTCGTGGTGGTTGGGGTGAGTTCAACACACGGCGCAGTTGCCGCATCGGCCAACAACGACATTGTGAATGCCTTGCAGGCATTGGGCTACAACGAGAAAGAGGCAGATTGGGCGGCCAAGCAGTTGCCCAAGGATGCCAATGTTTCTGACGGCATCCGCCAAGCTCTCAAGCTTTTGTCGAAATCATGAAGTCGCTGTAAGTTATTATCCAAGTCATGATCCATAGCGATAACCTCTCTTCAACTGAACCGCGCCTGATCGAGCCGACTATCGCCTCTCATCAGGAGGAGGCATTGGAGCGCGCGCTGCGCCCCAAGCAACTCGATGAGTATGTCGGGCAGGAGAAGATACGCGGCCAACTGGAGATATTCATCCAGGCGGCGAAGCAGCGCAAGGAACCACTCGATCACGTGCTGCTGTTCGGCCCGCCCGGTCTGGGCAAGACCACGCTGGCGCAGATCATCGCACGCGAGATGGGTGTGAATCTGCGCCACACTTCAGGCCCGGTACTGGAACGTGCCGGCGATCTCGCTGCGTTGCTGACCAATCTCGAACCGAATGACGTGCTGTTTATCGACGAGATCCATCGCCTGTCTCCGGTGGTGGAGGAGATACTGTATCCCGCACTGGAGGATTACCAGATCGACATCATGATCGGCGAAGGCCCGGCGGCGCGCTCGGTGAAACTCGATCTGCCGCCGTTCACGCTGGTCGGAGCTACAACCCGTGCGGGGATGCTGACCAATCCCTTACGCGACCGTTTCGGTATTGTGGCGAGGCTTGAGTTTTACACGCCGGAAGAATTGCAGCGCATCGTGATGCGCTCGTCGAATCTGTTGAAAATGAACCTGACCCACGACGGCGCGCTGGAGATCGCCAAGCGTTCGCGCGGCACACCGCGTATCGCCAACCGCCTATTGCGCCGCGTGCGCGACTACGCCGATGTGAA
>Ga0315272_10000283_pt1 | contig 24872 bp, 25 predicted proteins | sample C3_middle_MG_FD_203918 | JGI IMG/M metagenome (GOLD analysis project Ga0315272, IMG submission 203918) | Sediment microbial communities from Yellowstone Lake, YNP, Wyoming, USA - C3_middle | ecosystem: Environmental > Aquatic > Freshwater > Lake > Sediment | place: USA: Wyoming | collected...
GTGAGCAAGGCAACCTTTTTCTTGCACCTCAAAGAGTGTGAGTTTAGATTCAATTATCGTAACCAAAATATGTATCGGGTGATCCTCAAAATCATCCGAAAAAATCCTCTGTTCTAGTCATGACCCAAAGCTTAAACTAGTGCCATTCGGGGCACTCCCCTATTTCTTCAATCTCCCCATGGAAACTTGCGGCCACAAGCCGTCAGCCTTTTATCTTCCAACTTCGCCAGAAAAGGTGTAAAAAAGACATAGTATGTAGACAAATTCATTGAGGCTCGCGCAAATTGTGAAATTTGAATGGCACGGGACAAAGGCAGCCACGAATCTACGCAAGCATGGAGTTTCATTCGATGAATCCGCAACAGTCTTTGCCGACCCTCTTTCACATGCCTTCCCGGACCCGGACCATTCAGACGATGAAACCCGCTTCCTGATTATCGGCATGTCAGAGGCAGGAAGAGTTCTGGTTGTCTCTCACACAGACAGGGGAGAAACAACCAGAATCATCTCGGCACGAGAAGCGACACGAAAGGAGCGAACTTTTTATGAAGAAAGCTGCTAAGACATCCGATGACTTAAGGCCGGAATATAATTTTGCTTCAATGCCTGGTGGGGTCCGTGGCAAGTACGCCGACCGCTATAGGCAGGGGGCGAATATCGTCAAGCTTGATGACGACGTTTCCGCCATCTTCCCTGATGCAAAGGCGGTCAACGATGCCCTTCGCTCCCTCATTCGGCTGGCAAAGAACAAAGTCAAACACGCCTGACATGCACTGCACCTGACCGAGGATACGGCCAAAAGAGGCGCCGAGGTTGAAGTTCTCCATTTTGCTGCTTGAAACAGGGGTCTCCAACGTAACACATCAACCTCCTGAAAGCCTGTCACCAATCAGTCCTCCCCGTCACACCAGCTTTACCTTTCCCCATTTTGCCTTGTGTCCTTCTGTGCCTCTCTTGACTTTTCACGAGAGGTGGGATAAGAATACCTGTTTTTCGGCCATTTTTCTTTGATTGGCGCATTTTCCCGATGGAAACGTGCGGGTATTTTTATCTTCGATGCAGGTGAGGCAAGCGATGAGCATTCAGGCCCTGAAAGGCTTTAAGGATATTCTCCCCGATGAGGTTGGAGTCTGGCAGCATATCGAGGCTACGGCCAGGGATATCTTCCACCGCTTCGGCTTCACCGAGATCCGGGTGCCGATCCTGGAAAAGACCGAGCTGTTTGCCCGATCCATCGGCGAGGCCACCGATATCGTCGAAAAAGAAATGTACTCCTTTGCCGACCGCAACGGCGACTCGGTCACCATGCGGCCCGAAGGCACGGCCTCGGTGCTGCGGGCCTTTATCGAGCATGGCCTCCAGGCCAAACTCCCGGTGCAGCGCCTCTATACCATCGGCCCCATGTTCCGGCACGAACGCCCGCAAAAGGGCCGCCTGCGGCAGTTCCACCAGATGAGCGTCGAGGTGCTGGGCCTGGATCATCCCCGCCTTGATGCCGAACTGATCGCCATGGGCTGGCTGATTCTTGAAGAGCTTGGCTTGACCACAAGCCTGCAGATCAACTCTCTGGGTTGCCCGGCCTGTCGGCCTGCCTACAAAGAGGCCCTGGTGCATTTCCTGGCCGCCCGCAAGGATCATATCTGCGAGGATTGCCAGCGGCGCAGCCTTACTAACCCGCTGAGGGTGCTGGACTGCAAGAGCAGCCATTGCCAGGAGCAGTATGTGGCCGCGCCTGCCATTATCGACCATCTCTGCCCAGACTGTGCCGAGCATTTCACGCAAACGAAAGCAAGCCTTGATCTCCTGGCGGTTCCCTACGCGGTGAACCCGTTCATGGTCCGCGGCCTGGATTACTACACCCGCACCACCTTTGAGCTTGTCACCGATGCCTTGGGTGCCCAAAGCGCGGTGGGGGCGGGAGGCCGCTATGACGGCCTGGTGGAACAGCTGGGTGGGGCCAAGAACATGCCCGGCATCGGCTTTGCCATGGGCATGGAGCGATTGGTCCTCCTGCTGAGTCAGCAAAACGCAGACGCCTGCCCAGAGACCGCCACAGACTTTTTTGTCGCCGCCCTGGGCGAGGAGGCCGCAGTCCTGGCCTTTCCTCTGGTGCATCTGTTGCGGCGCAACGGGCTGCAAGTGGCCATGGATCTTGAGGGCAAGAGCCTGAAAAGCCAGATGAAGCAGGCGGACAGGGCCAAGGCCCGCTTTGTCCTCATTTTGGGCGAGGAAGAGCTTGCCAAGGGCGAGGCAGTGCTGCGCGACATGACCAGCAAGGAACAGCAGCAACTACCGCTTACGGGCACGCAAGAGGCCTTGTGTGCGATGTTGGTTGAGGCTGTCACCCAGAGAGAACAATAAATACAACAAAGGCTAGATTGTCCGCTTAACGAGTATCATCCAAAAATTCCCTCACCCCTTGCGGGGGAGGGCTAGGGGGGGGGGATTTGCCACATCTGACGCTGCCTGCAACGTCACCCACCCCCAACCCCTCCCATCAAGGGAGGGGAGTACAATGCAAGACCGAAATAAATTTGAGTTTTTCACTCTTCATTTTTCACTACCAAAAAGGAGCAGTCCTATGGAATCCATGGGAGGACTCAAACGCACTCACCACTGTAATGCCTTGACCCACGCCGATATCGGCAAGGAGATAGTCCTCATGGGCTGGGTGCTGCGGCGCCGGGACCATGGCGGGGTTATTTTCATCGACCTGCGGGATCGCTGGGGTCTCACCCAGGTGGTTTTCAACCCCGAGATCAATGCCGAGGTACATGCCAAGGCCCACGGCATCAGGAGCGAATGGGTGCTGGCCATCCGGGGCATGGTCGAGGCCCGGCCCGACGGCATGGTCAACCCCAAGCTGGCCACCGGCGAGATTGAGATACGGGTCATGGAGCTGCGCATTCTCAACCAAAGCAAGACCCCGCCCTTCCCGCTGGACGAGGAAACCGAGATCTCCGAGGGCCTGCGCCTCAAGTACCGTTACATCGACCTGCGCCGTCCCAACATGGCCGAGGGCCTCATCATGCGGCACAAAGCTGCCCAGGCCATCAGAACCTACCTCAACGGCGAAAATTTTCTTGAGATCGAAACCCCGGTGCTCACCCGCTCCACCCCGGAAGGGGCCAGGGATTATCTGGTGCCGAGCCGGGTCAATCAGGGCAAATTTTTTGCTCTGCCCCAGTCACCGCAGCTGTTCAAGCAGCTCCTGATGGTGGCGGGCATGGACCGCTACTACCAGATCGTCCGCTGTTTCCGCGACGAGGATCTGCGCGCCGACCGGCAGCCCGAGTTCACCCAGGTGGATATGGAGCTTTCCTTTGTCGAGGAGGAGGACATCTACGCCGTGGGCGAGGGTCTGATGCAGCTGTTGTTCAAAGAAACCATCGGCCTGGACCTCAGCCTGCCGTTTGCGCGCATGACCTATGCCGAGGCCATGAACCGCTATGGCTGCGACAAGCCGGACACCCGTTTCGGCTTTGAGCTGATCAGCCTCACCGAAGAGGTGCGTAATTGCGGCTTCCAGGTGTTCCGCACCGTGGTGGAAAAAGGCGGCATGGTCAAGGCCATCAACGCCAAGGGCTGCGCCCATTTTTCCCGCAAGGATCTGGACGACCTCACCGCCTACGTGGCCAATTTCGGGGCCAAGGGGCTGGCCTGGGTCAAGGTCAAGCCGGAGGGCGAATGGCAGTCCCCTATTGCCAAGTTCTTCTCTGACGAGGAGCGGGCAGGCATGACCAAAACCCTGGGCGCTGAGACCGATGATCTGCTCTTTTTCGTCGCCGACCAGCCCAACGTCGTGCACCAGGCCCTGTCCGAGCTGCGCCTTGAGCTAGGCCGCCGCCTGAACTTGATCGACAAGAAGCAGTTCAACTTCCTCTGGGTCTGCGACTTTCCGCTCCTGGAGTATGACCATGAGCAGAAGCGGCATACAGCCGTGCATCACCCTTTTACAGCACCCAACGAAGAAGACATCTCCCTCATGGACACCGAGCCGGGCAAGATGCGCAGCCGCGCCTACGACCTGGTCCTGAATGGCACCGAGATCGGCGGCGGCTCCATCCGAATCCACCAGAAGGAGATGCAGGAAAAGGTCTTTGCCGCCCTGGGCATTTCGGAAGAGGAAGTGACCGACAAATTCGACTTTTTGGTCAAGGCGCTTGAGCTTGGCGCGCCGCCCCACGGCGGCATGGCCTTTGGTCTGGACCGCTTGATGATGATCCTGCTGGGCCGGGACAGCATCCGCGATGTTATCGCCTTCCCCAAGACCCAGAAAGCCACCTGCCCGCTCACCGATGCGCCCTCCGCAGTGGCGAGAAAGCAGCTCACCGAGCTGGGATTGAGGCCGGACTGGAAAGAATAGACAGCTTTTAGCCTTAAGCTGATAGCTGTCAACTTACAGCCAGAATATCTCGAACCATCTCCCGTACCTGCGGCTCCGGGTCATCGGCCAGGGGCTTGATGTGGGCTACCGCCTCGGGGGTACCGATGATGGCCAGCAGATTCACAGCCTCGCCGCGCATCCATGGCGTTTCCTCGGCAAGCACCGGGAGCAGGGCCGGAATGGCCAACACCACTTCCTGCGGGCTGATGGCCATCAGCTCTTCAAAAAGCACCGCCATGCCCATCCGCACCATGAAGCGTTCATCACGCAACAGTTCGCCGCTCAGGGCATAGAGCGAAGCGTCCTGCTTGAACATGGCCATGATGTTCTCCACATGGCCCATCTCCAGAAAATCGGCAATAACCGTAATCAATTCCGCCTGCTCTTTTTCGTGCATGGATGTTCCTTGAGGAAAATGAATTCGTAACAATTGCCCTTCGACAGGCGCAGCACCTGCTCCTGCTTGAAACAAATTCCGAGCGGCTACAAATCCAACAACCTTTAAGCTTTCGCCTTATTCCTTGTCCGTTTCGGGGATAAGCTCTTTGAAGGTGACCACCGAGGGGTAATCCGCTGAGTGGGCAGCCGGCTTGCGGCTGCTGGGACGGGCGACAAAGATGAGAAAGCCCATCCCGTAAATCCGGGCGGAGGCCAGCACCTTTTCGGTATCATCGGCCAATATGGTTTTTTCTTTATCATAGCCCAGCATCGCTTCCAGCCCTTGCCAGAAGACCGGATCTTCCTTGGCCATCCCAATCTCTTCCGCGCAAATGATCCGGTCGAAATAGCCTGCCAGCGCGGTTTTCTCCATCTTGATGGCCAGGGTTTTGCTGTGGGCGTTGGTCACCAGATAGATTTTCTTGCCATTCTTGCGGCAGAACTTGAGAAAAGCAATGACGTGGGGATGCACACCGATAAGGTGATTGATCTTCATCTTAAGCGCCGGGATATCGAGACCCAGTTCGCTGGACCAGAAATCCAGGTCGGTCCAGGCCAGGGTTCCCTCGCGGCCCTTGTACCGGGCCAGCAACTCAAGCCTTGCCTCGTCGATGGAGAGATCATGCTCCAAGGCATAGTGCTCCGGCACATAATGCTCCCAGAAATAATCGTCAAAATGCCGGTCCAGCAAGGTGCCGTCCATGTCCAGCAGGACCGTGTCTATTGCCTGCCAGTCCAGAAGTGGTGTCTTTGTCATATGCGCTCATCAGGCTCAAGCCGCTTGCGCGTCTTTTGCCCTGTATTTTTTCTTGTAAAGTAGAACAAATCACGGAGGTGACTGTTCAGCAGTGCCGCAGATGCTAGGAAGAGGCCGGCGAAGTGTGCTATCGCACATGAGCCGACCGATGACAAAGCAGATGTGGTGCTACGGGGCAGTTACCTTATTTGTCCAGATCCCGGTGAAACAACTTCACCGGCCATTTGCCCCCGGCCAGATGGCGGTGAAGCTCCTCGGCCACCGCAACGGAACGGTGTTTCCCGCCGGTGCAGCCCACGGCTATGGTGAGGTAGGCCTTGCCAGCCTGTTCAAATTCCGGGAGCAGGAAATCAAGCAGGGCTGAGAGGTGGACGAGAAATTGACTGCCGCTGGCATTGTCCAAAGCATGGGCGGCCACCGCCGCATCCAGGCCGGTTTTTTCCTTGAGCTCCGCCACATAGTAGGGGTTTGGCAAAAACCGCACATCAAACAACAGGTCCGCCTCGCTGGGCAGGCCATGCTTATGGCCAAAGGAGAGGATATTGACCCGCATGTCGGCAACCGGGGAGGCGTCATGCAACAAAAGCTTTTGCCGCAACTCGGTGGGGCTGAGACTGCTGGTGTCAATCACTCGGTCAGCCAATTGGCGAAGCCCGGCCAGCCGTTTCTTCTCCGAGGAGATTCCGTCCTGAACCAGACCGACCTGGGCCAGCGGATGGGCTCGCCGCAACTGACTGTAGCGGCGGAGCAGGATCGTATCGTTGGCCTCGAGAAAAATGATCTGAACCAGGGTGGCCCTGGTTTTCACCTCTTTCAGGACTCCGGCCAGGGCTGGGGCAAGCTCGGCGTCTCGGGCATCCATGACCAGAGCCAGACGGTGCGGACCGTCTGCCCGCCGGGCCATGCCGTCGAGCAGGGGCAGGAGGAGAAAAACGGGGAGATTGTCGATGCACAAGAACCCGGCGTCCTCAAAAACATTGAGGGCCGTGGACTTGCCTGCCCCGGAAAGGCCGGTGATGATGGTCAGGGTCAGGGGCGGGCTGCTGGTTTCATGCATGGCGTTGTGGTCGGGCTAACGATCAGCTCAGCTTGGGTTTTTTCCGGAACTTTGAAGAAAGAATCCCTATCTGCTCCCGGTACTTGGCCACGGTGCGCCGGGCCAGCTTGATATCCTCCTTGGCGAAGATCTCGGCGATGGCATTGTCGCTGAGGGGATCTTGATGATTCTCGCCGGCAATAATGCTGCGGATGCGTTCCTTGATGCTTTCCGAGGCCATGGCGTCGCCGCCATCATGGCGGCTGATGGAGGAGTTGAAGAAGTACTTCAGCTCAAAGGTGCCCTGGGGGGTGTGCACATACTTGTTGCTCGTCACCCGGCTGATCGTGGATTCGTGCATGCCGAGATCCTCGGCCACGTCGCGGAGGACCAGGGGCTTGAGAAAAGCGATCCCTTTTTCAAAAAAATCGTACTGAAACTTGAGCAGCGATTCAACCACCCGGTAGATGGTACGTTGCCGCTGGTGAATGCTTTTTATCAGCCACAGGGCCGACTTGAGCTTGTCCTGCACATAATTCTTGGTTTCGGCCGGGGCGCCGGAATCCTTTTTCAGGATATCCTTGTAATAGTTGCTGACCTTGAGGCGGGGCAGGCCTTCATCGTTGAGCAAAATGACGTATTCCCCACCGATCTTGTGCACATAGACATCCGGGATGATGTACTGGGGCTCCTCTTCGGAATAAATCCTGCCCGGATGCGGGTCCAGCTCGGTGATCACCTTGATCGCGCTGAGGATCTCCTCGATGGGTCGGCCCGTGGCCCTGGCAATGGCAGCAAAATTCCGGTTTTCCAGGGTGTGCAGATGCTCGCGGACTATAGTGGCGGCCAAGGAAGCCCCAAGCCCCAAACGGCCAAGCTGCAACAACAGGCAATCTTTGAGATCCCTGGCCCCGACCCCGGACGGGTCCATCTCCTGGACCACGCTAATCAGCCGCAGGGCCAGCTCCGGATCACAGCCCGTGCCTTCGACTATCTCCGCCTCCGTCACCACCAGAAAACCGTCCCGGTTCAGGTTGCCGATGACGAAATGCCCGATCTCCTTCTCCTCCTCGGTAAGATGGGAAAGGGTCAACTGCCAGGAAAGATGGGAGTGGAGATCTGGTTTGGTCGTCAGGATGTCAAGGCGGGAGGGCAGGTCGTTATCGTCCTTGCTCCGGTTGGAAAAACCGCTTTCATACTCGTTGCTGTAATTTTCCCAGTCGATCTCCCGCAAGGAGGAGTCGCTTTCCATCTGGACCTCGGTGGTCTTTTCCGGCTCGGGCACCGGGGCGTCCAAGGCCTCATGGCCATGGCCTTCCTGCTCTTGCTCTGTCTCGCCCTGATCCTGGCTGTCCGTCGCTTCTTCCAGCACAGGGTTGATCTCTATTTCCTGCTGGATCGTTTCGGCAAGCTCAAGGCGGGAAAGCTGCAGCAACTTGATGGCCTGCTGCAACTGGGGGGTCATCACCAGTTGCTGGCTAAGCTTCAGTTGCTGTCTCAGTTCAAGAGCCATGTTCGCCTAAATCCTTTACTGCAAAAGACACACAGGGTGCGGCGCGGGATTGCGCAGCCCTTGTCTGAGTATAATACTCCATGACGGCAAGGTTTTTGCAAGAAGAATTTAAGGGGGCAAAGAAAGACGGGGTATTTTGTTACGATGGCTGACAGGAAGAAACCGTCCACCAAGGAACCAAAATTCCAGCAGCGCCTTGGTATTGTAACCGTTTAGCAGTGCCGCAGATGCGAGGAAGAGGCTGGCGAAGTGTGCTATTGCACATGAGCCGGCCGATGACAGCTAAGCGAGCGTAGCGAGACTGCGAGGCAGATGTGGTGCTGCTGAACGGTTACTACAGGGTAAAGTTTTCTCCGAGGTACATCCGGCGGGCTTCCTCGTTGCCGACAATCTCTTCGGCGTTGCCATGGATCAGAATCTTCCCCTGGCTGACGATATAGGCCTGATCGCAGACGGAAAGGGTTTCCCGGACGTTGTGATCGGAGATGAGCACCCCCAGGCCGCGGTTTTTCAGGTTGCCGATGATCTGCTGGAGGTCGGCCACCGACAACGGATCGATTCCGGCAAAGGGCTCGTCAAGAAGAATAAAATGCGGAGTCGTAGCCAGGGCCCGCATGATTTCCACCCGGCGGCGTTCGCCCCCGGAGAGAGAATGCCCCCGGTTGCCCGCCAGATGGGAGATTTTCAGGTCTTCCATGAGCTGGCCGACCCGGCTGTTGATCTCTGCCTTGGCAAGACCCAGCGGCTCAAGAACGATGCGAACATTTTCCTCCACGGTGAGCTTTTTAAAAACCGAGGATTCCTGAGGCAGATAGGAGAGCCCTTTGACGGCGCGCTGGTGGATGGGCAGACCGGTGATGTCCTCGCCATCCAGCAGGACAACGCCTGCATCCGGCCGGACAAACCCGGCAATGGCATAGAAGGTGGTGGTTTTTCCTGCGCCGTTGGGCCCAAGCAAGCCGACCACCGTACCGGTTTCAACCCGCAGGCTGATCCCGTCCACAACCGTCCGGTTCTTATAGCGTTTGACAATATCTTTTGTTTCGAGAACAGACAAGGGGAGCCTCCGTCTTTACTGTTGCTGGCCGCTCTGCGGACCTTCACCGCCGGGATAGAAAAAGGCCTTGACCCGCTCGCCTTTCTTCTCGCCCCGCTCCACGATACTCTTGCCCTGGTCGAGAAAAACGACCACGGTGTGACCGGTAACGAGGTTGTTGTCCTGCCAGACCTTGCTGTTGCCGATGAGGATCATCTTGCGCTCGGCTTCGTAATACTCCATCTTGTCGCCGGTGCCGGTCATGCCTTCGTTCTGGATCTCCACATTGCCCGAGGCAAACAGCTTCTTGAGGCTGCGCTCTTCGCTCTGGGGCAGCTTGGCTTTTTCCTCGCTGGAAAGATAATACACCGTCATCTCCGCGGCGCGGATCGTCATCTGGCCCTGCTTGGCATCCACGTTTCCGGTAAAAAGAACCGCGTTGTCAGCTTTCATGGAAACCATCCGGTCCGCCTCGATATGGATCGGCGGCTTGTTGGCGGGGGCGGGGGTGGAAGCAGGCGCAGCCAGGCCGGGGCTGGCTATCAGGAAGGGGGCCAAGAACACAAGCCGACACAAAAAACGAAGCAATGGTTTCATACTTTTTTTTAGTTTCCTTATGGTGCGGATGGACGTTGAATGCATAACGATACCAGCATCGGGGTTTCTCGGCAATCGCTTTGCCAGAGACACTGCCTGTTTTTTGACAATCCCTCACCAGGAACAATCCAAACTGTCTTCAGCCCTGGCCCTTTACATTTTTTGACCGCCTATCTTCTTTACAGATTGCCGCCAGCGGTATATATCTTGCGTACTATCAATAACAAGCGGCTGCTTTTTCCTGAAAAAAATCAGCCCCAGATCATTCAACCATTACAGACAGACTGCCATGCTCACAGGTATCGAAAAAGCCAAGACCCTCATCGAGTCCTTGCCGTATATCAAGAAATTTTTCGGCAAAACCGTGGTCATCAAATATGGCGGCCATGCCATGGTGGATGAGGAGCTGAAAAAGAGCTTCGCCCTGGACATCATCCTGATGAAGTACGTCGGTATCAACCCCGTGGTGGTACATGGCGGCGGGCCGCAGATCAATAAATTCCTGAACAAGATGAATATCAAAAGCGATTATGTTCAGGGCATGCGGGTCACCGACGGCGAAACCATGGACGTGGTGGAGATGGTCCTGGTGGGCAAGGTGAACAAGGAGATCGTTGGCCTGATCAATTTCCACGGAGGCAAGGCCGTCGGCCTTTCCGGCCGGGACGGCGACCTGATCAAGGCGCGGAAGATGAAGCTCATGAAGGCCCAGGCCGAAAACACCCCGCCGGAGATCATCGACCTCGGTCGGGTAGGGGAGGTGACTGCGGTCAACCCGCAGATTCTCCACACCCTGGACGCCCAGGACTTCATCCCGGTCATCGCTCCGGTGGGCGTTGGTGAAGACGGGCAGGCCTACAACATCAACGCCGATCTTGTGGCCGGAGCCATCGCCACCCAACTCAAGGCGGAAAAACTCATCCTGCTCACCGATGTGGCCGGGGTTCTGGACAAGGCAGGCGCACTCATCTCCTCCATGACCTGCGCCGCAGCTGATCAATACATCACGGACGGAGTCATTGCCGGGGGCATGATCCCCAAGATCAAATGCTGCCAAGGCGTGGTCCGGGCCGGGGTCGGCAAGGCGCACATCATCGACGGTCGGGTGGAGCACGCCATTTTACTGGAGATGTTCACCCAGCAGGGTGTGGGGACCGAGGTGGTATGATGGCGAATGCGGAATGGATCGAAAAAAGCACGGCTTCGTTTATGACCACCTATGGCCGGTACCCCGCAGTGATGGTCGAAGGCAAGGGCTGCCTGCTCAAGGATGCCGACGGCAGGGAATATCTGGATTGCCTCGCCGGCATCGCGGTCTGTAGCCTGGGCCACTGCCATCCGGCGATCACCGAAGCGATCTGCCGCCAGGCCTCCACCCTGGTGCATGTTTCCAATCTCTACCACACGATTCCGCAAACCGAGCTGGCCGAGCTGCTGATCAGCCATTCCTTTGCCGACCGGGTGTTTCTGGCCAACTCCGGGGCGGAGGCCAATGAGGCCGCGATCAAGCTTGCGCGCAAGGCAAGCCCGGCGGGGAAATACGAGATCATCTCCCTGGCTGGTTCTTTCCATGGCCGGACCCTGGCCACCGTGGCCGCCACGGGGCAGGCCAAATTTCACAAAGGGTTTGAGCCGCTGCCCCAAGGCTTCCGCCATGCGCCCTTCGGCGATATCGCCGCCCTGGAGTCGATGATTGGCCCGGAAACCTGCGCCATTCTCTGCGAGCCCTTGCAGGGAGAAGGCGGGGTCCGGCCCCTGGCGCCTGAGTATCTCGCGGCCATCCGCCAGCTCTGCGACAGCCGCGGCCTGCTGCTGATCTTTGACGAGATCCAGGTGGGCATGGGCCGCACCGGCACCCTCTTTGCCTACGAGCAGTGCGGGGTGACCCCCGACATCCTTACCCTGGCCAAGGCCCTGGGCAATGGCCTGCCCATCGGCGCCATGCTGGCCACGAAGTCGGTGGCCATGGCCTTCGAGCCGGGCAGCCACGCCTCGACCTTCGGCGGCAACCCGGTGGTCTGCGCCGCTGCGGTTGCTACCTTGAAAATCATGCTGGGTGACGGATTTTTCGCCGAAGTCCGGGCAAAAGGGGAGTATCTCGTCGAGCGCCTCAACACCCTGGCCGCCAAATATCCGGCCATGGCCACCCCTGCCCGGGGGCTGGGCCTGATTCAGGGATTGCCCCTGACCGAGGCCTGGCTTGAGCACGGCCCGGCCATGGTCAACCGGCTCTTTGAAAAGGGGGTGCTTCTAAACTTTGCCGGGGGCAAGGTGCTGCGCTGCCTGCCGCCGCTTGTCATCAGCTGCGCCGAGATAGACCGGCTGATCCAGGCCCTGGACGAGGTTTTTGCCGAGCTGAATCAATAGCCCCTATCCTTTTTCAACGAAAAATCCCTTTGCAAAAAAAAAGTTTTTTTGTATGAATTGTAGTTTGGCCCAACCAAAGGGAGACATTGTCCGTCACCCACTGGCAATGGTTGGGCTGACATTTTTTGAGCCAGTCTCCTGAATCCTGCCCGCACCGTGACGCCGACAGGACGCCCTGAACAGAGAGAAGTCTTCTCGCGTGGGGGAGGCTGGCAGAGAGAGCACAACCATGACACAGCACCTACTGGCATTACAGGATTTCAGCAAAGAGCAGCTTGCCGCCTACATCGAGCAGGCCCTGCTGCTTAAAAAAGAAGCCAAGGCCGGGGTTCGCCACCAGCAGCTGGCCGGAAAAACCGTGGCCCTCATCTTTGAAAAGCCCTCCACCCGGACCAGAGTTTCCTTTGAATCTGCCATGTACGGTCTGGGCGGCCAGGTGATCTATCTTTCCGGCCGGGACACCCAGTTGGCCCGCAACGAACCCCTCAAGGACATGGCCCGGGTCATGGCCCGCTATGTGGACGGCATGGTTGTCCGCACCTATGGCCAGGCCATTGTCGATGAGCTGGCCGGATATTCCTCGGTGCCGGTGATCAACGCCCTCACCGACCTGCACCATCCCTGCCAGGTGTTGAGCGACATCATGACCGTGATCGAGCACAAGGGTCCGGTGGCAAAGCTCCATGTCGCCTGGCTGGGAGACGGCAACAACATGGCCAACTCCTGGATTCAGGCTGCGGCCCGTTTCGGCTTTGCCCTGACCCTGGCCTGCCCGGCGGGTTATGATCCTAACCCCGCCATTCTCGCGGCAGCCCAGGCAGTGGCGAGCCAACCCATCCGGGTGGTGCGCGATCCGGTGGAGGCGGTGCGGGAGGCGGATGTGATCAACACCGACGTCTGGGCCAGCATGGGCCAAGAAAGCGAACAGGAGGCGCGAATTGCCGTGTTCCGTCCATACCAGGTAAATGCAGCCCTCGTGGCCCAGGCCAGGCCGGGGGCCATTGTCCTCCACTGCCTGCCAGCCCATCGCGACGAGGAGATCTCTGAAGAGGTGCTGGAGGGGCCGCAATGCGTCGCCTTTGACCAGGCGGAGAACAAACTCCATATCCACAAGGCTATTCTGGCCATGCATCTGGCCTGAAATACTGAATCATTCAAGTACACTGGGAGAACACGGCCAATGGCTGCCAATATAAACAAGATCGTTCTCGCCTATTCCGGCGGACTGGACACCTCGGTTATCCTCAAGTGGCTGCGGGAAGAGTATCAGGTTCCGGTGGTGGCGTTTGCCGCCGATGTGGGGCAGGAGGAAGACTGGGACAAGGTCCGGGCCAAGGGTATGGCCACCGGCGCCGAGAAGGTGATCATCTCCGATCTGCGCGAAGAGTTTGTCCGCGACTATGTCTTTCCGGCCTTTCGGGCCAACGCCATCTACGAGGGTTCCTACCTGCTGGGCACCTCCCTGGCCCGACCGGTTATCGCCCGGGAACAGGTGCGGATCGCGGAGGCCGAGGGGGCAGACGCCGTAAGCCACGGCGCCACCGGCAAGGGCAACGACCAGGTCCGCTTCGAGCTGACCTATCTCGCCTTAAACCCGAAACTGATCATCATCGCGCCCTGGCGAATCTGGGATCTCAATTCCCGGACCAAGCTCATGGCCTATGCGGCACAGCACGGCATTCCGGTACCCGTTACCAAGGAGAAGCCCTACAGTTCCGACGAGAATCTCCTGCACATCAGCTTTGAGGGCGGCATCCTGGAAGACCCGTGGAACGAGCCGGAGGAGAGCATGTTCAAGCTTTCCGTCTCCCCGGAAAAGGCCCCGGATGTGCCGACCTATATCGAGATGGAATTTGCCAATGGCAACCCGGTGGCCATCAACGGCGAACGCTTGAGCCCGGCGGCCATGCTGGCCCGCCTGAACGCCCTGGGCGGCGCCAACGGCATCGGCCGCCTGGACATGGTGGAAAACCGCTTCGTGGGCATGAAATCCCGCGGGGTGTACGAAACCCCGGGCGGCACCATATTGCGCGCGGCGCACCGCGATCTGGAGACCATCACCCTGGACCGCGAGGTCATGAAGATCCGCGACAGCCTGATTCCCCGCTATGCCGAGCTGATCTACAACGGCTTCTGGTTCTCCCCGGAAATGAAGCTCCTGCAAAAGACCATGGACAATGCCCAGGAAACGGTAAACGGCGTGGTGCGGCTCAAGCTGATCAAGGGCAACTGCATCCCGGTGGGGCGGAAGTCCGACCAGTCGCTCTACCAGGAAAGCTTTGCCACCTTTGAGGAAGACCAGGTCTACACCCAGTCGGATGCTGGCGGCTTTATCCGCCTCAACGCCCTGCGCCTGACCATCCAGGCCCTGGTGGAAAAGAAAAAGTAACTGTCCAGCAGCACCACATCTGCTTCGCCGCTACGCTGCTGTCATCGGCCTGCTCCTGTGCAAATAGCACACTTCGCAGACCTCTTTCGCGCATTTGTGGCACTGTTGAACAGTTACATTCCATAGTTATGCAGAGAGTTTAAAAATTAATCCAGGCACCGCTTATGTCTTCGGCAAAAAACACCCATAACCCGGCACTGTGGGGCGGCAGGTTCGCGGAAAAGACCGCAGCCTCAGTGGCGGCTTTTACCGCCTCCATCCACTACGACGCCAGGCTGTATAAGCATGACATCGCCGGCAGCAAGGCACACGCCAAGATGCTTGCCAAGCAAGGGTTGATCAGCGCCAAGGAGCGGGACCAGATCCTCAAGGGCCTTGGCCAGATCGAGCGGGAAATTGAGGCAGGCAGCTTTGTCTTCAGGCCCGAGCTTGAAGATGTGCACATGAACATCGAAAAAGCCCTGGTGGAAAAGATCGGCCCGGCCGGGGAAAAGCTGCACACCGCCCGGAGCCGCAACGACCAGGTGGCCCTGGATGTCCGCCTGTATCTCAGAGAGGAATGCCGCAATCTCATCGCGCTGCTCACCGAGCTGCAAAAGGCCTGCGTGGTTCTGGCCCGGAAATACGAGCATGCGATGATGCCGGGCTACACCCATCTGCAACGCGCCCAGCCGGTCCTGGTGGCCCACCACATGCTGGCCTATTACGAGATGTTCGGCCGCGACCGGGAGCGCCTCAGCGATGCCCTGAAGCGGATCAATGTCATGCCCTTGGGGGCCGCGGCCCTGGCCGGAACCGGTCTGCCCATCGACCGGGAGTTTGTCGCCAAGGAGCTGGGCTTTCCGAAGATCACCGCCAACAGCATGGACACGGTGGGGGACCGGGATTTCATCATCGAGTTCATGAGCGCGGCCAGCCTGGTCCAGATCCATCTGAGCCGATTGTCCGAGGAGCTGGTGCTGTGGACCACCGAGGAGTTTTCCTTCGTGACCCTGGCGGACAGCTTCTGCACCGGCAGCAGCATCATGCCCCAGAAGAAGAACCCCGATATCCCCGAGCTGATCCGCGGCAAGAGCGGCCGGGTGGTGGGCAATCTCATGAGCCTGCTGATGCTGCTTAAAGGTCTGCCCATGACCTACAACCGCGACCTCCAGGAAGACAAGGAGCCGCTGTTCGACACGGTGGACACGGTCTCCCAGTCCGTGGCGATCATGGCCCAACTGCTCGGGAACCTGAAATTCAATGAGGCGCGTCTGGCCAAAGGCCTTGGCGGCGGCTACATGACCGCCACCGACCTGGCGGATTATCTGGTGCTGAAAAACATCCCCTTCCGGCAGGCCCACGCCATTGTCGGCCGCACCGTGGCCTTTTGCATAAGCAAGGGCAAGGAGCTCACCGAGTTGAAGCTGGCGGAGCTGAAAAAATTCTCCGAGGTCATCGAAGCCGATGTTTTCAAGGTGCTCTCCATCGAGGGTTCGGTCAAGAGCCGGGTATCCTTGGGCGGCACCTCTGGCAAGATGGTGGCCAAGGCCCTGAAGCAGGCGGAAAAAGAGTTGGGGATTAAGCCATGAGGTTGAGATTGATGGGCAGGCACATCCTTGTTTTGGCCTTGGCGATGGTTTTCGTCGCCGGTTTGGCGGGTTGCGGCAAGAAGACCCGGCCCGTACCGCCCGATACCGTAATGCCCGCGCCCATCACCGATCTGCGCTATAATCTTGACGAAAAAGGGGTGGAGCTCTCCTGGTCCTATCCCCGGTCAACCGTGGAGGGCGACCGTCTGCCGTACCGGATCGAGAAATTTGAACTGCTGCGGGCCGTTATCCCCATTAAGGACTACTGCCCGGACTGCCCCATCCCCTTTGGTCCTTCCATCGAGATCACCGCAGAAAGCAGCGACAAGGGGAGGGTTTCCTACCAGGAGACCCTGTTGCGCCCCAATCACCGCTATGTGTACCGGGTCCGCAGCAAGGCGGGCTGGTTTGTCAGCAGCGATGATTCGAACACCGTTTCGGTGGTCTGGGATACCCCGCTCCTGGCTCCGACGAATTTCAGGATTGAAGAAGGAGACAAGGCCCTTACCCTGCGCTGGCAGCCGCCCGCAGGATTGCTGGACGGGACAACCGTTTCCGACCCCATCCGCTATCAGGTTTCCCGCTCGACCGACAGCGGCGAGACCTTTACCGAGATGCCGGGCGAGCTGATCGACGGCCTGGCCTATACGGACAAAGGTCTGCGGAATAGCAAGGCTTACCTGTACAAGGTCCGGGCCATGCGGCTACATGAAGGAACCGTGGCGGCTGGCATGGCAAGCCCCACCGTAAGCGCTGTGCCGCGCGATCTCACACCTCCGGCGCCGCCCCAGAAGGTACGGATCGTGGTCACCAGCGAGGGAATCAAGATTCTCTGGGAGACGGTTGCCGAGCCCGATCTGGCAGGTTTCCGCATCTACCGCCGCTCAGCCCAGAATCCAACCCCGGAACGCATCGGCGAGGTTGGCGGGGCAGGGCTTTCCTTCCTGGATACGAAACCGCCCAAGGGAAGAGGCATCTGGTATTACTCGGTCACCGCCTTTGACCAGGCCAAGCCGGCCAACGAAAGCACGTCTTCCATGGAAGCCACGTACAGCGAAGAATGAAAAATTGAGATAGCGAACCATGCATGATTTTCAGTACAAAAATGACACCCTCTATTGCGAGGATGTTGCCGTGCCAACGGTGGCAGAGGCGGTGGGCACCCCGTTCTATCTGTACAGCGCCGCCACCCTGACCCGGCATTTTGCCGCCTTTGACCGCGCCTTTGCCGACATCCCCCATATCACCTGCTTTGCGGCCAAGTCCTGCGCCAACATCGCCATCCTTCGGCTTTTTGCCAGCCTTGGCGGCGGCACGGACATCGTCTCCGGAGGCGAGCTGTTCCGGGCCCGTACCGCCGGGGTCGATCCCGCAAAGATCGTCTATTCGGGGGTGGGCAAAACCGCGGACGAAATTCGCTTTGCCCTGGAGTCGGGCATCCTCATGCTCAATGTGGAGTCCGAGCAGGAGCTGACCGTGATCCAAAAGGTAGCGGCAGGGATGGGGCGCAAGGCCCCGGTCTCCTTCCGGGTGAACCCGGATGTGGACCCAAAAACCCACGCCTATATCTCCACCGGCCTGGCCAAGAACAAGTTCGGCATTCCCATCGGCGACGCGTTGCGGGTGTATCTGGCGGCCAGCAAGCTGCCCAACATCGCGATCAAGGGGGTAAGTTGCCATATCGGCTCGCAGCTTACCCAGGTCGCACCCTTTGTCGAATCCCTGGCCAAGGTGAAGGGCTTCATCGCCCAGCTTGCCGCACAGGGGATCGGCATCACCCATCTCGATCTGGGCGGAGGCCTCGGTATCCGCTACAACGGTGAGGAGCCGCCCGAGCCTGCAGAGTATGCCCAGGCCATCAAGCAGGAGCTGGGTAGCCTGAATTGTACTCTGATTCTCGAACCGGGCCGCGTTCTCGTGGGCAACGCCGGGGCGCTGATCACCAAGGTGCTCTACACCAAGGAAGGACTCAAGAAATTCATCATCGTCGATGCCGGGATGAACGATCTGGCCCGGCCCAGCCTCTACGACGCCTTCCACCTCATCCAGGCCGTGGCGCGTCCTGACCGGGAGCAGGCAGTAGCCGACGTGGTGGGACCGATCTGTGAAACCGGCGATTTTCTCGCCCGGGAAAGACCAATGCCCAAGGTGGAGGCAGACGATCTCCTGGCGGTGATGAGCGCCGGGGCCTATGGTTTTTCCATGTCCTCCAACTACAACTCCCGGCCCCGGGTGGCCGAGATTCTGGTGCATGGGAACGCATTTCACGTGATCCGGGCTCGGGAAACCTATGAAACCTTGATCCAGGGAGAAAGCATCCCTGCCTTTCTCGGCAAGGAGGGCATATGACCTTGCAATTTCCCATTGCGTTTACGAAGATGAGCGGCACTGGCAATGATTTTATATTCATTGACCACCGCACCCCGTTTCTGACTCGGGAAGAGATGCCCGCTTTTGCCAGGGCCGTGTGCGAACGGCGGGTTTCCGTGGGCGCGGATGGCTTGTTCTTCATCGAAAACTGTAAGACTGCGGATTTCCGCTGGCAGTTCTTGAACGCTGACGGCAGCTGGGCCGAGATGTGCGGCAACGGCGCCCGCTGCGCCGCCCGCTTTGCCCATGACCGGGGTATAGCCCCGGCGCGGATGCGTTTTGAGACCGTGGCAGGACTCATCGAGGCCGAGGTGACGGGCCAGTCGGTCAAGCTCAAAATGACCGCGCCCACAAGTCTGCGGCTGCACGAGGAGCTCCTGGTCAACGGACAGAAGCAGGTGGTACACAGCCTCAATACCGGGGTGCCCCACGCCGTGCTCTTCATGGATAACATCCAGCAGGCGCCGGTACAGGAATGGGGGCGGCTGATCCGCTTCCACGAACATTTCCAGCCCGCCGGGACCAATGTCAATTTCGTGCAGCAGCAGGATGACAACGGCCTGATCGTCCGCACCTACGAGCGCGGGGTCGAAGGGGAAACCCTGGCCTGCGGCACTGGGGCCGTGGCCTCGGCCATCATTGCCGGGCTTCTCGGCAAGGTTCGGTCGCCGGTGGGGGTGACCACCTCGGGCGGCGAAGAGCTGATCATCCATTACGCCCTTGCCGACCAGGAGATTTCCGGGGTATATCTGGAAGGCCCGGCCCATTTTATCTACGAAGGTCAGTTGCACAGCGAAGCAATACGGATGAAATCGTAAGGGGCTAACCCCTTTTTGGCTTTATAGAGATACCAGGAGGAAATTATGAGCAAGTTTCGCGGAGCCTTTGTCGCCATCGTCACCCCATTCACTGATGGCAAGCTCGACGAGCAGGGGTTGAAGGATCTCATCGAGTTCCAGATTGCGGGCGGCACCCACGGCATTGTTCCGTGCGGCACCACCGGCGAATCCGCCACCCTGACCCATGCCGAGCACCACCGGGTGGTGGAGCTGACCGTCAAAACCGTGGCCGGGAGGGTGCCGGTGCTGGCCGGAACCGGCTCGAACTCCACCCGCGAATCCATCGAGCTGACCCGCGCGGCCAAGGACGCCGGAGCGGACGGCGCCCTGATGATCACCCCCTACTACAACAAGCCGTCCCAGGAAGGACTCTTCCAGCACTTCAAGGCGGTGGCCGAGGCGGTGGACATCCCCATCATCCTCTACAACGTGCCGAGCCGGACCAGCGTCAACATGCTGCCCGAGACCGTGGCCCGCTGCGCCCAGATCGCCAACATCGTGGGAATCAAGGAGGCCACCGCCGATCTCAACCAGATCAGCCAGGTCATCCGCCTCTGCCCCAAGGATTTCATCGTCATGTCCGGCGATGATTTCACCTCCATGCCCACCGTGATGATCGGCGGCGCCGGGGTTATTTCCGTGACCTCCAACGTGGCGCCCAAGGACATGGCCGTAATGATCGACGCCGCCCTGGCCGGTGACATCGCCAAGGCCCAGGAGCTGCACTACAAACTGCTCCCCTTGATGCAGGCCATGTTCATCGACACCAACCCGGTCCCTGCCAAGACGGCGCTCATGATGATGGGTAAGATTAAGTCCGGCCTGCCGCGCTTGCCTCTGTACAAGATGAACGAGGCCAACGAGGATAAGCTGAAGAAGGTTATCACCGCTTACGGGCTCATCTAATTTACGCGGTCAGCTGACGGCTGATAAGAAGGAGAAGGATCGTATGACCAAGGTTATCGTGGCCGGGGCCGCAGGCCGGATGGGCCGCCGGATCAGCTATATGGTGCACCAACAGGAAGGGTTGACCCTGGCCGCTGGGTTTGAACGGCCCGACGGCCCGGAACTCGGCAAGGATCTTGGCGATCTGGCCGGGATGGGCGCCTTGGGAGTGAAGGTGGCGGACAGCTTCGAGGCAGTCATGGCCCTGGGGGATGTGGTTATTGATTTCACCTTCCACGAGGCCACCATGGCCCTGGCCCGCAAGGCGGCCCAGGCGAAAAAGGCCATGGTCATCGGAACCACCGGGCTGACAGCGGATAATCTCACCGAACTGGCCGAATTGAGCCGCAATTTTCCCTGCGTCCAATCGCCGAACATGGCGGTGGGGGTCAATGTCCTGTTCAAGATCGCCCGGAAGATGGCAGCCCTACTGGGCGATGCCTACGATATCGAAATCGTCGAGGCCCACCACCGGATGAAAAAGGACGCGCCCAGCGGCACGGCCCTGAAGCTCGGCGAGATGGTGGCGGAAGGCGTGCACCGCAACCTGGCCGAGGTGGGGGTCTATTCCCGCCACGGCATGATCGGCGAACGCACCGACAAGGAAATCGGCATCCAGACCATCCGGGCCGGGGATATCGTGGGCGAGCACACCGTCTATTTTGCCGGGGCAGGGGAGAGGCTGGAGCTCACCCACCGGGCCCACAGCCGGGACAACTTCGCCAGAGGTGCGGCCCTTGCCGCCGCCTGGGTGGTGGGCAAGCCCAACGGCCTCTACACCATGTTCGACGTGCTGGGCTTGCAGGACATATAATTTTCCGTGGAAAAACCACAGCAGGCTTTTATCGGGCTGGGCTCCAATCTCGGCGACGGCCAGGGCAACCTGCGCGATGCCTGGCAGCGGTTGGGCCAGATTGCTGGGATTACCCCGAACAGGCTGTCGAGCCCATACCGGACCGAGCCTGTCGGCATGGACTCGAAGCACTGGTTCACCAATGCCGTGGGCGAACTCTGCACCAGCCTTGCCCCTATGGAGCTGCTCGCCGCCATGCTCGCCATCGAGACAGCCCTGGGCCGAAATCGCGCCCTGACCAAGGACAGGCCCGTTGATCTGGACCTGCTCTATTACGGAGACCTGATGATACAGAGCCAAACACTGACCGTGCCCCATCCGCACATCGCCAACCGGCTTTTCGTGCTGGCGCCGCTGGCGGAAATTGCCCCTGAGCATGTGCATCCGATTCTTGGCCGGACCAGCCTGGACCTCTGCGGCGCACTCCGCAGCCAGACAGCGGAACGGCACGAGTGGCGGGAGGCCTTCGGTGTTTAAACTCTTTATCTACGCGGTTTTCCTCTATGTCATCTACCGCCTGCTGACGGGCGGTAAAAAAAAGAAAGTCGAACCCCGCAGCAGCGGGCAGGGCGCAAGAGCAGGCGAAACTGCTGCCCATGATCAGTTGGTGGAAGACCCGATCTGCCATATCTATATTCCCAAAAAGCAGGCAATTGTGTTACAAGACAAGGATACGCTTGTATTTTTTTGCAGCGAACAATGCCGGAAGATATACTGCGATGCCCGTCAAACACCTCGGCAGGAGAACGGCTGAACCGTCTTTTTTGCCCTTACCAAGGAGAGAATAGATGAAGTTTTTTATTGATACCGCCAACCTCGACGAAATCAAAAAAGCCGTGGACATGGGCATGGTGGACGGAGTCACCACCAACCCCTCGCTGATCGCCAGGGAGAATAAACCATTTGTTGAGATCATCAAGGATATCTGCAAGGTGGTGGACGGTCCGATCAGCGCCGAAGTTATCGCTCTGGACGCCGAGGGCATGGTCCGGGAAGGCCGCGAGCTTGCCGCCATCCACGCCAACATCGTGATCAAGATCCCCATGACCACCGAGGGCCTCAAGGCGGTCAAGCAGCTTGCCGATGAGAAGATCAGAACCAACGTGACCCTGATCTTTTCCGCCAGCCAGGCTCTGATGGCCGCCAAGGCCGGAGCCAGCTATGCGAGCCCCTTTGTCGGGCGGCTGGACGACATCTCGCAAAACGGCATGGATTTGATCAGCGACATCATGAACATCTACGACAACTACGGCTATGCCACCGAGGTGATCGTCGCCAGCATCCGCAATCCCATCCATGTGGTGGATGCAGCCCTGTTGGGTGCCCATATCGCTACGATCCCCTTCAAGGTCATCGCCCAGCTTGCCCGGCATCCGCTCACCGACCTCGGCATGGAACAATTTCTGGCCGATTGGGAAAAAAGAGCAAAAGCGTAGTATACTGGAGTTGCAGGCGCATCTGCCCGGAGACGAAAACATGGCGCGGACAGGGGAACCTCCCCGGCACAGGGAGAAAACCAGAGCACGGATAACAGGACGATTCCTGGCCGTGCTGGTCTGGGCATTGCTGCTGGCGCCGAATGGTGCGCGAGCGGCGATCTACACCTTTGTCGACCAGCAGGGCACCGTGCATTTCACCAATGTGCCAAACGATCCCCGCTACAAGCCGGGGGTGATCCGTCCGCAGTTCCGGGGGGCCAGCAGCAGGCCAAACCGGGCCGGTGATCCTCGTCTTTATGAAGAGCATATCCAGAGGGCGGCCAGCCGGTACGAGATGGATCCTCTCTTGATCAAAGCCGTGATCAAAACAGAATCCAACTTCGACTGCCAGGCGGTTTCCTCCAAGGGAGCCAAGGGCCTCATGCAGTTGATGCCGGAAACCGCAGCCGACCTGAATGTCTGGGACCCCTTTGACCCCCAGGAAAACATCTTTGGCGGCACCAATTACCTGCGCCAGATGATGGCCCGTTTCGGCGGCAACCTCAGGCTGGCTCTGGCCGCCTACAATGCCGGGCCGAGCAGGGTCGAAGCCGCCCAAGGCATCCCGTTGATCCCGGAAACCCAGCAGTATGTAGCCAAGGTCATCCAGCATTACCGACAACTGACAGCCGCGGCGTCTCCTTCCTCCCGCTGGCTGGGGGCGGCCAATTAGCCCATGAGTCGACACGCGATCTTCACCATCCCCAATCTCCTCACCGGATACCGCTTTGCGGTGGCGCCGGTCCTCCTCTTTTTTCTCTATCCCGAGCCCAGCGTCGGGGTCAGCCTGTTCGCCTTTTTTCTTTTTCTCACCGGCGCCCTGACCGATCTTGCCGACGGCTATTACGCCCGTAAGCACAAGATCGAAACGGTTCTGGGCAAATTGATGGACCCGGTGGCGGACAAGGTGCTGGTCTGCGCGGCCCTGATCATGCTGGTCCCCATGGACAAAATCCCGGCCTGGCTGGTGTTCATCATCCTGGCCAGAGAGTTGGTGATCACCGGGCTGCGTGGCGTGGCAGCCTCTTCGGGCATCGTGATCGCGGCCAGCGGCATGGGCAAACTGAAGAGCATTATGCAATACACCGCACTCTGCATTCTGATCTTCCCTCTGGGCGTCGTCCCCATCCCCTTCCTGCACGAACTGGGCAAGGCCATCCTCTATGTTTCCGCAGTGATGACGGTCTGGTCGGGGGTGGATTACTTCTACCGGTTCCAGAAGATTTTCCTGGGAACCACCAGTCACTGAAACAGAAGGGAAAGAGAAGGGGCTTTAGGGCTTGACAGGGCTCGGCAAGGCCTCTATAGTGTTCGTCCGATGCTGCGGCCCGTACGGGCCGCAGCATTGTAATTTTGCCGGAGTGGTGAAACTGGTAGACGCACGGGACTCAAAATCCCGCGGGGGCAACTCCATGTCGGTTCGATTCCGACCTCCGGCACCAAGCAACACCAAGGGTTAGCGATTTTGTCGCTAACCCTTTTGTTTTTTCATGTATACTCTATGTATGCAGTTCAACGATCCCCACGTCGATATTTTTTTGCGTATTGGCCTCCCTAGTCCCGATACTGCCTCCCCTTGCTATGCTCTATATCTTCTTGCTTGCATGGAGATCATCTCTTTGTCATTATGGGCCTATTCGGTCCACATCCCATAAACCTCTTGGAGAATAAGCATGAACAAGTCAGAACTCGTCAGCAAGATTGCCGAAGCATCGGACCTCACCAAGGCTGCAGCAGAGAAAACCCTGAATTGTACGTTGGATGTCATTGCTAAGGCTCTGGCCAATAACGAGAGCATTTCCCTGATCGGGTTCGGCTCTTTCTCTGTAACCCAGCGGGCAGCCCGCACCGGACGTAACCCCCAGACCGGCAAAGAGATAAAGATTGCCGAGAAGAAGGTCGTGAAATTCAAACCGGGTCAGAAGCTGAAGGATTCGGTCTGCGTCAAAGTAAAGGCGAATGGTGGTTGTGGGTGCAAGATCACCAAGACAAAGAAAAAATAAAAAAATGCGAGCTGCCTTCGATATCCGCCCAACTTAAATGTTATGTTTTTTGAGAACTCACCATGGGTGAAGCAAAAAGAAGAAGGGCACTAGGGGAATTTGACTACTGGTATCACGGAACAGATGAGCACTTTACGCAGTGGGCATCCCCTCCTGCTAAAACGAAGTACAAAATTGAGCTTTATCCTCATCCATTCCTTTCTCTCTCTAAAGATAAAGAACTTGCGCAAAATGCCGGAAAAAATACCGGTGGGTTATGTCGCTCAAAAATTCTTCTCACAGCAAAAGTTCTC
>Ga0315272_10000285_pt1 | contig 24810 bp, 19 predicted proteins | sample C3_middle_MG_FD_203918 | JGI IMG/M metagenome (GOLD analysis project Ga0315272, IMG submission 203918) | Sediment microbial communities from Yellowstone Lake, YNP, Wyoming, USA - C3_middle | ecosystem: Environmental > Aquatic > Freshwater > Lake > Sediment | place: USA: Wyoming | collected...
ATCAATATTCTATTAAAGTCGTTTATAAAGATGGTGGCGAATCAGAAATTATAAATTCATTACCTGTAAATTTTGTTCCCTTAGAAAAATAGATACCGATCAATTTGAAGTACAAATTATTCAAATATGAACTTAATAAACTATTGCAATGAAAAAGTTAATTTATCTGGTAATTATTATTGCTCTGAGCGTTTTAAGAACGAGTGCTCAGGAGAAAGATAAGCCTTCGGAATATAAAGTTCCTGCTGCCTACCACTTTGATTACAAAGTGGTATACGAAGTTGATCGTGAGGATAAAAAAAGTCCTGAAACGATGAGTTATTATTTCACAAAAAATGGTGATTACATGAGTATGGAATCTCCTGAAAAAGAAAAAGAAGAGGACATGAATTTTATGATCTCTACATTGGTATGCCAAAGTAGATTTTGATCCTGAAATGATGTTCTCTCTTGGTATGGGAAACCTTGCCGGAGGAGCTGCACAAAGTAAACCGAACCAATCTTATCAAAACAATATGCTGGGGTTAGGTTTGACTCAGAAAAACTATCTTCTGATTGAAATGGATTTTGCAGAAAAAGGAGGAAAGAGCGGTACAGGGATGAAAGTAGTGAGCATTGAAAAAACAAATTTCTCTAAAAGCACCGAAGGTTACTTTATTAAAAACTACGCCGGAATGAGCATGAGAGAAATGATGCAGAAAGAAAGCGAAGACCGATAAAAAGAAGGGGTTACCATTTAATGATAACCCCTTTTTAAATACTTTATTAGTTCTTAATTACTTTTACTTAATCTTAACCTCTTTAATTTTCTTCGCTCTCTTCTGATCTTATTAGTGTAGATATATGAATACATCACTGGTATCAGAATCAGTGTAAGGAATGTGGCGAAACTTAACCCGAAAATAATCGTCCACGAGAGTGGTCCGAAGAACATCACATTATCTCCACCGAAATGAAGCTGCGGATTCAGATTGGTAATTAACGACCCAAAGTTAATGTTCATTCCGACTGCAAGCGGGATAAGTCCCAGAATTGTAGCCGTGGCTGTAAGAATTACAGGAGTGATACGTGTCAGGCCTGCCTGAACAATTGCATCGCGTGTTTTCAGACCCTGTTCTTTAAGAAGGTCTGTAAATTCAACAAGAAGTATTCCGTTTCTCACCACTATACCCGCGAGAGCAACTATACCCATACCTGTCATGATTATTGAGATTGTCATCCCGAACAGCATATATCCCAGAAGCACGCCTATCAAGCTGAATACAACCTCCGAAATAATGATCAGAGCCTTTGACATTGAGTTAAACTGGGTTATAAGTATGAACATTATAAGGAATAAACAAAGGATCATAGCCTTCGAAAGGAATGCCATTGATTCTGCCTGGTCTTCCTGTTCTCCTGTGATTTTTATGTCGATATCGGAAGCCTTGTTAAACTTAGGAATTGCCTGACGGAGCTGATTGTTTATAATGTTCGCATTGAAACCATCAAGCACATTGGAAGAGATTGATATCACTCTTTTCAGATTGAGCCTGTTAATCTGTCCGTAGCTGTTTACATAGTCGACATGGGCTACAACCGACAACGGAATCTGACGGATAGTACCTGAATTCATATCCCGGTAAGTTATAGTCAGATTGAGTAACTGCTCAATATCTTTTCTCTGGTTTTCCTCGAATCGAAGCATTATGGAATACTGATCTTCCCCTTCGCGGAACTTGGAAACTTCTTTGCCGAGCTGACCAGTTCTGATTGCGTCTCCAACAACTGCTGCAGTTATTCCTTCTGTGTTCGCTCTCTCGCGATCAAGCACAATAATGATCTCCGGTTTGCTTGATGCAAAATCGGATTTCAACTCCTCAATGCCTCCTATTTGCAGAGAGTCAACATATCTTTTAAACCTGTCGGCAGTGGATGCAAGCTGAGCCAGATCTTCACCCGAGATGTCAATGTTAACCGGTTTGCCGGTAGGTGGTCCCATCTTAATTTTGTCAACGACGATTTCAGCTCCGGGAATATCTTTTAAGGCTTCCCGCAAACCGTTCATATATGAACCCGTATTTTTACCATGCCTGTATTTATACTCAACAAAGTTAATAGCGATCTTTGCAAGGTTTGATGACTTACTCGAATTATCAAAAGTGTTATCGGAGGCAAGAAATGCCACATTGGTAACAACAGATTCAACAATTGGATTTTTTTCACCAAGAACGCCCATGATCCTGCGTTCTGCAAGTCTTGCCACTGAATCCGTTACATCAATCTGCGTACCGACGGGCATCTTGATAAAAGTATTAATTGTATTTGGCTGATTGTCGGGGAAAAACACAACTTTAGGTTTAACTATATTATTCAATATCATTGTAATAACGAATAGTCCGACCATTGAAGCAAGAATAATCGCAGGTCTTTTTCCCTTCAAAACCCATTTAAGGGTCGCCTCATATCTCTTCATAAGAGCCGGAAACATCTGGTTCTGAAACCGTGCAAATACTTTATAACCGAATAATTCATGTCCAAGGAACGAGATAGCAATGAATATGCCCAGATTCCCTATGCCTCTGACACCAAAAATGTAGAATGGTATGGAAATCAATGCTATCAGCGCAGTTGTTTTATAAACATTCTTCTTATTTACAACCTCCTCCTCGTCATCGAGCTTCATAAAATCAACTGCAAATACAGGGTTAAATATGTATGCCACAATAAGTGAGGCAAAGAGAGTAATAATCAGTGTAACAGGAATAAATACCATGAACTCTCCTACCACACCCGGCCAGAAAGCCAGTGGGAAGAAAGGTGCTAGCGTGGTCAGAGTACCCGATAAAATCGGAAGGAAGACTTCACCCGCAGCAAATTTGGCAGACGATACAATATCCAGTTTTGTCTTCTTGTGAATACGGTGTGTATTCTCTATAACCACTATGGCATCATCAACCACAATTCCCAGGGCAAAGATGAATGCAAACATTACCAGCATATTCATTGTAAATCCCAGCCAGGGAAGTACAATAAATGCTATAGCCATTGATAACGGAACTGATAACGCAACGAAAAGAGCATTTACCAGCCCCATGAAGAACATAAGCACGATTGTAACGAAAATGAACCCGAGAATAATTGTATTATTAAGCTCGTTAACTGTGTTCCTGGTATTTCTTGACTGGTCGCCTGTTACCTGGATAATAAGATTAGAAGGCAGCTTGTCTTTCTGCATATCAGCAATAATCCCTTTTATCTTATCAGAAGCATCAAGAAGGTTCTGACCGCTCTTTTTAATTACGTTAAGGGTCACAACATTTTTACCGTTATAACGGGCGAAGTTTTCAGGCTGATGGAAACCATCACGGATTGATGCAATATCACCAAGCTTAACAAGTGCTCCGCTTGAAGTGCCAAGCACAATATTTTTTATCTGATCGATATTGGTGACCTCTCCTACTACCCTTATGGAGCGACTCATCTGCTGGAGATCAATATTTCCTCCTGAAACTGTCATATTATTATAGGCAACGGCCTGCTCAACATCCCTGAAAGTAAGGCTGGCTGCCTTCATCTTATACATATCGAGATCAATCTGGATCTCACGGGTAAGTGCTCCGCCAATCTCAACCCGGGTAATCTCCTTAAGGCTTTCTATCCTGTCCTGCAACTCATCGGCATATTTCTTAAGCCTGTCGAGTGGTATATCGCCAGAAAGATTAATATACTGGATAGGAATCTCGGAAAGGTCGATTTCCATAACTGAAGGTTCAATAAAAGATGGGTCGGTTGGAAGATCTTTTTTGGTCTTGTCGACAGCATCCTTAACTTTCTGCTTTGCATCCTTAATCTCGATGCCGGTATTAAACTCAACAATTATTGCTGAAAAATCCTGCACTGACCGTGAAGTGATTTTCTTTACACCGCTGATGGATTTCAGGTTTTTCTCCAGAGGCCTGGTAACCAGGTTCTCCATATCTACCGGAGATGTCCCCGGGTAAATTGTATTAATGTCGATCATCGGAATCACAATCTCGGGGATCTGCTCCTTTGGTATGGTATAATAATTAATTATACCAAATACCGATATTATGAATACCAGGACATAAACACTTATTTTATTGTCAATTGCCCAACTGGTAGCAAAAAACTCTTTAAACTTTTTTTCCATGAAAATATCTTTTTATTCTCTTATTATTTTGGTATCAGATAAATAGTTAGAATCTGACATATTCACCATCAACCAGTTCCTGGTAACCAACCGAAATAATTCTGTCACCTTCAGTCAGACCTTTTACAATTTCCGCGACACCATTGTAGCTGTGTCCAATTTCTACCGGTTGCTTGAAGGCTGCATTGAATTTGTCCCTGGGACGGACAACATACACATAGCTTCCAGCCTGGTCACTCTGAATGAGGTTCATTGGGATCTGGATAGCTTTATCAGAATGGTAGTCATTTATCTGAATGATTGCAATCATATTAGCCTTAAGATCACTCATGTCATTCTTAAGTTTTGATTCTACAAGAAATGTCCTGTTAACCGGATTGATATACTTGCTTACAAAATCAATTTTAGTTTCAATCTGTTTATTCACGTCAGGAAACAGGATAACCACATTGTCGCCTGTCTTAACTTTAGCGGAATAGGCTTCAGATACTTCAGCGCTGACTTTCAGATTCCTGAATGCAACGACTCTGTAGGCTGCGAGACGCGGATCGGGAGAAACGACACCTCCGATTTTGATGTTACATTCTTCAATTGTGCCGTCAATAGGTGATTTGATTTTAAACTTATCGACCTGCTGTTTCAATGAAGAGATCTGCTTTTCCAGGGACTCTTTATTTGTCTTTGACTGAAGATACTGAACTTCACTTCCGATTTTCTGATCCCATAAACGTTTCTGTTTGTCGTATAAATCGGTAGCAAATTTATATTGTGTTTCCAGTCCCTGCATCTGGCTGCGGTACTGCTGGTCATCAATCTGAGCCAGAACCTGGCCCTTAACTACTCTCTGACCCACATCAGCGAATTTTGAAGTGACTGTTCCGGGTGCTTCTGCAAAAACAGCTGCATTCTGATCACCATCGAGTTTACCCTGAACTCTGATAAAATGGTCGAAAGTACTGCTGCTGATATCCTTAAGTGCAACAAGTTTAAATTTCGCTGTATTAACTGAATCCTTCTTTGTTGAGCTAATATCAGCTTCAAGGCTTTTGATCTTATTATCTATAGTACTCTGCTGCTGTTTCAATTTTGAAAGTTGTGCCTCCTTATTACTGCTGCATGAAAACATGAGAAATAAAACTGCTGTTCCTGCAATGCTTAAAGTTTTGGTTTTCATATCTGATCTTATTTGTTTTAATATTCTGATTTTTAATAAATGGTTATTTGGAAGCGGTAAGAATCCGGTCGAGCTTAGCTTTTGCATTCAAAAGTGAAAGCACTGAATTATAATAATTTGATTCTGCCGTCAGAAACTGATTCTGATTCTGGGTGAGCTCGAAAGATGATGAAACCCCTTCCTTATATTTTATGACTGTTTTATTATATACTTTTTTGCTGAGTTCCATGCTCTCTTTGTTTGTATTAAAATTGCTGTAAGCAGTCTGATAATTGCTGCTGGCAGTTTCAAACTCCATAACCAGTCCCTGTTCAGCGGTTTCTTTTGCAAGCTGCGTCTTCTGAAGATCAAATTTAGCCTGAGCAACCCGTGAATTCCTCATTCCTGAGGTGAAGATCGGTAATGTTAACGAGCCTCCTATAACATCTTTAACCAGGAAACTGAACACAGGCTTATTGGTCTGTTCTTCATGCCTGTAGAAAGCTGATATTGTTGGAAGATACTTTGATTTTTCTCGCTGAAGCATTAAAGCCGATACCTTTTCGGCATTGCTGACCAACTGATAATCTATGCTGTTTTTAACATCAAATACGGGCGATGCCAGGTATTGAATATTGCCTTCCTGAATTATTGCTGGCAGGCTATCGGTAAGTTCTACTGTCTGATCAAAACCCACACCAAGCTGATATTTTAAAAGTTTCAGTGAGATCTCTCTCTGCGAATCGAGTGAAGTGATAAGTGTCTGAATATTTGACCTGCTGATCTTAACCTGATCAACATCTGTTTCCTCATTCAATCCTTCCTCATTCATCTTCAGAAGCTCGCTGTAGGTCTTGTCGACCGATTTGAGACTCTCTTTCAGAAGTCTGGCATTCTCCCCAAGAACAAGAACAAGATAATAGGTGCCTGCCACTGACTCTTTTGTCTCATTCTCCGTTTTAACCAGTGTCTTTTCCTGTATCTGTTTCAGAACCTTGGTAGCCTGAAGCCCGACAAGATATTCCCCGCTGAAAATAAGCTGAGAAACAGTGAAATCGATTGTAGTATTATCCTTTACACCCAATGAGATTGGAGGAGAATTTTTATATGCATTCAGAAGATCTGATTTGGTAACATTCCCATCGGGAAGTGAATTAACATCAAGAACCGGTCCGAAGCTTAATTGGGGAATCATAAATTGATGGAGATAATTCGCTGTCAGGTTCATCTGAGGAAAACCGGTTGCAAGGCTTTCCCAGACTCTCTTGTCAGCGCTCAGAATATCAATTTTCGCCGATTGTACATTACGGTTATTCTGAAGCGCGAATGACTGGGCTTCAGAAATTGAAAGTTTAAGCACTGTTTTTTTATCCTGCGCGGATCCTTCAAGGACTGCACCCAGAAGCAAAAACATAAAAAAGTATTTACGCATAAAATTCATTTTAAAATTATTGATTAAATGTTTTTTCTAATTCTTTTATTTTTTCCTCCAGAACGTGTATTCCTTTCTCTGTGGCAATACCACGTATATGGTAGGAAAGAAGTTCAATAAACAGTTTCATCGAAGCAAACTCCTCCTTTGTAAAAAGATCGTCGAGATGGGTATTTTCGGCTCTCCATAAATAGAGCTTTGCAATTACCTCCTTATTCAAATCTTCACGGTACAATCCTTCGCTAATACCCTTCTTCAGGTTAAGATGGATATATGCGTAAACACCGTCCCTTCTGGCTTTTTCCGTTTTCTGGAAGTGCTGCGGGTAGTACTTTTTAAGATCATACTGTGTTGCCGGATTCTCATTACGCATTAAATTATTCATGAAGATGGAGATCTCAAACAACTCTTCAATGGCATTATAACCAATCCTGAAGCATTTGCATATCTCCTCCTGCCTTATCAGAATCTCGTTGTCAATTACTTTGCCAACCAGATCATCCTTGTCATTTACATATTGATAGAGAGTCTTTTTTGAAATAGCAAGTTCACGTGCCACATCATCCATGGTAATGCTCTTTATACCATATTTCATGTAAAGCTCGCGTGCAGCTGCCAGTATGTTTTTTAACTCTTCATTCATGCCGCAAAAATAAAACAAAAAACTCAGGAAACAAATATTATAATAAAAGTTTCCTGAGTTTTTTTAAATTATTCATACATTTCCAGAACAAAGGAATATAGAACAAAGTTCAGCCAGCCAGGACTTAACCTAAGCCTTGATTAGCTTTTACTCCCTATATTCCATAGCCGTCAACCAAAGGAATATATTCAGTTTGGTTTTCATGCCTGCCACCTTAAACGGATTGCTCTCTTTTTGCACATTATTATATTTAGATTAAAGCTAAATACTGGATTAATCTGAAATACTGAAAGCCACGAAGTGGCTAAATGTGAATAACCACCGGTGCAAACCGGTGGTCAGCTAACTATTTTACCTAAAGCCCTGAAAGGGCTTAATATACTTGACATTTATTAAAATTATAGCTATTTTAGTTGCCTCGTGCTATTATTAAATTTTTATATAATTTCATTATGTCAAGCTACCGCCAGCATCTGTATCACATTGTTTTCAGACACACAAGTCTGTTTACAATTAAGCAGGACCATGTTAATGATCAGGATGCCTATTTTACCGGTATAATAAAAAATAAGAAAAGTCACCTGTATCGTATTAATGGTATTGAAAATCATATTCATATTCTTTGTGATATCAATTCCATCTCTTGCATCAATAGATTTCGTTAGGGACATAAAAGTATCAACGTCAATATGGATGAAAAAAAGTAACTTGTTTCCAGCATTTAGAGGATGGGGGTCTTTCATATCGTTCTGAGTTCCTCGCGTCGTTCGTATTGTGTCTTGTGTCTTGTGTCTTGTGCCCTAATTCCAGAAATCCGATACAAACCATAACTTCATTTGAATAATTTCCGTAATATTGAAAATAAAAACTAATCAGTTATGACGGAACAGATTAAGCAGATTGCTGAAAGGATCAGGGAGATACGTGAGATCTCCGGTATTTCTGCTGAGACTCTTGCAGCTAAACTAGGGGTTTCAACTGAAACATATAATAAATATGAGAGCGGAAATTCAGACATTCCGGTAGGAGTTATCTTTGAAATTTCAGAGTTCTTTAACATTGAACTTTCAGTGATGCTGGGAGGTGACAATCCCAAACTGCGCATTTACGGAATAGTAAGAAACGGAAAAGGTCTGAAGCTGGAGCGAAGAAAACAGTATAAATATGAAAGCCTCGCATACAATTTCATCCATAAGAAAGCCGAGCCTTTCATGGTCACTGTTGATCCTGGTCCCGAAAACGCTGCGCTGCAGTTCAATTCGCATCCCGGACAGGAATTTAATTATATTGTCAAAGGCACAATGATGACCATCATCGACGGCCATGAAATAATACTTAACGAAGGAGATTCAGTCTATTTTGATTCGGGCTACAAACATGCAATGAAAGCCATGAATAACGAACAGGTTAAGTTCCTCGCAATTGTTCTGTAAAATCCATTAGTTACCGAGAAAATGATACTTAAAAAATATCTGGATAAAATTGAGTTCGGCTCTTATAAAGAATTCAGTGCGGAATTCGGGATCAATATTCCTGAAAACTTCAACTTTGCTTATGATGTTGTAGATGAAATAGCTGCCGATGAGCCTGAGAAAATTGCCATGGTATGGTGCGATGATAAGGGCAGTGAAAGGATATTCACTTTCAGGGAGATGAAATACTACAGCGATAAGGCTGCAAACTTTTTCAAATCATCAGGCATCGGAAAAGGCGACCCTGTAATGCTTATCCTGAAAAGACATTATGAATTCTGGTTCTGCACGGTAGCATTAAATAAGATCGGAGCCATCACTATACCGGCAACCCACCTCCTGTCTTCAAAGGATATAGTTTACAGGAACAATGCAGCTGATATTAAGATGATCGTCTGTGTGCCCGATCCTGAAGTAATAGAACATATCGAAGAGGCTGAGAGCAAGTCGCCTACCCTGAAAACAAAAGTTATGATCGGCGAAGACCGGAAGGGATGGTTAAACTTTACGACAGAACTGGAAAAAAGCCCGGATAAATTTATCAGGCCAACAGGGAAAGAAGCAACGTCGAACACTGATATTATGCTGTTATACTTTACCTCCGGAACAACAGGAATGCCAAAGATGGTCAATCACGATTTTGTATATCCGCTCGGACATATTCTCACCGCAAAATACTGGCAGAATGTACAGAATAACGGACTTCATTTTACAGTAGCCGACACCGGATGGGCCAAGTCTGCATGGGGCAAGATTTACGGTCAGTGGTTGTCAGGCAGCGCTGTTATGACATACGACTATGATAAATTCGTTCCTAAAAATCTCATGGAGGTAATTGAGAAATATAAAGTCACAACATTCTGTGCTCCTCCCACGATTTACAGGTTTCTGATAAAAGAAGACCTCACAAAATATGATTTAAGCCAGCTGAAATACTGTGTGGTTGCGGGTGAACCACTCAATCCTGAGGTATTTAAGCAGTTCTTTGAACAGACCGGGCTCATGCTGATGGAAGGCTATGGACAAACAGAATGCACTGTTGCTGTTGCAACTTATCCATGGATGAAACCGAAGCCAGGCTCAATGGGAATGCCTACGCCTGGCTATGATATTGAAATAGTCGATGAACAAGGAAATCCCTGTGAACCAGGCAATGAAGGAGAAATTGTTATTCATACAAAAAAAAGAAAGCCTGTCGGCATGTTCAACGGATATTACCGCGATGGCGAGCTGACTGCCAGTGTATGGTCAGAGGGTGTATATCACACCGGAGACATGGCATGGTGCGATGAAGATGGTTATTACTGGTTTGTCGGAAGAGCCGATGATGTTATCAAAAGTTCAGGCTACCGCATCGGACCTTTTGAAGTTGAAAGTGCGCTCATGGAGCACCCTGCAGTTCTTGAATGTGCAATAACTGCTGTTCCTGATCCCGACAGAGGCCAGATAGTAAAGGCAACCATTGTTCCTTCAAAGAATTACCACCCGAGTGAGGAACTGGCAAAGGAACTACAGGAACATGTAAAACGGGTTACTGCTCCGTATAAATACCCGCGTCTCGTTGAATTTGTAACCGAGCTTCCGAAAACAATCAGCGGAAAGATCAGAAGGGTGCAGATCCGTGAAGAGGATAAATAAAAACATAGCTTTTACCGGCTTCAGTCGGAAAATCATAAAGTAATGTTTCCGGGATAACCGGCTTTTTCAGTTGAGCGCTTTCCGATATTAACGGCTTTGCAACTTCGTCTTTCTGATAGAATAAATTCGGATTATCCCCTTTGGCCGGGGCCAGACGGGTATTATCAGTTGCGAATATTTCATTTGGAGCACGCAGACGGCAATTACCTCCTGCCGTTGATTTGATTTCCACCCTGGTAATTTTGTTATTATTCCAAACGAGACTGACAATTTCAAATCCACCTCTTGCTTTAAGTCCGGATATGCTTCCTTTTTTCCAGCTGTCGGGAAGAGCAGGAAGCAGATGAAGAGCCCCATCATGGCTTTGCATGAGCATTTCGCATATCCCTGCAGTACATCCGAAGTTCCCGTCAATCTGGAAAGGAGGATGGGCGTCAAAGAGATTCGGATATGTTCCGCCTCCGCTCATATTTCCTCCTTTGGTCTTAGCCGGAGTGAGCTGATTCCTGATCATTTTATATGCATGATTTCCATCTAGAAAACGCGCCCAGAAATTTACTTTCCAGGCCATGCTCCAGCCTGTGCCTCCATCACCTCTGTATATCAAAGAATTACGCGCCGCATCAAAGAGTTCAGGAGTTGAATACGGCGAGATCTGCCTGCCCGGATACAGACCAAAAAGATGTGATACATGACGGTGCTGATCCTTTGGATTATCCAGATCCTGAAGCCATTCCTGGAGCTGACTGTAATGTCCTATATGCATTGGCGGCAATCTCCTTCTTGCGGCTTCAACCTTTTTCACAAATTCACTGTCGATGTTCAAAGCTTCAGCGGCGTGAATGGTATTTGAAAAAAGATCAAACACTATCTGATTATCCATAGTCACTCCTGCAGCTATTGAAGCAGGATCCTTAACGGAAGGCAGGCTGGGCGAATTCTCCGGAGACATTGAAGGTGAAACTACCAGCCATTTATGCGATGGTTCCTCAATAAGAAAATCGAGAAAGAACTGAGAGGCCTCCTTCAGTACCGGATAGGCTGATTTTAAATATTTCGTATCAGCGCTGTAAAGGTATTTCTCCCAGAGATCACGCGAAAGCCATGCTCCGCCCATTGGCCACATGGCATACTGGATTGCATCAACAGGTCCGGTTATTCTCCATAAATCGGTGTTGTGATGAGCAACCCAGCCGCCAGCACCATACATAACCCTGGCAGTCTCATGCCCGGTAACAGCCAATTCCCTTACCATCTGAATCAGTGGCTCATGCATTTCTGCAAGATTGGTCTCCTCAGCAGGCCAGTAATTCATTTCAGTATTTATATTAATGGTGTATTTGCTATCCCAGTCGGGGTTCATGTTTGCATTCCAGATCCCCTGTAAATTTGCCGGTTGTCCTCCTGGTTGCGATGATGATATCAGAAGATACCTGTTGAACTGAAAATACAATGCCACCAGCTGAGGGTCATTGCCAGAGGAGAAATCTCGAAGTCTGATATCGGTCGGATTTTTAACAGAATCTGTTTTGCCAAGGTCAATTTTTACTCTAGAAAAATACTCTTTGTACTGCTGCGAATGATGCATAAGAAGTTCAGGATATGACATTTTCAAGGCTCTGTTAAGATAATCTTCCGCACGCCTGCCGCCATCAGCAGATATATCACTGTAGTTTACAAAATTAGTGGCTATTGAGATGAAGATTGTCACTTCATCTGCTCCGCTGACTATAAGCTGTTTCCCTTCTGATGTTATTTTTCCTCCCACAGGCACTGCCCTGAAAAGTGATGTAAAATTAATCATACCCTTTACTCCTTCATGATCGCTCGTTCTGCCTTTCACAATGATCATATTATTATTCACCGATGATATTTCAGAAGATAAATGAGGACAGGTGCCATTAATGTTAAAATTAAGAGCCGAAGATTTATCAGCTGTCAGATGTACTACAATCACCTGATCGGGAACTGAAGCAAAGATTTCCCTGTTAAATCTGATCCCGTTGACTGAATACGAAACATGCAACACAGCATTTTCCAGGTCGAGATCCCTGTAATAATCTTTTACATTTGCTGAGTCATGTCCTGGGAAGTCAAGAAGTATGTCACCGGCAGGCTGATACATCATTCCAAAATTCTTCTTTGATTCAATCTTCTCTGAAGCAAGTTTCGTTGCCTCGCTGTATTTGCCTTCAAATATCAGACTTCGTACTTCAGGCAATGCGGAGAAAGCATCAGGATTATCGTTCCTGTTAGGTCCACCGCTCCAAATTGACGACTCATTCAGTTTGATGACTTCCTTACCGGTGTTGCCGTATATCATAGCTGCGAGACGGCCGTTACCTACAGGCAGTGCTTCCTCCCATACCTTTTCCGCAGGATGATTATACCATAACTTCATATCAGACTGCCCTGAAAGATCAGGTATTCTTTCTATTAATTCCAAACCCATCCGGCTATTATGATAGGGACAAACCCAGAAACCAGCCTTATCCCCTCTTCCGGGCATACCGTTCTCCTGAACAGAACTAAACCACCCTCCTGCTTTTTTATCAACAAAGTGATTCTTTATATAATTCCAGCAATTGGTTGAATTTTCGAGATATTTCTGTTTGCCGGTAAGTTCATACGCATTCAGATAACCTACCACGCATTCAGCCTGAGCCCACCAGCTTCTTTCGCTGCCAATCCTTCCCGTCGACCTGTCTTTCTCATAAACAAGGCTTCCGTCGGATTGGAGTCCCTCAGATGCTGCATCGGCAATTCTGATGCTTATATCCTTAACCCTCCTGATAAGCTGAGCGTCCTCAAGTACTCCTGCCGCCTCATTCAGCAGCCATGATGCTTCAATATCGTGACCATAAGAATCAACAGCAGAGGTTCTGTTCCAACCTCTATCCATGAAACAAGTCAGATGAAAGCTCCTCGGATCGATAATTTTATTGAGGAACAGTCCTACAATATCCTTCAGCCTTTCGGCTAACCTTTTATCGGGCCATACGCGGTACAGACTCGTATAGGCTTCCATCAGGTGCAGATGGGTATTCATTGTCTTCTCATCTTTCTCCGTCGATTCGCCAATAAGCCTGTCGTGAAGACGTTTCCAGTCGCGGGTATAAACTTCAAAATATCCGTCAGATTTAGTGTCTAAAGCATATCTCTCGAAAAGATTATAAATTGCTATGGCAGCATTCAGAGCTTCAGTATCGCCGGTAGCCCGGTAGTATTCCGACAGTCCATATATAAAAAATGACTGTGTATATATCTGTTTCCTTGTATCTGAAGGTTCGCCTGATGATTTAAGACTCCGGTATGCTCCTCCATATTCCTTATCTATGAAATGAGCCATTATGTAATCCTTTGATCTACGGGCAAGCCGCAGATAAGCTGTATCTTTAAGGACCCGGTATGCTGCTGAATATGTCCAGAGGATTCTTGCATTGAGGATACCTCCCTTATCTTCATCCTTCCTGACCTTATTATCTGAATCAATTCTTCCGAAAAATCCTCCTTTTCCGGAATCAACCATATAGCCTGACCAATAATTAAGGATGTTTTGGGTAAGATCGGTTCTTACCTCATCCCTTAGCTGATTAAGTCTGATTTCAGGAAATTGAGAAGTGTTATCAGCACTTTGTGACAGGGAGTGGTTAACAGTGCCGGTAATAATAATTAATATGAATAGGATTTTTTTCATAGCCAGGGTAAATTGACTATGCAAAATACAATAAATCCCGACTAATTTCCCATAAGGACCTTAAGATTATGAAGTCCTTTTTCAAGGTCATTTCCAATCATCTTTTCCATATTCATAAAAATGAGCATTAGATTGGAAGGCTATTTCATTTTTGCACTGAATTCCCAGTGAACACGGGTCTGATTTTCATTAACCGCAGTGGTTGTAATGAAGGCCCAGCTGGTGGATTTAAAAGGTTTCAGGAAACGGATCTCATAATCAATCCTTTCCCCGTCGATGATTGCCAGTATTTCCTGTTCGCCCTTGCCGACGTTTTTATTCCCCTCGCTGTCCCAGGCCGACACGAATCCGACTGTGCCATCGGTCCCGGTAAATTTTGTTTTCATATCAGGATCCATTGAGGCCCAGACACTGAATTTATTCTGGTTTGTCAGGAATTTAAGAAAATCGAAAACGGTTGATTTAGGTTTATTAATTATTACATCTCTTCCAACTGTATAATCTGTTTTTACAAATAATCCAATTACCAGAAACAGCACTATAATTGCGGCCAGTGCAACAATAGCAAATAATAAAATTTTCATAGTTGTCTCTTACAGGCTAAACAAAATGGCAATCATTATGTTCAAACAAATGAAATAGCAAATATTAATTATCACATAATAAACCTGTTAACTATTTCATCGGATGGGAAAATACAGAATTTTCCATGTCCGAAAAACCGATACCTGTACTTTGCAATTATGTTATAAAAAAAATCGCGTATGAAACCGGGTATTATTATCAGACCATAAAGAAGCTGCCAGGCACCTCCCATTATCTTAAACAGATGGAGAACAGCAGCAGACCGGCTGTAAAATTCCGACCCGTCAATTAAAATTACGGAATCCCTGAACCCGGCCGGCAATCCTTTTTCGGTAAGAAAAGATCTTCCGGCTTCCGACTGAAGAGCCGAAAATTTCACCGTGGATGATTTATCGTGCCTGATAACAAATCTCACAAGTGAATTACAAAGGTTACAGACCCCGTCGAAAAGCAATATTGGACCATAAGTGAGCATGATATACTTTAAAGTTTACCGTTTACTATAACCTTTACCCCTTCCTGATATGTAGTGGGAGTGAAACTGAACCGCTTTTCAAATTTTGAAGAATCAAAAAAATAATCGCGGTCGTACTGATACATCATTTCAGGGAATTCTTTCAGTATAGGAACAAATATTCCAAGGAGTTTCATCATCCACACGGGCATAACCGTTACCTTCTTACTGACATTCATTTCTTTTGCAAAGAGCCCGATGATTTCATCTCCTGTCAGAATGTTCCTGTCGGTAGGAAGATGCCAGATTGCATTATATGCGTCATCAGTATTCCCAAGAATTGCTGTGGCTTTTGCTGCATCGGGGGTGTAGGTAAAGGAGTGTTTCTTATTCTTGTCAACAGGCCAGTTTGCTGCCTTTCCCTTGAGGAAATTATCATAAACCATCAGAGTCAACATGCTGGCCTTGTTATCCGGTCCGTAAAAATCTGCAGATCTTGCTATCAGCGCCATCAGTCTGCCGGCTTTCACCTCATCCATGATCATCTGTGCGATCTGTCGTCTTACTGCTCCTTTTCTGCTAGGCGGATTATAGGGTGATGCCTCAGTCATATGAGGAATGGAACCAATATCATACATATAGACATTGTCGAAAAACACAAGTCTGGCGTTATGCTTCAGACATGCAGCAATTGTTGCCTTCATAAGCCTTGGCCATTTTTCTTCCCATACGCTTAGTTTATATTCAAAGCCAACTACCAGATATACCACATCGGAACCTTCAACAGCCTGATCAACCACTGAAGGATTTGATAAATCTGCCGGAAACAGTTCATCCGTCTCATTTACTTTTTTTGGATTTCGGCTCACAAGCCTTATTTTATCAGTATAAACTGTTAATTCCTTTGCCAGCAGGGAACCTATTGTACCATTAGCCCCTAAAATTGTTTGCATAAAACTTATATTAAATTATACTAATATTTTTTTGCCTGTACCCGCCGGGTATATCTAACCACCAGCGAACGGGGAGCGAATCTGATCGCATTCGCCAGTATTCTGTTTTTTAAACCATGTATAGCTACGGCTTTACCTTTCATCATGGCACGATATCCGTATTCAGCAACTTCGCTGGCAGAGGGAAATTTATTGTGCTTAAAATACTCAATATCACGACCTGAGGATACTGACTGGAAATTGCTGTGAGTTGCACCGGGACATAAAGCAGTAACTGTTATGCCATGGTCTCTGACCTCATTATTAACTGCTTCCGAAAAACTCAGAACAAAAGCTTTGGTAGCAAAGTATACTGACATAGTTGGTCCGGGTTGAAATGAGGCGGTCGATGCCAGGTTTAATATCCTGCCGCCACCCCTGCAGATCATATCAGGAAGAATCAGGCGGGTCAGATGAGCGAGCGCTGTCACATTGAGATTTATCATCTGCTCCTGCTTATTCCAGTCGCTGTCGGCAAAAAGGCCGAAATCGCCAAATCCCGCATTGTTAATAAGATAATCAACTGATATACTCCTCCCTTTTATTTCATCATAGACTTCCTGAGCCGCTCCGGGCAGGGAAAGATCTTTTCCGATGGTATGTACCCATACCCTTCCTTTTCCCTCAATCTCAACCTTAAGCTCATCAAGCTTATCCTTGCTTCTGGCCACAAGAACGAGGTTAACATCATTCCTTGCGCTCACTTTCGCAAGCTCATATCCTATTCCGTTCGACGCCCCCGTTATTAATGCCGTTTTGCTCATCTTACTTATCTCCCCGATGGTTTTAGATTTTTCCAAAATCATGATAGTATAACATTGTTAAAACTTGAAAGTTCACGGTTAGCAGACCGGTTTTCATACTTAATATTTTGTGAGTCATTTATTCATACTAAATTTGACAAACAAATAATAAGCTCCCGGCTACTTTAAACAAAATAATAAATGACAAAATTAGCAGAAACAACTCAACCACCATACTATGCAGTGATTTTTACTTCAGTCAGAACCGGTGAAGAGTATGGTTATAATGAAATGTCGGAAAAGATGTTTGATCTTGCGTCTAAACAGGATGGGTTTCTGGGAGTAGAAAGAGATTATGAATTTGAAAAATAATCACAATTACTCCTGAACTTTGATCTGAAATTTGTGTTTTTCCATGTACTAACTAGACTAAATAGAATAGCAAGATGGAAAAAGTACAAAATAAGGTAATAACCGTTGAAACGACGGTCAAGGCTCCGGTTAAAGACATATGGAGATATTGGACTGAACCAAATCATATTACAAAATGGTACTTCGCCTCCGATGAATGGCATGCTCCCGCTGCAGAAAACGATCTGCATGTAAGGGGTAAATTCAGGACCAGGATGGAAGCCAAAGACGGTAGCTCTGGTTTTGATTTTACAGGTGTATACACCTGGATTGAAAAGCTTGAAGCAATTGAGTATTCAATAATTGATGGAAGAAAAGTGAAAATTTACTTTACTGAGCAGGGCCCTGAAACAAAAGTTGTAGAATCATTTGAAGCTGAATCGAAGAATTCATATGAATTGCAGAAGGGAGGTTGGCAGGCTATTCTTGATAACTTCAGAAAATATTCTGAATCACGTCAAAAATAAAATACAGAATATACTCAGTTCAGCTTTCCTGAGAACACAGTAAACATCAATATAAATAATAAACAGAGCAGAAATGCAGATCAAAATGCATAAATTTGATCTGTGAAACGTTAACTTCTAAAGAGAGTATGTCATTCAAAAGGAATATCGTATCCCTTTTATTTTTTTGTGTCTGCATCTGGTTAAATGGACAGACTGTTGTACATCCTGATCTTGGGTTACACGGACAGCTAACATGGCTTAGTGATACGAAGATAAGAGTTGTATATGACTGGACGGACGATTCCCAGCTTCTGGACTGGTCAACAACAGAAGGATCACGTCTTGTCAGGAGTAATAATACCGTGACTATTACCGGCGGACAGGCTGATGTCAGGTCAATGATACTGAAACAATTGATCAGGACTACCAGAATATATGCCCAGGATGCAGTATCGCTAACCGCTTCAGTTCCCCATCTTAACTTCATAACGAATGTGCTCAACTGGAGCGGCTATAGTTTTAATCCGCAGGGAATTATCGGCCTCATCTATGCCTCCAACGGAGACTACTGGCTGATGAACGGTGGGTTAGCCGCATTTGCCGCACCAGTTATAGCTTTGGGAAAAAAATATACAGTCGACATTAATATCACCAATTCCCAGATCTCGGCTTTATGCAGCTCTGATAATAAAAATTATTCATACGCTCTTAGTACAACTATTGATAATGAGAGTCAGTTAGCGGTAGGCGGTTATGAGGGTGATACACAATGGGGCAAACTGACAATTGAAGGAGATATTTTGCCTTCGCTCAATGTGCCATCAGATATGATACATATAATGAGCACCGGATCGGAATTTGCACCGGTTCTTGAAGTTACTGGCAATCCCGTTATCGAATGGGTTTTCAATGATTCGACATTAAGTTCGTCGGCTACACCTGTTAAAAACTATGGAAGTGCCGGAATATATGACAATTACATAAGAGTTACACCATGGTCGTCTCTGGTTGGAATAAATCTGGGATACGATGCCGCCGACGACGGATACGGTGGTTTTACAATGGTCTCAAATCAATATGTCACCCAGATTGAGAATCTCTCTGCTGCAGGAAGCAATTTAAAGTATATCTGCGCAAGCCACAACCCTATTGCACATCTGGATCTGAGAGGATTAACCGGTTTGAAATTCGTTGAATTACTTGAATGCCGGAACCTTACAAACCTGCAATTAGGAGACCATCCTTTACTTGAAAGACTCTGTGTGGAGGATAATAACCTGTTGACTTTAAATCTTTCGGGATGCCCGGCACTGGCAGATCTGAGGGCTGCTTCAAACCTTTATACAACAATATACTGGGGATCCGCCGGTCCAAGGTTATGGCATATCTGTGTCAGAACCAATCCACAATTGAATACAAGTGTCAATGATCTGACACTCTTTCCTTATCTGACGGAATTACTGAACTGGAGTGCAAATCAGAAAGGAGCATTAGTCTGTCACAGTGCACTTATGAAATCCATAGAAAGCAATGATAATCTGTATACAAGTGCTGATATCAGCGGATGCATAATCCTTAAGAAACTGGAACTCTCGGGAAGCAAACTTGCCTCTCTTAATCTGGGATCAGCCAACAGTTTAGTCGATGTTAAATTGAAAGACTGCGGATTAACCAGGCTGCAAACAGATTATGTGCTTAATACACTCGACAGAGCCGGGCTATCGGGCGGTTACCTTGAGCTCATGGGCAATACTGTTCCATCACAGGATGGTATGATCCATTATAACAGTTTATTGGCAAAAGGGTGGACTATAAACCTTCCAATTCCAGTTTCTTCGATCGAAATAATTGCTGAGGGAGGGACAACGACTATTTCGAAAGGGCAGAATACATTAAAACTCAACGCGAATGTACTACCGACTTCAGCAAATGATAAGAAAGTCATCTGGTCAGTTATTAATGGTTCAGGAAAGGCGAAGGTCGATGAAAACGGCCTTGTTACAGCAATTGCAGGAGGAACTGTTATCGTAAAAGCCACCGCAAATGACGGGTCTGATGTTTCCGGTACTATTCAAATTACAATTGACAGGCCCGAGTCGATATACATCTCAATTAACAGTGATGTATTGACTGTCACAGTATCTGATAATCTGTTAACTTCAAAGATCAGCCTGTTAAACATGTCAGGGCAGGTTATCGAAACCAAGTCAGCAGACAATAATATAAATACCTTCAGTGTTTCCTCGCTTCCTCCCGGACTATATCTACTCAGTGTATATAAGAAAGTTATCTTGTGTACCGCGAAGGTTGTTAAACCAATATAAAATAATAAACCCAGGCTTTTATACCTGGGTTAGTCGGCCCGGAGGGAATCGAACCCTCGACCCCATGATTAAGAGTCGTGAGCCTTGATTTACTACTTGCTTGATATAGTCTGCTTTTCCGCTATTCCTTTGTGATGATTGTAGAGCAATTGTAGAATTTACCCCATTTTTTTATCTAATAAAAGTATCCATTAGGAATGTAAGATTTAATGAACCAGTTTTATGTTAATTAAACAGGTTCGATTCCTGGCATGGCTACAAATCTGAAGATTAAAATCCTGTATATTAGAAATATACGGGCTTTTATTTATAAATATGGAAACATATTGGAAACATTTACCATATTCGTACTGATTATTGAATCTATTAAATAGTGATTTAAGCAATACAAATTAATCATACTTTTGTGTCAACTCCCATACTAAATCTAAATATTTCCTGATTTTTAGAGGTATTGTTGTTTAATATGCACATTTTTCAAGACTATTAAGAATGAACCTAAAAGGTTTACTCATTCACCGGAATATATATTGGAATGAATTTCTTGTATACTATACGCATGGTTGCTTTAACAATTTTACCCCATTCTTCATTGAGATATTTTAAAGTTCTATCCCAAGCATCCATTAAGATTATATCAAGTGGATCAAAGTCGTTAATTGACGCTGTTCCGGAATTCCAGTCAGTCACTAAACGCCAGTCCAGATAGATTAATTCCTTCCCTATCTTCGGAAGAAGTATTTTAGGGAATGATTGGATACTTGGTGACATTCTTCCATGAGTCAAGTGGTTTCTATAATCCCTTATATCTTGAAGAGGGCTTTTATTATCAATCTTCCATTTATTTGAAGCTTCTTGACTTGCAGCCTGATTTGTCACTGACTCTTTTTTCTTCGGCGCCCATGGGTCGAATTGATTTGGAGTTGCTACTCTTTGCAAAAACTCAAAAGCAACATCTTGTGCTGCTGCAATATGAAAAAGACCTTCTGATAAGATATCCATATCTAAGATAGTTTGAGGACTTTTTCCCTTTAGTATATTAAGAATTTCAAATGCTCTTACTAAATGTCTAAATGTAGTGTAATGCAGTTGCGCCTTACAAATATCATCTGCTGTGTAGCCCTCATCTGTTAATTGCTGACTAGGTTTAAAATGAACGTTATCAGGCCTTTTAGTCAGTGGAACAATATGCTTGGCCCAATATTTTTCATAATTAGGAAAATCAGACTTTAAAAATGCAATCCAATAATGCTGCTCAAAACTATCTCCGTTTTTTTGTAACGTGTAAGCCATTCGGTCCCTTCTTAAAAGTTTATTTCTTTAAGGATCAGTTTTAAGAGGAGCAAGAACCAAGTCTCGCCTAGGGTATCTCCAACAGGGTTGCACTTAATTTCAATATCCCTCAGCGCAAATATCATCTCTTTCCAATTTTTCCAATAGTCATTAGGATACTACCTAGAAGTTAAATATCTTTAATTTACCCGATTACTTTTTCAAGTATAACATACATCTCCGTAAGAATGTGCCCAGCAATTATTGAACCTGTCGGTATATTTCAATCTATCCATAAACCAAAATGTTGAATCGCATCTCCTTATATTGTTATTTACCACCTACCTCAAACAAAACCATATTAATGCAGTAAATCAGCATGATACATTTAATAGTTTATAAATTTGTCCCAGATTTATTAAAACTATGTTCTATTTATTCCTGATCCAATACCAGAACAGTAACAATACAAGGCTGATGAAAGAATCCCCAATAAAAGAAAGCACGAAAGGCAGTTACAATAATTTAGACTAGTCCAAATAGAGGCCCATTTATCATCATTTCATTAGTGTTTTTCTACACTCCCCATAGAATTAGAAATGTTTAACCCAACTTTCATAGAAAATCTCGCCTTGACGCATGAAATGTTCTTTTCCATTTTTGTCGATTATCGGTTTTAACATATAGTCCATTTGACTTAATTGATTTTTTAAGCCACTCTTAAAAGCAATATATCCTGCTAAAGTAAAATAATCAACAGCTTTTCCAACGGTTTCAGGTTTTTTTAGATATTCTAATCCAATATGGTACAAAGCTCTAGTTACACCTTCTTCATCTCCGAGCTCATGACATTCTTTTTCTGACTTAAAATAGTATTCAAATGCCTTAGCAGATTCTCCCAAATATGAGTATGCTGAACCGATGTAAAAATTAATTATTCCTAATTTAACTAAATTTGGAAACTTAAGTTCAATATCTCGAATTGCGATGCTATATTCAATAACTTTTTTATAATCTTGTAAAGCAAAATACAGCTCGATAAGCCTGATATATAAATTCCTAAGTCCTGAGAAATCATTAATTTCTATTAGAATTTTTCCCGATTTCATGTAGCACTCCAGTGCCCTACTTAATTCATTTAAATTATAATAAACTACTCCTAGGTTGAAATAGGTTATGGCCAATCCTTGGGTATCACCAATACTTAGCCTCAAGGTTTCAGATTTTAAAAAGTAATGTAGCGCCTGATCCCAATTTTGATTGTGTATGTAGAATCCTCCTATATTATTATAAACGGCACCAAGTCCATTTTTATAATTCGAGTTGACCAGCAATTGTTCGGCTTTTAGGAAACACTGAAGTGCCTTATCCCACTCTCCAATCTCATTATAAAATCCACCTAAATTATTATAAGTTGTCCCAAGAGCCGAATCATCACCAATATTTATTCGCAATTCTTCTGACTTTTTATAGTATTGCTCTGATTCTGTATAATCTTTTAGAAAAGAATATATTATCCCCAAATCATTATAAATGGTTCCCAATTTTGCATTATCATGAAACTCTAAGTAAAGTTTTTCAAGTTTCAGATAATACTCAATGGCTTTTTTATAACTGCCTACTTCCGTATATAATCTTGCAACTTGCTCATAAACACTAGTAATATGCTTTTTATTACCCTGAGGGCTCGATCCAATACGCTTAAGTAACCGATTTATTTCATTTATTTTTTCTTTCATGGTGGATCCTCCTAATACGCTTGAGTTCTCCCAGTTTGTAATCTTAAAAGATCTATTGGCTTCAATCTTATGGTAATCTTGAATCCTCAGGTCAATTAACATTGAGCGATATGCCCACATATCTGGCATCTTTTCCATAATTTGCCGAATGAATAAATCCTCAGTTGTAGGTGAAATTAATGCAATTATAGCAATAGGATATGAAGCTAGCTTATCACGCCTTTGGTTGAGTCCATTGTATATTTCAGGGTTTGCTAGGATTTTGTCAAAATTTTCAATAAAGAAAAATCCAGAGCCAAGATTGTAATAGCTATTAACTAAAGATTTATAATCAATTTTACTCCCATCTACAACAAAACTAGGTCGTTCTGGAAAGTTTTTGTATAAGTCATTTTTTAGTTGATTTACAATTGAAGTTTCGTTATAACGAATCATAATAAATCGAAATGTTTCAGTTCTCAATAACTGAAACAAAGGCTTGGTCTCCTCAAAATAGTTATTTATATTCATCAACATCTTGTCTATAAAGTTGAGATTCAGCCACTATAGGATTTACTCTTTTAAACGTCCCATCATTGTATTCAAATATGATTAACTTTTCCAGCATACTCTGGATTGTTTCATCATAAGGCAATATTTTACCATCGTTGTTGCTTCTTTTTAACTCACGGAGTTTTGTCAATTCTTGAGGTAAAAGATATTGAGAAGTTTCTGCAGCCAACTTTTTTATTCCCTTTTCAAGTGCTTCATTAGAAATTACTTCAGAATTTTCATCAGTAAACATATTCGCATATTCTAGTATTCTTAAATATTCTCGTGGAGAACCACCACAATACATAATTGCCTTCCTAACAGTATCTTCACTATCAAAAAGATTTCTGTCAATGCGCTTATATGTAAACTCTATAAACCTCTGAATTGCTGGTTCAACTAGCTTGTCATCTCGTTCTCTGATCTTCACAAATGGGAAAGATACTACATGGCTAAATGAACTAAGTCTTTGTCGCTCACACATTATTTCGATTGGCAGTGTAAAAATTGTATTTGCTTTAATAAGTCGTATTCTGTTTGCTTCTTCGAGTATGATTTTTCTCCGAATATCAACACTTACAGCTTTTTCAAGCCCATCAATAATAAACAGCAATTCCTTGGCGATTTTACTCTCTCTCAATCGAATATTGACTTCCTGTATGAATAAATTGAAATTATTCGCAAAATCTGTAAAATTATTTTTAAAAACAGTCCTAATTTTTTGTGCATTCTCCTTACTGCCGGACAGATTTGATTTTAATTTAGCTGCTATTCCTAAGAACCCTAGGAAACCTGGAGTGCTTGCAGTAATTTCTACCTCAAAACCGTCTTCCTTCTTGATTGCATTATTTACCTCTTGAACTCTTTCACTAAACCAGGATTGAAGGGACCCAATAATTTTTGGTTCTATGTCTATAGCGATTTTATTTAATTCTTGAAATAGTCTTTCAAGTTGAAAGATAACGATATCCATGTATTCCATATCATTTAGATCAAGCCCAACATCAAGATTACAAGTGATACAAAAAAAAGCGTCTTTATGATGCAGCTTTTGGGTAATTTTAGAAAGTTCACATGTCTTTCCAGAACCTCTCATCCCTGCTAAAAAAAACAGAGTTGATA
>Ga0315272_10000286_pt1 | contig 24749 bp, 22 predicted proteins | sample C3_middle_MG_FD_203918 | JGI IMG/M metagenome (GOLD analysis project Ga0315272, IMG submission 203918) | Sediment microbial communities from Yellowstone Lake, YNP, Wyoming, USA - C3_middle | ecosystem: Environmental > Aquatic > Freshwater > Lake > Sediment | place: USA: Wyoming | collected...
ATGAATAAATTTACTTTGCTCAATGGGTTGGTCGCACCGCTTGATCGTGCCAATGTCGATACCGACGCGATCATCCCGAAACAGTTCTTGAAATCGATCAAGCGTTCCGGTTTCGGCCCGAACCTGTTCGACGAATGGCGTTATCTCGATCACGGCGAGCCGGGCAGGGATAATTCAAAACGCCCGTTGAATCCTGATTTCGTGTTGAACCAACCACGCTATCAGGGCGCGCAGATATTGCTGGCGCGCGAGAATTTCGGTTGCGGCTCGTCGCGCGAACACGCGCCTTGGGCGCTGGAGGATTACGGCTTTCGCGCCATCATCGCGACCAGCTTTGCAGATATATTCTTCAATAACTGTTTCAAGAACGGTTTGCTGCCGATCCGTCTGGCTGCGGAACAAGTGGATGAATTGTTCAAGGCGGTGGCCGCGAATAAGGACTACAAACTCGCAATCGATCTGGAGCAGCAAACCATCAGCGCGCCGGATGGCAAAGTGTATAAGTTTGAAGTCGAGGCCTTTCGCAAACATTGTTTAATGAACGGTCTGGACGACATCGGTTTGACCTTGCAGCATGTGGAGGAGATCAAGACGTATGAGGCAAAACTCCGCACGGCTCAGCCGTGGTTGTATGCATAACCAGTGAACCGAAAATCCCCGTAGCCCCCTTTGACAAAGGGGGCGGCATAGCGGGGGATTTGATTTCAAGTGTATTAAAACGACAGGAATTTGAAATGAAAATCGCAGTATTGCCGGGTGACGGCATCGGGCCGGAGATCGTTGCCCAAGCAGCCAAGGTGCTGGAGGCGTTGCGTAGCGACGGCTTGAAGATCGAATTGGAATATGCGCATATCGGCGGTGCGGGCTACGATGCGGCGGGCGATCCGTTTCCGGCGGCGACTGAAAAGCTGGCGCTCGCAGCCGATGCAGTGCTGCTCGGCGCGGTGGGTGGTTATCAGTACGATACGCTGCCCCGGCCTATGCGTCCGGAGCAGGGGCTGTTGCGCATCCGCAAAGGTCTGGGCCTGTTCGCCAACCTGCGTCCCGCGATGGTGTATCCGGAATTGGTCAATGCTTCCAGCCTGAAGCCTGAGTTGGTGTCGGGTCTGGACATCATGATCTTGCGCGAACTGACCGGCGACATTTATTTTGGCCAGCCGCGCGGTATCCGCACGCTGGACAACGGCGAGCGGCAGGGATTTGATACCATGCACTACAGCGAGTCGGAGATCCGTCGCGTGGCGCATGTCGGTTTTCAGATCGCGATGAAACGCGCTGGTTTGAATGGCAAGGGTAAAATGTGTTCGGTGGACAAGGCCAATGTGCTGGATACCAGCATGTTCTGGCGCGAGATCGTGACCGAGGTTGCGAAGGAATACCCGGCGGTGGAGCTGTCGCACATGTATGTGGACAACGCCGCGATGCAGCTGGTGCGTGCGCCCAAGCAGTTCGGTGTGATTTTGACTGGTAATATCTTCGGCGATATCTTGTCAGATGAGGCATCGATGCTGACCGGTTCGATCGGTATGTTGCCTTCGGCTTCGCTGGATGCGAACAACAAGGGTCTGTATGAGCCGTGCCACGGCTCTGCGCCGGACATAGCCGGCAAGGACATCGCCAATCCGCTGGCGACCATTCTGTCGGTGGCGATGATGATGCGCTACACCTTTGCGCGTGAAGACATCTCGCAGAAGATCGAAACAGCGGTGCGCAAGGTGTTGCAGCAAGGGTTGCGTACAGGAGATATTTACGAGCCGGGCATGAAAAAAATCGGCACGGCAGCGATGGGTGATGCAGTCGTCGCAGTACTATAAACTAGAATTTACTTTAGAGAGATGAAGCATGAGCAAGCAATATGACGTTTGTATATTAGGTGCAACTGGCGCGGTGGGTGAGGCGATGCTGTCCATTTTGGAACAGCGCAAGTTTCCGGTGCGCAATCTATATCCATTGGCCTCCAGCCGTTCGGCAGGGTCAAAGGTGCAATTCAAAGGGGAAGAGATCACTGTTATCGATGTGGACAATTTCGATTTTTCCAAGGCACAGATCGGCCTGTTTTCGGCAGGTGGCAGTGTGTCGGAAAAATACGCTCCGATCGCTGCGGCGGCCGGTTGTGTGGTGATCGACAATACCGCGCACTTCCGTTATGACCGTGATATTCCGCTGGTCGTGCCGGAAGTGAATCCGCACGCCATCGCGCAATACAAGAATCGCGGCATCATAGCAAATCCGAATTGCTCGACCATACAGATGCTGGTGGCACTCAAGCCTATTCAGGATGCGGTAGGTATCGCGCGTATCAATGTGGCGACTTACCAGGCGGTTTCAGGTACCGGTAAGGAGGCGATCGACGAGTTGGGGGAGCAAACTCGCGCACTGTTCAACCATCAGGACGCCAAAGCCGTGGTCTATCCCAAGCGCATCGCTTTCAACGTGTTGCCGCAGATCGATGTGTTCATGGAAAACGGTTACACCAAAGAAGAAATGAAGATGGTTTGGGAAACCAAGAAGATCATGGAAGATGATTCCATTGTGGTCAATCCGACTGCGGTGCGCGTGCCGGTTTTTTACGGGCATTCCGAAGCTGTGCATATAGAGACCCGCAAAAAGATCACTGCCGTCGAGGCGCGCGCCTTGCTGGAAAAGGCGCCGGGGGTGATTGTGATGGACAAGCGTGAGCCAGGCGGTTACCCGACACCGATCGATGCGGCGGGTAATGATGCCACCTATGTGGGCCGGATTCGCGAGGATATCTCTCACCCTATGGGCTTGAATCTATGGGTGGTGAGTGACAATGTGCGCAAGGGTGCGGCGCTGAATAGCGTGCAAATTGCAGAGATTTTGATTGTGAAATACCTCAGTTGAGACATAATGCGAAGAATATTATTAGCTTGTGCTTATAACTCTATGATGTTATTTTATATTCTCAAGTTAACAAGGTGAGGTTGATCGCGTGCGAATATCACTGCTAAAACAACTTATAAATCGGCTGATTACACTACCCTTTTTCTGGGTCGCCGCTTCTTTGGTGCTGTCCGCACCTGCTTCTGCCATGGGTTTGGGCGGGATAAATGTGGTTTCTGCATTAGGCCAGCCGCTTAAGGCCGAAATTGAAATAGTGTCAGTCAGTAAGGCTGATAGGCCCAGCTTGGCAGCTCGCCTGGCCCCGCCCGATGCTTATAAAAGTGCAGGGTTGGAATATCCATTTGGTAACAACTTCAGGTTTCAGATCGAAAGTCGTGCGGATGGTGAACCATTCCTTATGGTCAGCAGCGCGAAATCGATCAGTGATCCATTTGTGACCTTGCTTGTTGAATTGACGTGGTCATCCGGCAAGCTGTCACGCGAATACACTTTCTTGCTTGATCCGGTCGGTTACGTTCCGCAACAACCTGCGCAAGCTGAAGTGCAAGCTGTTGCGCCAGCAGTGCAATCCGTTGTGCCAGCGGTGCCAACAGCCGCATCGGGAATACCGGCTGCGCCAACGGAAGCTGCAGCAGCAACAGAAGTTCCTGTTGCGCCGCCAGAAGCTGTCACCACGGCGGTTGCCTTGCCAGAAACTGTAACTACATCTGAGGTGCCTGTCGCGGCTGCAGAGACTGAGACAGCATCGGGCGTGCCAGCCGCACATCCAGAAACTACAGAAGTAGCAGTAGAAGCTGAGCCTGTGGTCGGTGGAGGCTCTGTGGGTGTTGTCACCACTCCGGAAAATCAAGAGTGGCTGGTAGTTCGACGCGGCGACACGATGACTGAGATTGCTGACCAGTACAAGCTGGCGGATATTAGTCTGGAACGAATGCTGGTTGCGTTATACCGTGTCAATGTCAAAGAATTTGACGGAAAGAACATGAATCGCATCAGGGCAGGCAAGATATTACATTTGCCCAAACAGGAGGATGTTGAGCGTGTGACACAACCCGAAGCGGTGAAAGAGATTCGCGCCCAGGCAGCTGATTGGAATGCCTACAGGCAAAAACTGGCCAGTGCTGCCGCGACCACCAAAGAATCGCAATCGGCTCAGCAAGATGTCGGGGGAAAAATCAGTAGTTCGGTTGCTGATAAGGCTCCAGTTGCCAAGGAATCCGCCAAGGAGGTGCTAAAACTATCCAAGGGCGAAGCTCCGGGAGACAAAGTTGCGCAAGGACCCGGCGCTGTGTCAGCGCAAGACAAGAAAAATGCTGCGCAGGAAGAAACGATTGCAAAAGCCAAGGCTGCCAAAGAAGAGAAGATGCGCACCGCAATGCTGGAAAAAAATATCCAGGATATGAAGCGCCTCGCGGAATTGAAGGCCGCGGGTACAACCCAGCCCCCTGTCGCCGCTGATTCGAAAATTGCCGTGGTTTCACCGCTCGCTGCTGCAAGCCAAGTGGCTGCAGCAAGTGCAGTGAAGCCGGCTGCTGTGGCAAAACCGAAGTCAAAGGAAGCTAATTTGCAGCCTGCATTGGTGGATCAGATTCTTGGAGAGCCGCTCTATCTGGCCGGCGGAGCGGGGGCCTTGCTCGCTTTGGGCGGAGCAGGTTTCATGTTATGGCGGCGGAAAAAAAAACCTTCGATTGAGGTAGCAGAAGAAGAGTCTGGAGATGCTACTGAGGATGCCGGTTCGGTAAGCGATTACTTGTCTGAACCGGTCAAGCCTTCCGCGGACACCGGAGATTTTACCCGTACGGTGGTCACTCAGGCTGAAGATGTTTCCATGGATGATAACGTCGATCCAATCAGTGAAGCAGATCTCTTCCTGAATTTTGGACGTGATGCGCAGGCAGAGGAAATACTCAAGGAGGCCTTGAAAACCACGCCAAATAATCACCAGATACACCTCAAACTGCTGGGTATTTATGTCAATCGCAAGGATGCGAATTCCTTTTCGGCCATTGCGAGCGAGTTGAAAGATTCAGGTGATGAATATGCATGGCAGGAAGCAGTCGAAATGGGTCGTAAACTCGATCCGAGCAATCCCTTGTATGGAGGTTCCGGCGCTTCGTCGACACAGGCTCCTGCAGCGCCATCTGCATCCGGGCTCAATTTTGATTCGGGATCGGCGAACAAAACCGTGGTTATGTCGGCAGGTGACATGGCTGCCATACATCAACCGACAACGATGGATTTTGCTGGTATCGCTGCGCCTGCGGTTAGTGAGCCGGTTGCATCACCCAATCTGGATGATTTGATTTTTGATGTGACAGGTGGACATACATCCGCGCCAGCGGCACAGCCGGCAGCAAGCAAGCCTGCTAAACCTGCTGACGATGGCGCAATGGAGTTCACGATGGATTTCCCGGTAGCGGATGCTGTTAAATCGGCAGTTGCAGCACCAACTTCAGCGAGTGATTTTGGCGGAATCAGCCTGAACCTTGGCGATACTGCAGCACCAAGTGGATCATCAGCCGAAAACAAAAGTGACCAGTGGCAGGAAGTAGCAACGAAGCTGGATCTGGCCAAGGCATATCAGGAAATGGGCGATGCAGATGGTGTGCGTGAGATTCTTGCGGAGGTCTTGAGTGAAGGCGATACCGAACAACAAGAAACCGCGAAATCCATGCTTAAGCAGCTCGGCTGATCAAATGTCTCGGTCATGACGGCAGCTCATGATTGGGCTGCCGTTTCTTTTTGGGTAAGCGGTTTTTATTGGAGTGATCAGTGAAGTTTCATCCCGCAACGCAAATAATTGTCTGGTGTTTTCTAGTTGCAGCGATGCAGGCACTGTCGCTTGGCCTGTTGCTGGCTACAGCCGGATTGGCTCTGCTTTGTGCTCTGGTGATATCCGGAAGAAAATTCATCCAGTTATTGCGCCGCACCCGCTGGATCATGTTGTCGATATTGCTGGTCTACGCTTACAGCACTCCCGGACAGCCGATGCTGGATGGTCTTGGCATGTTCAGTCCAAGCCGTGAAGGGTTGACCGATGGCGTGCTGCAGCTCACACGTTTGCAGGCTGCGTTGGCCGGATTGGCAATATTGCTGGATCGGCTGCATCGCCAGCAGCTGATCGCCGGTTTGTACACTTTGTTCGCTCCATTGAGGCTGGTCGGCGTGTCGCGCGAACGGGTTGCGGTGCGCCTGGCTTTGACGTTGCAATATGCCGAGGCCGCGATGCTGCGCAAGACCAACACCTGGCAGGACAACCTTCGCGGCTTGTTTGAACCGCAAGACGAAGCCGGCAAACAGATGGAACTGACGCTGTATCGTTTTGGTATTAACGACGGGCTATTGGTGGGCTTTGCGCTGCTGCTATTATTTTGGACTCTGAGATGAGGATAGGGCCATGAGGATAGCTCTGGGTGTGGAGTATGATGGTTCGTCATTTTGCGGCTGGCAAAGCCAGGCGGATGGGCGGACTGTGCAGGACACGCTGCAAGCTGCGCTGAGCCAAATTGCGGGCGATAATCTCGCAGGTGACCAGCCTGTCGAAGAGCAGATTTCTGTCATCGCGGCGGGTCGCACCGACACAGGTGTACACGCGCTCGAACAAGTGATCCATTTTGACACCCATGTCGAACGTCCGCTGACTGCATGGGTGCGTGGCGTAAATTCCTTGCTGCCGGACAGCATCGCGATACATTGGGCACACCCGGTGCCGGATGAATTCCATGCGCGCTTTTCCGCGCATGGCCGCAGTTACCGCTATCTGTTGATCAATCGAGCCGTGCGCCCTGCCATTAGGGCGGGCAAGGTGGGCTGGTTTCACGCTCCGCTCGATGTCACCGCGATGCAGGCCGCAGCGCAATGCCTATTGGGCGAACATGATTTCAGCGCGTTTCGCGCTTCGCAATGTCAGGCAAAGTCGCCGGTGAAGCGCCTTCACCAGCTGGATATTCGCAGGCAGGGCGATATGCTGATATTTGATGTGAGTGCCGATGCATTCCTGCATCACATGGTACGTAACATGGTCGGCTGCCTAGTGTATGTGGGCAAGGGTAAATATCCGCCGGCATGGCTGGCCGACGTATTGTCCGGTCGTGAACGTAGCCGGGCTGCACCGACCTTCGCGCCGGATGGCTTATACTTGCGCCATATAAAGTACGAGACCAAGTGGGGGTTGCCACAAATGGAGAACGAGACAATGTCAGGGGTGTTCTTGTGACGCGCATCAAGATATGCGGCATCACCCGTGCCGAGGACGCGCTGGCCGCGGCACACAGCGGCGCAGATGCCATCGGGCTGGTGTTTTATGAACGCAGTCCTCGCCATGTCGACATTGATCTGGCCGCGCAACTCGCCGCCGTGTTGCCACCATTCGTGACGGCGGTCGGTTTGTTCGTTAATGCCGAAGCGGCTTTTGTGCGCGAAGTTATAGCGAGTGTTCCACTGGAGCTGCTGCAATTCCACGGTGATGAAACACCAGAATATTGTGCGCAATTTAACAAGCCTTATCTGAAAGCTATCCGCGTCAAACCAGGGGTGGATTTGCTACAATGCGCGTCCGATTTTCGCAGTGCCAAAGGATTGCTGCTGGATGCACATGTGGAAGGGATGCCGGGCGGAACCGGCACCGCATTCGACTGGACCTTGATTCCCAAGCAGTTGCCGCTCTCGGTGATCTTGTCCGGCGGACTGGATGCGGAAAATGTCGTGGCGGCGATCAAACAAGTGCGGCCCTACGCGGTGGACGTGTCGAGTGGTGTAGAGGCGAGCAAAGGAATCAAGGACGCAGCGAAGATCGCAGCGTTCATCAACGAGGTTAAACACATTGACTTACAACTATCCCGATAATACCGGACACTTCGGTCCCTACGGCGGCATTTATGTCGCGGAAACCCTGATGGGCGCACTGGAAGAGCTGAATCAGGCTTATGAAAAGTATCGCCGCGACCCCGAGTTCATCGCCGAACTGAACTACGACCTCAAGCACTATGTGGGTCGTCCCAGCCCGATCTATCACGCCAAACATCTGTCCGAACATCTCGGCGGCGCGCAGATCTATCTTAAGCGCGAAGACCTCAATCATACCGGCGCGCACAAGGTGAACAACACCATCGGCCAGGCGCTGCTGGCCAAGCGCATGGGCAAGAAGCGGGTGATCGCCGAGACTGGCGCGGGCCAGCACGGGGTGGCGACAGCGACTGTCGCGGCGCGTTACGGAATGGAATGCGTCGTGTACATGGGTTCGGCAGACGTGCAGCGCCAGTCGCCCAACGTGTTCCGCATGAAGCTGCTCGGCGCGACTGTGGTGCCGGTAGAGAGCGGGTCAAAGACGCTCAAGGACGCGCTCAACGAGGCGATGCGCGACTGGGTGACCAACATCGAAAACACTTTTTACATCATCGGCACGGTAGCCGGCCCGCACCCGTATCCCATGATGGTGCGCGATTTTAATTCTGTCGTCAGCAAGGAAGCCGTGGTGCAGATGCCGGAGCTGGCAGGTCGGCAACCAGATGCGGTGATCGCCTGCGTCGGCGGTGGCTCGAACGCGATGGGCGTGTTTTATTCCTACATCGACATGCCCGGCGTGAAGCTGATCGGCGTGGAGGCGGGCGGGCACGGTATCGCCAGCGGCGCGCATGCTGCGCCACTGACCACCAATAGCCCGGTGGGTGTGCTGCACGGCAACAAGACCTATCTGATGCAGGACGAAAATGGCCAGATCATCGAGACGCACTCGATCTCGGCAGGACTGGATTATCCCGGCGTCGGCCCGGAGCACGCTTGGCTGAAGGACAGCGGGCGTGCGGAATATGTCGCAATCAACGACGATGAGGCGTTGCGAGCATTCCATGACCTGTGTCATCTTGAAGGCATCATTCCCGCGCTCGAATCCAGTCACGCGCTGGCACACGCGATGAAGATCGCGCCGGCGATGGGCAAGGACAAGGTGCTGCTGGTGAATCTGTCCGGGCGCGGCGACAAGGACATCAATACAGTGGCGCGTTTATCTGGAATCACCTTATGAGCCGTATTCAGGGTACTTTTGACAAGCTAAAGCAGCAAAAGCGCAAGGCGCTGATACCGTTTGTTACGGCGGGCGACCCAGATCCGAAACTGACCGTGCCGTTACTGCATTCGTTGGTGGAAAGTGGTGCGGATGTGATTGAATTGGGCGTGCCGTTCTCCGACCCGATGGCGGACGGGCCGACCATACAACGTGCTTCCGAGCGTGCGCTCAAGCATGGAGTTTCGTTGCATAACGTGCTTGACATGGTCGCAGAATTTCGCCGCAGCAATTCCGCCACGCCCATCGTGTTAATGGGTTACGGTAATCCGATCGAGGCGATGGGCTGGGAAACGTTTGCAAAACGTTGCGCAGAAGTTGGCGTGGACGGCGTGCTGACCGTAGATTTTCCGCCGGAAGAAAGTCATGTGGCGTTTGCGCATCTGGACAAGCATGGCATCGATCCGATCTTTCTGCTCGCGCCGACCAGCACCGATGCGCGTATGGAACGTGTTGCCAAACAGGCGCGCGGTTATGTGTATTATGTGTCGTTAAAAGGCGTCACTGGCGCGGGGAATCTGGATCTTTCTGCCATCGCGGAAAAGATACCGCAGTTGCGCAAGTACATCAACCTGCCCATCGGCGTGGGCTTTGGTATCCGCGATGCAACGACCGCGCTGGCGGTGGCGAAGCTGTGCGACGGCGTGGTGGTCGGCAGCCGCATCGTCCAGGAGATCGAAAACTCGACCGGGCAAAATGTCGTTGCCAACGTGAGCAAGTTGGTCAAGGAATTAAGGCAAGCTGTAGATAAGGCATAAAGGAGAAAATAACATGAGCTGGTTCCATAAATTATTGCCGCCCAAGATCAAACGTCGCGAGGGCGATTCCAAGAAGAACGTGCCTGAAGGTTTGTGGACCAAGTGCCCATCCTGCCAAGAAGTACTGTATCACTCCGATCTGGAGAAAAATCAGAGCGTCTGCCCGAAGTGCACACATCATCACCGCATCACGGCGCGCGTTCGTCTGGACGCTTTGCTGGATGGCGAGGGCCGCTTCGAGATTGGCGCTGAAGTGCTGCCGATAGATACGCTCAAGTTCAAGGATCAGAAAAAATATTCGGAGCGCCTTGTTGTAGCCAAGAAAAACACCGATGAGGATGATGCGCTGGTGGTGATGCAGGGCAGCATCCATGCGGTGCCAGTAGTGGTGGCTGTATTCGAATTCGCCTTCATGGGTGGATCGATGGGTTCGGTGGTAGGCGAGCGTTTCGTACGCGGTGTACAGGTCGCGCTGGAACAAAAATGCCCGTTCATCTGCTTCGCTGCCAGTGGCGGTGCGCGTATGCAGGAAGGACTGCTGTCGCTGATGCAGATGGCCAAGACCTGCGCCGCGTTGACTCAACTCAGCCAGGAAAGACTGCCGTTTATCTCGGTACTGACCGACCCGACCATGGGCGGGGTGTCTGCCAGCTTCGCCTTCATGGGCGACGTGGTCATTGCAGAACCCGGCGCGTTGATCGGCTTCGCCGGCGCTCGAGTGATCCAACAGACCGTGCGCGAGACACTACCAGAAGGCTTTCAGCGCGCCGAGTTTTTGCTGGAGCACGGCGCGGTGGACATGATCATCGACCGTCGCGAGATGAAGAATCAACTGGCGACGCTGATCACGCTGCTGACCAAGCAGTCGGCTGTGGCGGAAATCCAGGCGGCGGCGTAACCTGCGTTAGTCAGCGCAGGGCGCAATACCCGGCAGGCATTGCGCCCTGCAAGACAATATGCCCAACTCTCTAGCCGACTGGCTAACCTACCTCGAATCCCTGCATCCCAAAACCATCGCGCTCGGTCTGGAGCGTGTGGCGAAAGTGAAGCAGCGGCTGAATCTCAATCCCGATTTTCCCATCATCGTAGTTGGCGGAACCAACGGCAAAGGTTCGGTGTGTGCGATGCTGGAAAGTATTCTGCACGCAGCCGGATACCGCGTCGGCTGCTACACCTCGCCGCATCTGTTGCATTACAACGAGCGGGTACGCATCGCCAGGCAGCAGGTAAGCGATGCGGAGTTGTGTGCTACGTTTGGAAAGATAGAGCAGGTGCGTGTAGGTCGGGTTTTAACCCGACAGGATGATGTCGGGAGGAAGCCAGACTTAAAAATTTCGCTTACCTACTTTGAGTTCGGCACGCTGGCGGCTATGCAGTGTTTCATCGAGCATAAGGTGGATGTTGCGATATTGGAAGTGGGGCTGGGCGGCAGGCTGGATGCGGTGAACGTGTTCGACAGCGACTGTGCGGTGATCGCCAGCGTGGACATCGACCATGCCGATTATCTGGGCGATACGCGCGAGGCCATCGCTTATGAAAAGGCGGGGATCATGCGGGGTGGCAAGGTGGCCATCTGCGCGGATGGGGATGTACCGCTGGCGATTTCGGATCATGCTGAAAAAATCGGAGCGGAGCTTTGGCAGATCGGGCGGGAGTTCAGCTTTACGCCACATCAAGGCCAGTGGGATTACCGCAGTAAGTCAGGTTCACGCAACGCGCTGCCTTATCCGGCATTGCGCGGCTCGTTCCAGCTTGCCAACGCCAGCGCGGTGCTGGCGGCGCTAGATGTGCTCAAGGATGAATTACCAGTAAGCATGGATGCGGTGCGGCGCGGGCTAGGTGAGGTGCAACTGGCGGGACGATTCCAGTTCGTGCCGGGCAAGCCGACCCTGATCCTGGACGTAGCGCACAATCCCCATGCGGCGCGTTCACTGGCGCAGAATCTTGCCAGTCTGCCGCCGTGTCAGCACACTTATGCGGTGTTTGCAATGCTCAAGGATAAGGATATGGCAGGCGTAGTGGCGGCACTGGATCCGCTTGTCGATACCTGGCTGGTGGCGGGCATAGATGCACCGCGCGGGGCGACTGCAGGCGAACTGGAGCACGCGGTTAGACAGCGCTTGGGGCGTGGCGATATCCTGCCCTTCAAAAGCATCGCCGAAGCGTTGCGTTATGCCTGTAATGCGGCAGGCGAAAATGATAGAATCATCGCCTTCGGATCGTTTTACACAGTGGCAGAAGTGATGCAGGCGCAAGGACTTCATGTCACCTGACAATCAAACCGGCGAGATTTCAAAGAATGGCAAAACAGATCACAGACGATGAACAGAATCTCAGGCGCAAGGCACGTCGCCGGTTGATAGGGGCAGTCGCGCTCACGCTGGTGGTGGTGGTTGTGCTGCCGATGGTGCTGGACAGCCAACCCGCGCCCAGCGGGCGGGACATTGAGCTGAACATCCCGAATCAGGATAAGGCTGGTGCGTTTATGTCCGGCGTGGCGGTTCGGGAAGGCGTTAAAGGCAATGCTGCCGCCGCTTCCGCAGTCGTGGTGTCGCCGTTACCAGTTGAGAAGATCGCCCTGGCCAATGATATCAAGTCGGGGGCGCAAACCAACACGGCCAAACAGGTTGTCGATTCTGGCAATGAATCAGCTGCTGCAGCCAAAGCCGTGACAGTGGCGACGGGCAAGGTGCAGCCTGCAACTTCCAAGCCGGTCAATGTGGGTGCAGATAGCTATGTGGTGCAGATCGGCGCCTATTCGAGTACGGATAAGGCGAAACAGGAGTTGTCCAAGCTGAAAAAGTGGGGCTTCAGGGCCTATATCGAAAAGGCGGGCGACAAGACACGTGTGCGCGTGGGGCCATATACCGAGCGGGAAAAAGCTGAAAAGGCGCTGCACCAACTGGAAAAGCATGGCTTGCATCCCGCAGTCATGAGTGCTAAATGAATGGATTGGATGTTGGTGTAATTGCCATAGTGCTAGTTTCGTTGTTGATCGGATTGTGGCGCGGATTTTTGTATGAGGCATTGTCGCTGCTGGGTTGGCCGATAGCGTTTCTTTTGAGCAGATTCTTGTCCGGTAGCATTGCCCCGCTGTTGCCGATCGCGCAAGAAGCTGTTCGCATTACGGTGGCTTATGCGCTGGTGTTCGTCGTTGCATTGATCGTGTGGTTCATGCTGACCAGACTGGTCTCCGGAATGATGAAGTCAAAGGCGGTGGTCTGGACGGATCGGGTGATGGGCGGGTTATTCGGGATATTGCGCGGCGGGCTGGTGGTGCTTGTTCTGGTTTGGTTGGCCGGCATGACGCAGGTCCCGGAGCAAGCATTCTGGCGCGGAGCGCTGACGAGCAGGCCGCTTGAAGACATCGCCCTGCTGACCAAAGCGTGGTTGCCTGACGACATCGCGAAGCGCGTGCAATACAGAACAAGAAGTTAGTGGCGATCAGTCTTTTGGGTAGTTAATTTTTGGGATATATATCATGTGCGGCATACTCGGAGTGATTTCTCAGTTTCCGGCCAATCAACTGTTGTATGACGGCCTGCAAGTGTTGCAGCATCGCGGGCAGGATGCTGCCGGTATCGCAACGCTGGACAACCATACCTTCCACCTGCACAAGGACAATGGGTTGGTGCGCGACGTGTTCCGAACCCGCCACATGCGTTCGCTGCTCGGCAACGCGGGAATCGCGCATGTGCGCTATCCGACTGCAGGCTCCGCGGTGGATCACAACGAGGCGCAGCCGTTCTATGTGAATTCACCGTTCGGCATCGTGCTCGGACACAACGGCAACCTGACCAATGCCGAAGAGCTGAAGAAACAGTTGTTCGTGGAAGACTTGCGCCACGTCAATACCAATTCCGATTCGGAAGTGTTGCTAAATGTGTTGGCGCACGAGTTGCAAGCCAAGTCCAAAGGATTGCGTCTGGATGTGCAGACCATTTTTGACGCTGTATCCGGCGTACATCAACGCTGCCGCGGCGCATACGCCGTGGTGGCGATGATCGCGGGATATGGTTTGCTGGCGTTCCGCGATATTCACGGTATCCGTCCACTGGTAGTGGGCACGCACGAAACCGAACATGGTACGGAATATTTGGTTGCGTCGGAAAGCGTGGCGCTGGATACGCTGGGCTTCAAGTTTCTTCGCGATGTTGCGCCCGGTGAAGCGGTGTTCATCGACTTCGATGGCAATTTTTATAGCCAGCTATGCAGCGATAAGGCCAGTCTTAATCCGTGCATTTTCGAATACGTCTATCTGGCGCGGCCGGACTCGGTGATCGATGGCGTGTCGGTGTACGAGACGCGTTTATATATGGGCGAGTATCTTGCCGACAAACTGAAGCGCCTCTGGGGCAAAGTGGATATCGACGTGGTGATCCCGATCCCGGATTCAAGCCGGCCCAGCGCGCTGCAACTGGCGAACCGCCTCAAGATCCCGTTCCGCGAAGGCTTTGTGAAGAATCGCTATATCGGCCGCACCTTCATCATGCCGGGGCAGGCCATGCGCAAGAAATCGGTGCGCCAGAAATTGAACGCGATCGGTGTTGAATTCAAGGGTAAGAATGTGCTGCTGGTGGATGATTCCATCGTGCGCGGCACCACCAGCCGCGAGATCGTGCAGATGGCGCGTGATGCCGGTGCGCTGAAAGTTTATTTCGCCTCAGCCGCGCCACCGGTACGTTTCCCGAATGTATATGGCATCGACATGCCCAGCCGCCACGAGCTGATCGCCACCGGACGCAGCGATGAACAGATCTGCCGCGAGATCGGTGCGGACCGTATCATCTATCAGGATCTCGATGACCTCAAAGCGGCCGTGAGAAAAGCCAATCCGGATATCACGAGTTTCGACGCTTCGTGTTTTGACGGCAGCTATATCACCGGTGACATCACGCCACATTATCTGGATGTGATCGAAGCCTTGCGCGGCAACGTGGACGCCAACAAGCATGCTGACGACGATCAGATGGAATTGAATCTGGCTATAAGCTCTACTTCGATGTGAATGTTGTCTTGCCAGTTGTATTGGAGCATGCAATGAAATATTTGTCGCTTGGCCTGGTTGTCGCTGGTTTGTTTTTTTCTCCTCTATCGCACGCTGCTGAAACACTCCTGCCCTGGGGTAGCGCGAGTGAAATCAACCAGGTCTATAGCAAGCAGAAGGTGGTTTTCGATACCACCTCGGCTACGGTGGAAGGCCTGACGAGCATACTTGATCGCGCCAGTTTTATGAGCCAGCTGAATGGCGCCGATCCGTTCGAGACAAAAATCGTGATCATGCTGCATGGCGGGGCGATCCCTTTTTTTGCCAGCAAAAATTATGCAAGGAACAAGGAGCTGATGGTGCGCGCGCAGAGCCTGTCGGTAGGTGACGTGGTTGAGTTCAGGATGTGCAAGGCCTCGGCCAAACTGCAGGGATACAAGCCGAATGATATTCACGGTTTCATCAAGATGGTGCCGATGGCAGATGCGGAAATTGTGCGCTTACAGCAGGAGGAAGGTTTTGCTTACATGCGCTAGCCAGCAAATTGGTGACATGTGCAACGAACAATCAAACTATATGGGGCAGATCACGCTTTCAAGGTTCTCGAGTTGACAACATCAGAAGCCAAGTGATAACTTTCTACCTGCGCCGATTTGAGGATCAGCTTGCGGGCGCTTAATAAATACTGCTAAAGCGTGGGAAACCCGGTTTAGCGCTAAGCTATCCGGGTTTTTTACATGGCGACAGAAATCGTAGCGAGCGAGCCGACATTGTGGGAGCCCGGAGCACAGGCGCCGGAGTGTACACACAGTACACGAGGATGCCGAGCACCGCGCGACCGCGATGCCGGTTCGCGTAGTAGATTTATGTCGTTATGTATATTTTAGGGGGTAATCATGTCTGAACCATCATATCAACCGGAAACACTGGCGGTGCATGCCGGCACGGCGCGCAGCCAGTTTGGCGAGCACAGCGAAGCATTGTTTCTGACTTCCAGCTTTGTGTTCGATAACGCCGCGCAAGCCGCCGCGCGTTTCATCGGCGAACAGCCGGGCAACATCTATTCGCGTTTTACCAATCCGACTGTCACGATGTTCGAGGAGCGGCTCGCCGCAATGGAGGGTGCGGAGCAATGTGTCGCGACTGCCTCCGGCATGTCGGCGATACTGGCGTGCGTGATGGGCGTGCTCAAGGCGGGTGATCACATCGTCGCTTCGCGCAGCTTGTTCGGCGCGACAGTCAACCTGTTCAACAACATCATCAAGAAATTCGGCGTCGAGACGACATACGTTTCTGCCACCGATGTTGCCGAGTGGAAAGCTGCCGTGCGCCCGAATACCAGGCTGTTTTTCTTGGAGACGCCGTCCAATCCGCTTACCGAAATTTCCGACATCACGGCGATCGCTGCTGTGGCAAAACAATGCGGTGCGCTGCTGGCAGTGGACAACTGTTTCTGCACGCCAATACTGCAACGTCCGTTGGAGTTGGGCGCGGACATCGTGATCCATTCTGCGACCAAGTACATCGACGGGCAGGGACGTGCGCTGGGTGGCGCGGTGCTGGGCAGCAAGAAGAACCTGGAAGGCGTGTATGGTTTTCTGCGTACGGCGGGGCCGACGATGAGCGCGTTCAATGCCTGGATATTCTTGAAAGGGCTGGAGACGCTGAAGATTCGCATGGATGCGCACAGCGCCAATGCGCTGGAACTGGCGCGCTGGCTGGAAGCGCAACCGAATGTCGCGCGGGTTTTTTATCCGGGTTTGCCCTCGCATCCGCAGCACGCGCTGGCGATGAAGCAGCAGAAGACCGGCGGCGGGATCGTGTCGTTCGAGGTCGCTTCATCCCGGGGGAGCGGCAAGGACGCGGCATGGCGCGTGATTGACAACACCAGACTGCTGTCCATCACCGCGAATCTGGGCGATACCAAAACCACCATCACCCACCCGGCCAGCACCACCCATGCGCGCATCACACCGGAAGCGCGTGCGGCGGCAGGCATCACCGATGGACTGATACGCATCGCTGTCGGCTTGGAGGCGGTCGTGGATATTCAGAATGATCTGGCGCGTGGTTTGGGGTAAAAAAATAAACTGGCCCACGAAAAACACGAAAAGTACGAAAATATTCACCAAGGTTTCCGAGCGCATGGGCGGAACGACACTCGTCTTCATGACTTGGTTTGTTTCGCGTTTTTCGTGGATCAATAGGGGTTGTTTGCTTAGATGAATACACTCGCCACACAAGTCGGAGCACTGCTCAAATCTCACGGGTTGATGCTCGCCACTGCTGAATCCTGCACCGGCGGCGGCGTCGCGCAGGCGATCACCGACGTGGCGGGCAGCTCTGCCTGGTTCGAGCGCGGTTTTGTTACTTACTCCAATCTGTCCAAGCAACAGATGCTGGGTGTGCGCGAGGCGACGCTCAAGCAGCATGGTGCAGTGTCCGAAATGACCGTGCGCGAGATGGTGGCGGGCGCATTGCAGCACAGCGCTGCACAAGTGGCATTGGCGGTGAGCGGTGTGGCGGGGCCGGGCGGCGGCACGGCTGAAAAACCGGTCGGCACGGTGTGGTTTGCCTGGGGATTCAGGGATAAACCGTGCATCGTGCAACTGCATAATCTTGGCGGCAATCGGGCAGAAATCCGCTCGCAGGCGGTACATATCTCCCTGCAGGGCGTAGTTAACCTGCTGAATAAATTGGCTGAAACCGCATAATAACAATAAGAGAACGAACGTTCTGTACAAATGCAAAATGATGTGCCACAATCCGCTATCACTTTTTGCCAACATCATTTTGAAGGGGAATAGCAATGGATGACAATAAATCGAAAGCACTGGCAGCGGCTTTAAGCCAGATTGAAAAACAGTTCGGCAAAGGCTCGATCATGCGCCTCGGCGAAAATGACGTGGCGCGCGACATACAAGTCGTGTCCACAGGGTCGCTGGGTCTGGACATTGCGCTGGGTGTGGGCGGATTGCCGCGCGGCCGTGTGATTGAAATTTACGGCCCGGAATCATCCGGCAAGACCACGTTGTCTTTGCAAGTCATCGCCGAGATGCAGAAGCTGGGCGGCACGGCAGCATTCATCGACGCGGAACATGCGCTCGATCCGCAGTACGCGCAGAAACTCGGCGTGAAGGTCGAAGACCTGTTGATCTCGCAGCCGGACAACGGCGAACAGGCGCTGGAAATCACCGACATGCTGGTGCGTTCCGCTTCGGTGGACGTGGTGGTGATCGACTCGGTCGCTGCGCTGACACCCAAGGCGGAGATCGAAGGTGAGATGGGCGATGCGCAAATGGGCCTGCATGCGCGCCTGATGTCGCAGGCGTTGCGCAAATTGACCGGCAACATCAATCGTTCCAACACCATGGTGATCTTCATCAACCAGATACGCATGAAGATCGGCGTGATGTTCGGCAACCCTGAAACCACCACTGGCGGCAATGCGCTCAAGTTTTACGCCTCGGTGCGCCTCGATATCCGCCGCATCGGTGCGATCAAGAAAGGTGACGAGGTGATCGGCAATGAGACACGCGTGAAAGTGGTGAAGAACAAGGTCGCCCCGCCGTTCCGCGAAGCATTGTTCGATATCTTGTACGGCGAAGGTATCTCGCGCGAAGGCGAGATCATCGACCTCGGCGTACAGCACAAACTGGTGGAAAAATCCGGCGCTTGGTACGCCTATAAGGGTAACAAGATCGGGCAGGGCAAGGACAACGCGCGCGAATATCTGCGCGAAAATCCGGAAGTCGCGCGTGAGATCGAAAACAAGGTGCGCGAAGCCGTCGGCGTGGCGTTACTTGACCCGGTTGTAAAGCCCACAGCGAAAGCTGCCGAAAAGGCGAATGCAAAAGCGGGTAAGCCCATTGAGGAAAAGGCCTGAGATCCCTGAAATGTTTTCCGTTCATCCTGAGTGCCGCGCAAAGCGCGGTGTATCGAAGGAGAACGGAAAACGCTCGGCCCGCCCGGAGATAAGTCTGCGCGCGCGAGCCCTGCAATATCTGGCTCGGCGTGAATACAGCCGCGCCGAGTTGCGCGGCAAGTTGTTGCCGCATGCTCAACCCGACGCAGAAGATTGTTTTGATTCCGGGCAGGCACAACCGGTCGATCTGGATACGCTGCTGGATGATCTGACCGCACGCGGCTGGCTGTCCGATGAACGCGCCGCTACCCAAATGGTACACGCCAAACGCAGCCGTTTCGGCACGCAACGCATCACCCATGAGCTACGCCAAAAGGGCCTCGCGGAAGAGTTGATCAGCGAGGCCATGCCGCAGTTGAAAGAAACAGAACTGGATGCGGCGCGCGAGGTGTGGAGAAAGAAATTCGGCGCAGCGCCGCAGGACGAAAAGGAAAAGGCCAGGCAAGTTCGATTCTTACAATCGCGCGGTTTTGGTTTTGACGTGATTTTTCAAGTGTTGCGACTGACTGCTTCCCCAGAGGATTGATTCTTTGAACCCGCATCAATTCATCCCGAACGTCAACATTAGTTCGCTCGATCAGCAGCTCGCTGGACATCTGTTGAGCCACATCACCGTGATAGCGCACAAACTCAAATTGCAGCTTGCCGTAGTATGAGGCTGTGGTCGTTACACCCCCGTTATCTCGATGCCAAAGGCTTGGTAGCGTTGTGGCGCGAAAGTTTGCTGGCGCAGAAGGTGCTCGCCGGGGCGACCAGGGGTTATCGAAATCATCCGCAGTTGTCGCGCTTTCGCAACCAGCCTGACGCGCAAGGTGCGATTGCGGCATATCTGCGCGAGGTTCAGCGCGAGGCGGAACGGCGTGGTTACCGCTTCGATGCAACGAAGATCGGCCAGTGTGCAGAAAGAGTGTGCATAACTGTCACGCGTGGGCAGATGGAATATGAACTGGCACATCTGCGCGCCAAGCTGGTGTTGCGCGATCCGGCGGCATTGCAGCACATGGCTGGGGTGAACGAGCCCGAGCCGCATCCCCTGTTCGAGGTGGTGGCGGGGGAAGTCGAGGCATGGGAAGTGGTGCGCTGAGCGGTTGCGGTTGCGGCAGGAATGGTATGATGCGCACCTTGTCCGGTGTGCCCTGAAGCCGCCTGTTACAACGTTATTCGCGATGGATGCAAAATATGAAAAGCAGTGAGATCCGCCAGAAATTCCTGGATTACTTCGCCTCAAAGGGCCACACCGTGGTCTCTTCCAGTTCGCTGGTTCCGCATGAAGACCCGACGCTGTTGTTCACCAACGCGGGGATGAACCAGTTCAAGGATGTATTCCTTGGTTTCGACAAGCGTCCCTATACCCGCGCCACTTCGTCGCAGAAATGCGTACGTGCCGGCGGCAAGCACAACGATCTTGAAAACGTAGGTTACACCGCGCGCCATCACACCTTCTTCGAGATGCTGGGCAACTTCAGCTTTGGCGACTACTTCAAGCGCGATGCGATCAACTATGCGTGGGAATTATTGACGGTTGTCTACAAGCTCCCCAAGGACAAGCTGTGGGTGACAGTGTATGCCGAGGATGACGAGGCCCATGACATCTGGACCAAGGAGATCGGCGTGCCCGCCGAGCGCGTGATCCGCATCGGTGACAACAAGGGCGCGCGCTATGCGTCGGATAATTTCTGGATGATGGGCGACACCGGCCCGTGTGGTCCGTGCACGGAGATCTTTTACGACCACGGCTCCGACATCTGGGGCGGCCCACCCGGTTCGCCCGAGGAAGACGGCGACCGTTACATCGAGATCTGGAACAACGTGTTCATGCAGTTCAATCGCGACGAGCACGGTGTGATGCATCCGTTGCCCAAACCATCGGTGGATACCGGAATGGGTCTGGAGCGCATTTCGGCGGTATTGCAGCATGTGCATAGCAACTATGAGATCGACCTGTTCCAGAATCTGATCTGTGCAGCGGCGCGCGAAACCAAAACCAACGACCTCACCAATAATTCGCTCAAGGTGCTGGCCGATCATATCCGCGCCTGTTCATTCCTGATCACTGACGGCGTGATCCCGGGCAACGAAGGGCGCGGTTATGTGCTGCGCCGCATCATCCGCCGCGCCATCCGCCATGGCTACAAGCTTGGAGCGCGTGCGGCGTTCTTTCACAAGATGGTGCCGGATATGGTCACTGAAATGGGCGTGGCTTTTCCGGAGCTCGCCGCGGCGCGGGTGCGCGTGATGGAGATCCTCAGGCAGGAAGAAGAGCGTTTCTTTGCCACCATCGAACATGGCATGGCGATTCTGGAGAGCGACCTGGCCGAGATGCACAAGCATGGCATCAAGGTGTTCAACGGTGAAACGGCATTCAAGTTGCATGACACTTTTGGTTTTCCGCTAGACCTTACCGCTGACATCTGCCGCGAGCACAAGATCGCAGTGGATGTTGCGATGTTTGACATCGCGATGTCCCGCCAGAAAGAACAGGCGCGCGCGGCGGGAAAATTCAAGGTGGCGGCGAATCTGGAATACAGCGGCCCGGCCACCGCATTCCACGGCTACGAGGTGCTGGAAAACAATGCCAACGTGCTGGCCTTGTACAGGGACGGCGTGTCGGTAAACGAGTTGAATGAGGGCGAGATCGGCGTGGTGGTGCTAAATGACACGCCGTTCTATGCCGAGTCCGGCGGACAGGTCGGCGACCGCGGTGTATTGCACAGCGTGCATGGCATCTTTGCTGTCGAGGACACGCAGAAGATACAGGCGACGGTGTTCGGCCATCACGGCGTGGTCAAGACCGGCAAGCTGACTGTGGGCAACAGTGTCTCCGCACGTGTGGACATGCAGGCACGCGCATGCACTGAGCGCAACCACTCGGTCACGCACCTGATGCACAAGGCGTTGCGCGAAGTGCTGGGCAGCCATGTGCAGCAAAAAGGCTCGCAGGTCGATCCGGACAAGACACGTTTCGACTTCGTGCATACCCAGCCGATGACGGATGCAGAGATCATGAAAGTGGAAGCGATCGTTAACGCCGAGATACTCGCCAATGCAGCGACACAGGCGCGCGTGATGTCCATAGAAGACGCGCAGAAGACCGGCGCGATGATGCTGTTCGGCGAGAAGTACGGCGACGAGGTGCGCGTGCTGGACATCGGTTCATCGCGCGAATTGTGCGGCGGCACGCACGTCAAGCGCACCGGCGATATCGGGCTGTTCAAGATGTTGGCCGAGAGCGGTGTCGCAGCGGGGGTGCGGCGCGTGGAAGCGGTGACCGGCGAGGGTGCGCTGGCTTATGTGCAGCAGCAGGAAACGCAATTGCAGCAGGTGGCGGATGCCGTGAAGTCGCAACCACAGGAAGCCGCAGCGCGTATCTTGCAGATCCTCGATAACGTCAAGGCAATGGAGAGAGAGCTGGCACGGTTGAAATCCAAGCTTGCCAGCGCGCAAGGCGATGACCTCGTCAATCAGGCGGTGGATTGCAAAGGCATCAAGGTACTGGCTGCGCTGCTGGAAGGTGCGGATGCGGCGGTGTTGCGTGAGACGCTGGACAAGCTCAAGGACAAACTTAAGTCCGCCACGATTGTGTTGGCAGCGGTAGGTGATGGCAAGGTCAGCTTGATTGCAGGTGTTACGCCAGATCTCATTGCGAGAGTCAAAGCAGGTGAGTTGGTGAACATGGTCGCCCAACAAGTCGGAGGCAAGGGCGGCGGCAGGCCCGATATGGCGATGGCAGGAGGCACACAACCCGAGCATCTGGCAGCCGCACTGGCTTCTGTTCCAGTTTGGGTCAAGGCAAAGTTATAATGTGATGGACTTGCTGCTGGGCAGCCGAGTACGGCTATTTATAGGGGTGTCATGATAAATAAAAACAGCTACAACGTATTGCTGGTTGATGACGATCTGCATCAAGTTGATCTGGCTCGGAGAGCCGTAGCTGACTGTTGCCCCGAGATCAATTTGACTGCAGTAGGCGGGGGTGAAGCCGCACTGGAATGGTTTAACGCTTGCATCGAGCAAAAGGGGCAAGTGCCGCACATCCTCCTGCTGGACCTGAAATTGCCAAAACTGGATGGATTGGCGGTATTACGCAGTTTGCGCTTGAATGACGTTACGCGTGATATTCCTATCGTGGTATTTTCTGCGGAATACACTCAGGAAGACGTGCTGATGAGTTATCAGGTAGGCGCGAACAGTTTTGTACCCAAGCCGTCGGACCTTGAACAGTTCAGTGAGTTTATTCGCGAACGTCTGGCGTACTGGAAGCATCCTCTGCAGCGCGAACTGGCATTTGCCGTGAAGGGTGGGACAACGGAGACGATTTGATCGTTACGTTGCCAGCGCGCTATTACTTCATTTTTCCTTCAACCGGAAAATAATTTGCATGTCGGGTTAAAACCCGACCTATACGCCCTGCATAAAATCCATCTGATATGAAATTAATCGTGCAGGTTGCATAAGCAAAACACAACCCGAGCTACCGCACTAAAACGGTAATTTCAGGTGTGGTGCAGCCTGCTGGAATATCCTGCGGAAGTCATTCTGGATGCGCTGCAAGCCGCTCTCGCTGTCCGCCTCGAAACGCAGCACGATCACCGGCGTGGTATTGCTGGGACGTGCCAAACCAAAACCGTCTGCATACTCCACACGCAATCCGTCCAAGGTGATAATTTCTTTAGTATCTGTGAATTGCGCTGTCTTTTGCAGTTGCGCGAGCAGCGCGTGGTTCTCGCCTTCGGCGGTGTGGATGTGCAGCTCGGGTGTGCAGAAGGCGTCCGGCAAGGCGTTCAGCGTGGCATTAGGATCTTTGACTTTGCTCAGGATTTCCAGCAGACGTGCGCCGGTGTACAGGCCGTCATCGAATCCATACCAGCGTTCCTTGAAAAACATGTGGCCGCTCATCTCGCCAGCCAGCAACGCGCCGGTTTCGCGCATCTTGGCTTTGACCAGCGAGTGGCCGGTCTTCCATAGTGTCGGTTTGCCGCCGTGCTTGCGTATCCAGTCGAACAGATTGCGTGTGGACTTGATGTCGAAAATGATCTCTGCACCGGGATTGCGACTTAACACGTCAGCGGCGAACAGCATCAGTTGCCGATCCGGGTAGATGATCTTGCCATCCTTGGTGACCACACCGAGGCGATCGCCATCGCCGTCGAAGGCGAGCCCCAGTTCGCTGTCGCTATTCTGCAATGCTGCAATCAGGTCTTCCAGGTTGTGCGGGTCGGAAGGGTCGGGGTGATGGTTGGGGAAATGTCCATCCACTTCGCAAAACATCTCCTGCACGGTGCAACCGAGCTGGCGATACAGGTTCGCGACATAAGCGCCTGCCACACCGTTGCCGCAATCCACAGTGACTTTCATCGGCCGTGCCAGCTTGATGTCGGAGACGATGCGCGCGATATAGTCCGCACTGATGTCCTGTTGCATGTAGCTGCCGTTGCCGTGAGTCAAATCATTTTTCTCGATGCGCGTGCGCAGTTGCTGGATAGCCTCGCCTGACAGGGTTTCGCCCGCCAGCACCATCTTCAGGCCGTTGTAATCAGGCGGATTGTGGCTGCCAGTGAGCATCACCGCACAGTTGGTATTTAATTGATAAGCAGCGAAATACACCATCGGGGTGGGAACGCAGCCGACATCGATCACGTTGATGCCGCTCTTGCGGATGCCGCGTGCCAGGGCAGCGATCAGTTCCGGGCCGGACAATCGTCCATCGCGTCCGATCGCGATCGTGTGTTGTCCGCGCGCAGTGGCTTCAGAGCCGATCGCATGGCCGATGGCCTCGACTATGTCGGGTGTCAGCGTCTTGCCGACGATGCCGCGTATGTCGTAAGCCTTGAAGATCTGCTTGGGTAGATCATTTAACATGGATTTATGCCTGTTTTGGAAGTTGCATTTGCTCGATCTTTTTCCAGATGAGTGCCGAAGTGAGCTGGTTCATGCAGTTGAAATGTCCCAACGGACATTCGCGCTTGAAACAGGGGCTGCACTTCATGTCGAGCTTGACGACTTCGGCTTTGGACGAGAGCGGCGGGGTGAACTCCGGGCTGCTGGAACCGAACAGCGCAAGCATCGGTCTGTCGAGTGCGGCGGCCAGATGCATCAAGCCGGAATCGTTGCTGATGACCAGCTGCGCACACGAGAGCAGCGCGATGGCATCCG
>Ga0315272_10000289_pt1 | contig 24728 bp, 23 predicted proteins | sample C3_middle_MG_FD_203918 | JGI IMG/M metagenome (GOLD analysis project Ga0315272, IMG submission 203918) | Sediment microbial communities from Yellowstone Lake, YNP, Wyoming, USA - C3_middle | ecosystem: Environmental > Aquatic > Freshwater > Lake > Sediment | place: USA: Wyoming | collected...
TGTTTGCGCCTTTTTGTTTGTGGGCCCAGCTGGGCTCGAACCAGCGACCCCCTGATTATGAGTCAGGTGCTGCTAACCAGCTGAGCTATGGGCCCAGTTTTTGGTGCCCTTAGATTCACTTAAGAATCGTGTCCTCCGTAGCCTTGGCGAAGGAGGATGGGCCCGATAATAAAATTGGACTGCAATATTAGTTATTTGAATGTAATTATGCAAGCCCCCGGTAAAAAGAAAATTTATCAGCTCTCTTTCTTGAGGTATTCCATCAATACATTAACAGCCTCATCCATGTCGTGGCCAAAAGTAAGGATCCCGGCCCTGTCGCCCGCCATTATGATGATCCTCTTCTCAAATACCTCAGGCTCCTTAAAAATCTTCAGTATATCTTTTGCCAGACCAAGTGTTCCGTAATCCATCGATGGATTGGTTGTGGGAACTTTATAAATAAGCTCATTCCACAGTTCAATGTTATGAACATGAACAACGGCATTAGCTCCAGGGTCTGCGGAATAAATTGCAGCATGTGTAAGGGATTCCGATGAAGCCTTCAATGGACCGACACATTGAACAGCATTATCATCAATATTAAACGAATTCACTTTAACATAGTGACCCGGCTCAAGCTCAGGGATCTCTCCTGTAGCAGATCCTGTAATAACAAACTGGTTGCCGCCCCTGATCCTCATACTTATGTTTCCAAAGCCGACTCCGTTCTCATAAGCACCGATCAGATCCATATTGAAAAGAACCTCTCTCCAGTAATTGATTATTTCATACTGCTCATCAGAAATAACGGGTCCCGACTGATTCCAATGACAATTGAACTTTACTACCCCTTCCATATTAATTGAATTTATATGAAAACATTTCTTTAATATCTTTCTCTGCAGCCCTGCAGATCCCTTTTTCAGTTATAAGTCCTGTTACAAGCCTGGCGGGTGTGACATCAAAACCAAAATTTGCGGCTATGGTATCTTCCGGACAGATCCTTACTGACTTAACCTCTCCGTCGCATAGACCTGTAATATGTGTCACCTCTTCCGGGTTGCGCTCTTCAATGGTTATCTCTTTCACTCCGTCGCTTATACCGAAATCAATTGATGATGACGGCAGAGCACAATAAAACGGTATTTTATTGTCAAATGCAGCGAGCGCCTTAAGATAAGTCCCGATCTTATTGGCAACGTCACCTTTTCTTGTTGTGCGATCACTTCCAACTATAACAATATCAACCATTTTTTGTTGCATCAGGTGTCCCCCGGTATTGTCCGGGATAAGGGTATAAGGTACCCCGTTTTGTCCCAGCTCATAGGCTGTGAGCTTTGCTCCCTGGTTCCTTGGACGCGTTTCATCGACCCAGACATGCACAGGAATTCCCTTTTCATGCGCCAGGTAAATCGGAGCTGTTGCTGTTCCATAGTCAATACACGCAAGCCATCCGGCATTGCAATGAGTAAGAATATTTACCGGAGCGCCTTTCTTTTTTTTGCTGATAGCTTCAATGAGCTTTAATCCATGTTTACCTATCTGACGGCAATTTTCCTTTTCCGTATCACAGATTTCCAGAGAAGCTTCTAGTGCTTTTTTTGCCAAAAGTTCAGTGTTATGTTCATCTCTTATCTTCTCCATGACCCTGCCAACAGCCCACGAAAGATTTACAGCTGTTGGCCTGCAGGAGATCAGGTATCTTGCCGCATTTGACAGGTGTTCGCGTATGTTAGTCTGGGAAGTGATTTCCAGTGTCGCAAGATAAATCCCGAAAGCGGCTGTTGCACCTATGAGAGGGGCTCCTCTTACAGTCATGTCGTCAATGGCATTGTAAACATCATCGACCGACCGAAGATCTTTTATCTCAAAAAGAAACGGAAGTTTTTGCTGATCAATGACCCGGATGACTGTCGGATCATTTTCGTCAACCCATATGCTCTGATAATTTTGATTGCCGATCTTCATTTTAATGTTCTTCCTTTTCCCGAACAAATTAATCATCAAAAATACAAAATATTAGAGTAATTGTAATTCTTACACGATTCTTATATGTGGTCGGGTCATTGCGAGCGTAGCGAAGCAATCTTCCCGCTAAAGCGGGATCCCCGCCCAGCTGTTTCGAATTATCGACCAGTTTATTCGAAGGCGTTGGTTTGTTTTTTAATATTATTATCTTTGTATGGGAAGGACGCTAATATCAAAATCAAGACTGTATATGATTAATAAAGAGGAGTTTAGAAAGAGAATTATCCACACAGCTGGTCAGATATTCAGTCATTACGGGTTCAAGAAGACTACGATGGATGAGATAGCCAAGGCATTAAAAATGGGCAAAAGTTCTATTTATTACTATTACGAAAGCAAGGAGGATATCTTCGAAGCAGTGGTTCTTTATGAGGCTAATGTGCTTAGAAATGAGCTTACTACAGCCATTAAATCAGTCGATTCGCCTATAGAGAAGATGAAGAATTATGTGTTCGTGCGGATGAAATCATTCGAAAAACTTTCGAATTACTATAATGCCATCTTTGATAAAAACCTCGATCATTTTGATTTTATAGAGACGATACGAGAAAAATATGACAGGGAAGAGCTTGCGATTCTGCGACTGATAATTTACGATGGAGAAAGAAAGAAGGTCTTTAATGTTGTTAACAGCGAGTATACTGCAATGGCTATTCAGACGACCCTTAAAGGACTTGAAGTGCCGCTTTTCTGGAAAAAGAAAGAGGTAAATATAGAGAACAGGCTCAATGCAATACTTGATGTCCTCTTCTACGGAATAGTGAAGATCTGATGAGTCCTATTTTATATCAGCTATCTTTTTGTTTTTAAGGCTCCAGTATAATCCTGCGATACCCAGCAGAATAAATGGGATGCTTAGCCATTGTCCCATGTTTAGCTTCATTGTAGCTTCAAAAGCGACCTGATCTTCTTTCAAAAATTCAATAAAGAAACGGGCAGTAAAAACAAGGATACACAAAAGGCTTATAAGCATTCCCTGATAGTGTTTCCCTTTCTTTGACCAGTAGATGCTGAAAAGAAGAACGAAAATTGACAGGTAAGCTAGCCCCTCATAAATCTGGGTAGGGTGTTTTGGCGCAACTTCGTGGTTCCTGAGAAAAACAAAGCCCCAGGGTACAGTAGTTTCAATTCCGTAAATTTCAGAATTCATCAGGTTGCCCATCCTGATCAGAAAACCTGATAATGCAACCACAATAGCGATCCGATCGAGCACCCAGAAGTAATCTTTCTTCTCTTTCTTTGAGAAAAACCAGATTGCTGTAAGTATTCCTATAGCCGCTCCATGACTTGCAAGTCCACCATGCCATATCATCAGGATCTCAAGAGGATGACTTAAATAATAAGAGGGTTCATAGAAAAGGCAGTGGCCAAGACGTGCTCCGAGGATAACTCCGAAAGCCATATAAATTGTTAATCTGTCAAGTACTGCCTCCGGGAGGTTCTCATTTTTAAAAATCCTGATCATAATAATATACCCCAGTAAGAAAGATGATGCGAAAAGCAATCCGTACCATCTTACAGCAAAAGAGCCGATCCGGAATATTTCAGGATTTACATCCCATGGAATAACAAGTAAATGCATAATTGACTTTTTTTGTTGAGACAAAGGTAGAAAATATTATTATTGATTCTAACCCCGGGTTTTTAACAATCAAACAAATTGATGCCGGAAAATTCAATCTGCAGGTAAGTTTATCGGCATTAACAATGCGTGGCGTATAAACTGATAATTAGGCTTCTTGATGTTCTCTGACAGAGGCGTAGAAGTTAATACGGATATTCAAATAATCTTTTAATGAAATGAATCTTTAAAAAATGATGTAAGTTTGTGAATCATAAACAGACCGATGAATTTATGCACAGAAGAATAATCATACATCTTGCCCTTATATCAACTCTTGCTGCTGTTGTTATCAGTTGTGCCAAGATCAGTTCTCCATCGGGAGGCCTCAGAGACAAGCTGCCGCCTGTTGTCGTGAAAAGCAATCCTGTGAACGGCGTAAGGAATTTTAAAGGCAAAAAGATCGAAATAGTGTTCAACGAATATGTAGTACTTGACAATATTACTGAAAAATTCATGCTTTCACCTCCTGTAAAAAAGCAACCAAGGGTTCAGATCAGGGGGAAAAGCGTTGTGGTTGAATTCGATGAAAAACTCAAGGATAGCACAACCTATACTCTTTATTTCCAGGATGCAATTAAGGACCTGTCTGAAGGCAATATCCTTAAGAACTATCAGTTCAGGCTTGCAACAGGACCATACATAGATACCCTTTCTGTAACCGGGAATGTATTTAATGCACAGAACCTTGAAGTTCCGGAGAAAACAATTGCCATTATGTACAGGGAACTCGCCGATTCCGCGGTAATAAAACATCTCCCGGATTACATTACAAGAGTAGATGCAACAGGATATTTCAGGATTGACAATGTTCGTCCGGGTAAATACAGGATCTACGGAGTAAAAGATGGTGATAACAGTAAAAACTATAACCTGCCGGACGAAGAATTTGCATTTATGGACTCTACGGTAATGATCAGCAGTGCAAAGAACTATATTCCTCCTCCCAAGATTGTCGCTGATACGACGATCACTAAAAAAGTGGTAAGCAAATCTGCAAAAACGCCCAAAGACACAACAAATGCCAAAAAGGCTCTGCCAAAAGTAGAAGAATTGCCGCCACTTGATGGAGAATATAAGCTCTATCAATTTCTTGGTCCGAAAAAAACACATTATCTCACAAGCTCAAAAAGAGAACTTAAGTACCTTCTGGTCTATACTCTTTCACTGCCGCCCGACAGTATGAAGTTTGAATTCTCAATCCCTGGCACTGATCCGAAAGCTTATTTTCAGGAGGCAAGCCGGAACCGCGACACAATGAGAGTATGGCTTACTGACAGTACGCTCTATTCGACACAAACTATCCGAACAATTGTAAAATATCCATTTACTGATACCCTGGGCATTACCGGGTACAAACCAGATAGTATCCCTATGAGTATTGCTACACCCAGGGTAAACAGATCCGCAAAGCCTCAAAAAGTTAAAAGGACAGTCTTCACGATGGAAAATAATATAAGTTCAGGTTTGCTAAAGCCCGGACAGACAATATCTTTCAGATCCAAAACTCCATTCAGGGAGCCCGATACCACACACATCAGACTCTTTGAAATAATTCAGACTGCACAGCACAGAATTCCATATAAGCTTGTCAGGGACAGTTCAATTTCCACCCGATATTTCCTGAAAGCAAAACTCGACGAAAAGAACAAATATTTTTTCGTTGCAGACAAAGGTTCATTTGCAAATATTTTTAATGAGTATTGCGATTCAATAGGAATTAAATTTGCTCTTAAGGATCCTGAGAAATATTGCAGAATAACAATGGATGTCGTAAACTACACAGGCAACAGGATCATACAGCTTCTTGACAAATCGGAAAAACTGATCGCAGAAAATTATATGACAAAGGACGGTACGGTAGTATTTCCTTTACTTGACCCCGGCTTTTATCGTCTTAAAGTCATATATGATCTTAATGGCGACAGAAAATGGACAACTGGTGATTTTGCGTTGCATCGGCAACCGGAACCAGTATCATATTATCCGACTGAGATAGAACTGAGAGACGGATATGAGCTGACATATTCAGGTGCAAGAGCCTGGAACATTGGCATCAAAAACGTTAAAGACTATAAGCTCAGGAATAAGGCGAAAGGGAAATAGCACAAGGATACTGAATAGCAACCCGACAAAGCTGCTTTCATATCTCCCTGAAAATCAGGCTGCCGGAGACTTTACAGGCAGGATTCAATTTGTTGAAACAGAATTTTTAGGAATTATGAAATTTTTATTGTAAATTTGGTTCTTTAAGTTCCGAAGTAAAACTCAATGACAGAATGAAAATCGCAGAAGTACATAAATTAAAGCTTGAAACTGAGTATCCTGCGCTGGAAGAAATTTCTGATTTGCTGGATAAACAGGATGGACGTCTTCTGATCGATACAATTAACTGGAAAGGATACGACTACAGGCCTGATGTGGCACTGGCAATTGCATACGGAGAGAATGAAATATTTCTGAAATACTATATTAGAGAGAACTACTTCAAAGCCGAAAAGACTGACACCAACCAGATGGTTTGCGAAGATTCATGCGTTGAATTCTTTGTTTCGCCTGAGGATGACGGAATATATTATAACATGGAATTCAACGCTATCGGAACCTGTCTCCTGGGAACAGGAAGAGACAGGGCGAGCAGCACAAGAGTAAAACCCGAGATAATCTCAAAGATACGTAGACTTACAACTGCCGGGAATGAACCGTTCAGTGAAAAGACGGGCGAATATGTCTGGGCAATTACAATTGCTATTCCCTTTGAGGTATTTCTTCATCATGAAATAAAGGATCTTAAAGGCAAAATATTCAGGGCTAATTTCTACAAGTGCGGTGACAAACTTACTGTTCCGCATTATGTGACATGGAACCCGGTAGGAACAGAAAATCCTGATTATCATCAGCCGGAGCATTTCGGGTTATTGAAATTTGTTTAAAATGAGAAGGAGCCCCTCTGCCGCTGCGCGGCATCTCCCCTAAAGGGGAGAACGTTTGGTCACTCAACAGGTTTAAACCTGTTAACAAAACAGGACAAACCCTCCTTTAGGGGGGAAGGGGGGCAGAAACGAGAAGAAGAAATATTAAATATAACAAATAAAAATTTACAAACATGATTAAAGGCAACGCGCTCATCGGTCAGTCAGGAGGACCGACCTCCGTGATAAACTCCAGTCTGGCAGGAGTTATTGAAACAGCTCTCTCTTCATCTTTCATAGATGAGGTATATGGAATGCACTTTGGAATTGAAGGCTTCATGCAGGAATGGCTGTACGATCTGGGAAATCAGCCACGTAATATCATTGAAGGACTGCGCCATACTCCATCTTCGGCATTGGGGTCTTCACGCCATAAGGTACAGGAGAAAGACCTGCCTGTTATTCTGAATGTTCTTAAGAAATTTAATATCAGGTATTTCTTCCTTATCGGGGGCAACGATACAATGGATACTATTCATCGTGTTGAAGCCTATTGCCGTAGTGAAAAGTATGAACTTGTAGGTATTGGTATTCCGAAAACGGTCGATAATGACCTTTTTGGTACCGACCATACTCCGGGTTTTGCATCTGCTGCCCGATCAAATATTCTCAATGTGATGCAGGCAGGAATTCTTGCCCGGGATATGCAGAAAGTCGACACATTTGTTATTTATCAGACAATCGGAAGAGATGCAGGATGGCTCGCCGCAGCAACAGCGCTGGCCAGAAAAAATGAGGAAGATGCTCCACACCTTATCTATGCTCCTGAATTTCAGTTCGACAAGGACAAATTCCTGAAAGAAGCTGATGCGTGTATTAAAAAATACGGTTGGGTGTCTATCGTATGTGGTGAGGGACTGAAATTTGCTGACGGAAGTCCGGTTAGCGCAGCGACCACCAAAGACAAGTTCAATAACACTGAATTTGGTGCAATGGGTGGTGCCAGTGTCGGCCTGAGCCTTCACAGAATGATATCCGGAGAATTCGGATACAGGGGAGAATTCCAGATCACTGAGTCGCTGATAATGTGCGACTTTGTCAGAGCATCAAAGGTTGATCTTGAGGAAGCTTACCAGTGCGGTGTTGAGGCAGTAAAACTTGCCGGAAAGGGTGAATCAGGTTATATGGTCAGTATCAAAAGGGTTTCAAACAGTCCTTATGTGATTGAATTCGGGAAAGTTCCTTTGAAGGAGGTAGCGGTTTCAGCCAAACCAATGTCACTCGACTATTTCAATGCTGAAGGAAATCATGTCTCTCCGAAATTCATTGATTATATAAAACCGCTTGCAGGAGATCTTCCTGAATTTACACGTCTTGAAAAAATATTTGCAAAACAAAAATAATAAATCAGCTATGACCAAAGAATTTAATAAAGTTGCTCTTTCTATCCATGCTCATCCTGATGATGCTGAAGCCTGGAATGCCGGTGTCCTGAAGTTGTTAAGAGACAAGGGATATAAAATTGTTATAGCCACAATGACTGCAGGTGACCTGGGAGGCTGCAACATGACTATGGAGGAAACAGCTAAAGTCAGGATTGAAGAGGCAAAAAAAGCAGCTGCTGTGCTTGATGCGGAGTATTATATGCTGGGAGGCACCGACGGATTTCTTTTTGATACTAAAGAGATGAGGCTGAAAACGATTTCGCTGATGAGAAAAATCAATGCCGGCATCGTATTCACGCATCTTCCTTCGGATTATCATTCGGATCACCGTACTACGGCGAATATTGTCGAAACAGCTGCAATGGTCTCATCACTCGGCACTGTACCCGTGAAGGAAAAGCCGCTTGATATAACCCCGCTGCTTTATCATACATCACCCCTTACATTATCTGATCCTCTCGGATCACAGATAGTGCCTCCGCACTTTTTTGTGGATATAAAAACAGCTGTTGAGGCAAAAAAACAGATGCTCGGATATCATATCTCACAGATTGAGTTAATGCAGCATATGCATAAAATGAATGACTTCTTCGGATATGTTCTTGAAGGAAACAGGAACTATGGTAAGATGGTCGGTATTGAATATGCTGAAGTATACTGGCAACACCTTGGTGGTGGTTTTCAGAAAGAATCACAGATACAGAATGATCTATCAGAATTTCTCATCAATAAAATGAAATAACTATGAAACTAACAGAAGAAAAGTACAATAAGTATGCCCTTGTGAGGGAGATAATGGAGACCCCGGCTATCATTAAGGCTTTTAATCCAGAGGTTGCTGCACCGTTTGTACCGGAAGTGAAAAAACACAAAGGCCTGTTTCTTACAGGAGAGGGCAGCAGCAGGATTTTTCCTGCCAAAAGAGCAATTTATGCTACACAGAAGCAGGGAATGACATTTCCTGTAATGACCGATGGCTGTACTCAGGCAGAAGAATACAACCTGAAGGACTTTACAGTTTTTGCTGCATCAAATTCGGGGCAGACGAAGGAGGTTGTTCGTCTTACTACTTCATTGAAAAAACTAAGCCATCCGGCAGTTTTCGGACTTACTGCATATCCAAAAACCAAGCTTGAAGAAATTGCATCAAGAACACATATCCTTTCCTGCGGGAAGGAGGAAGCATGTGCTGCAACCAAGTCGGTTGTTGAACAGGGTCTTTTCTATGATTCATTGCTCAGACTGGTTAATGGTCAGAAAATGGACGGGTTAAGTGATCTTGCCGAAAAAACAGAGAAGGTATTGACAGCAAAAATTGATCCTGAAATAACAGCAATAATCAGCAATGCTACAATGATCTACTTTGCTGGGAGAAATACCGGGGTTGCAGAGGAGCTTGCACTAAAAACTAATGAGATAACAAGAAAAAAATCAGCTTTCCTCGAAGGAACTTTTGCCGTTCATGGTATTGAAGAGGTGATGGATAAAACTGAAGTTGTTATCTGGATTGAACCTTTTCCGGCAGAAGAGGAGAAATTTAACGAATGTCTGGTTAAAGGAGTTGGCCTGAATATCATTGCTGTCTCTACCAAAAAGACCATGTTCCCCACAATTATTATTCCTGATGCAGGCCAGTACGCTGAATATGTTCAGCTTGCAGCAGGATGGAATATCCTTGTTGAAACAGGTATCGCTCTGGGTATCAATCTTGATAAACCTACAAGAGCACGTAAAGTAGGAAACGAATACATACCGGAATAAAATACTGAGAATAGGGTACCAACCTTCGCTCGGGCTAGGTTGGTAAAGCAGGGCGAACGTGTCCGCCATAGATTTAGCGAAGGCGGAAGGCACAGGACTAAGGTTTAAGGTTTTAACGAATTTTGTATAGGTCCAGGTGTTCTGTGCCTTTTTATTCCATTCGTGATACTCTGTCCCCGAAAATAAACAGGATATGAAGTTGACCTACTGAATCAAAAAAGTTATATCTTGCTTAGCAAATTCAAAAAGTAATCAAAATTAAGATATGTCAAAAAAAGAAGTAGCAGTTGGTATAGACATCGGAGGTACAAATACAGTGTTTGGATTTGTTGACAGGGAAGGTAACATTCTGGGTGAAGACAGATTAAAAACCTTTCATTATGATGAGATTGAAGTATTTGTTGCCGCATTGTATGAAAAGATACAGGTTACATCCCAAAAAATCGGCAACGGAGCCGAAGTGATTGGTTTCGGAATCGGAACACCCATGGGTAACATAAATAAGGGTACGATTGAGCATGCAGCCGGACTCCCCTGGAAAGGAATTGTTCCTCTTGCAGATATATTTCACAGGCATACACCACTTCCCGTTATTGTAACCAATGATGCTAATGCTGCAGCTGTTGGCGAAATGGTATATGGAGGAGCTAAGGGGATGAAGAATTTTGTGGTCATCACACTGGGAACCGGACTTGGAAGCGGATTCGTTATTGACGGGAAACTTGTTTATGGTCACGATGGATTCGCAGGGGAAATCGGACACACTGCTATCCGCCCGGGTCCGTCAAACCGCGATTGTGGCTGCGGAAGAAAAGGATGTCTCGAGACTTATGTCTCAGCAACAGGATTGAAGAGATCGCTACTTAAAATTATGGCTGACAGCAATGAACCAAGCGAATTAAGGAAAATAAGCTTTGAGGAACTCGACGCGGAAATTATTCATGATGCCGCCAAGAGGGGTGATTATATAGCCAAGAGAGCATTCACTCATACAGGAAGGATGCTGGGATTCAAACTCGCAGATGTAGTGGCTCATACAAACCCTGAGGCGATATTTTTATTCGGAGGACTTGCACTCGCTAAAGATCTTATTTTCGAACCTGCAAAGGAATATATGGAGGAGAATCTTCTCAGCATTTATAAGGGGAAGGTGAAACTTCTACCTTCAGAGCTCAGTACTCATAATGCAGCAGTACTCGGAGCAAGTTCGCTTGTATGGTCAGTAAAAAAATAATGAAATAAAAATTAACTCCTTTGGATATGGCAAACTTTCCTGCAGTTCTGAATCATATTCTGGGAGTTGTATTTATAGTTATTGTTTTCGCTCTGGCTTATGCATATCTGAAACCTCACCAGCTTCATAAACGCAGGATGCTATCAACTCTTCTTCTGAAAGTGAGCTATCTGTTTTACCTGCTTGTACTTCTGATAATCATTTATCTGTCAGCTCTTGTAAGAGGTGGTTTGGAAACGGTGTTTTTTGGCATTGAATTTTTTGCTTTCCTTGTGGTGCTGTTCGTTCCGACAATCGGAATCTTTGCCCGCAAACTTGGTCAGTTCAGTAAAAAGAGAGAGGGATATAATTACTTTTTTACAGCTGTAAACATTCTTTCGGTGGTGGCAATTCTTGTAATGTATTTTGTTTAAAAACGACAATTTAGATATTACATAATATATCTTAAAAAACCTTAATGATGCCCGGGTCAATCCTTTGCCTCAGGATGTAAAACATTGAACCAGAAAGGAACAGCCCGGGAAAGCACGTTTTGCATCATATCATCTTTATATAATCATGTGAGCATACAGATGTAAATCAATTTGTAAATTTGTCAGATGAAATTTAAAAAGCCAAACCTATGATCAAGGAAAGATTAATCGGGTATATTGAACAGAGTATCAGGCAAAACTGGGAAATTGAAGCCTTGTCAAACTACAGGGAAAAGGGCTATTCTTACAAGGAAATTGCAGAGAATATTCTAAAGTTGCATATTCTGTTCAGAGGATCAGGGATTAATGAGGGTGATAAAATTGCTCTTGTTGGCCGAAACTCTGCAAACTGGTGTATAACTTATCTTGCAGCTGTGACCTATGGTGCCGTTATTGTACCGATCCTTCCTGATTTCAAACCTGATGACCTTACTAATATAATTGTCCATTCAGACTCAAGACTTCTCTTTGTAGATGATAAAATCTATGAACAGTTCGACCTGGCTAAAATGCCTGAGATAACAGGAGTCTTGTCACTCGACGATTTCAGATTGATTAAGGCCGTCAATCAGACTTTAGGTGAGTGTTTTGCATCTTTAAACGAGAGCTATGACAAATCATTTCCGGTACTAAAAAAGGAGGATATTAAATTCTCAGAGATATCAAATGATAACCTGGCAGTTATAAGTTATACCTCGGGAACCACAGGGTTTTCGAAAGGGGTAATGATAACTCATAACAGTCTGGCAGCTAACGTCAGGTATGCTCAGAACAACATGCCCTTAAAACCCGGCGACCCGCTTGTATCATTTCTTCCGCTCGCTCATACCTATGGCTGTGCATTTGAATTTCTTTTCCCGTTTACTATCGGTTGCCATATAACCATTCTCTCAAAAACCCCGTCACCTCAGATTATCATTCAGGCTTTTAAGGAGATCAAACCCCGGTTAATACTTTCTGTTCCGCTTGTCATCGAGAAGATCTTCAAGAAACAATTGCTGCCGGTCATTAGTAAGCCTCATATGAAAATTCTGCTTGCCATTCCACTGGTGAATAAGATTCTGTATAAGAAAATATCGGAGAAGCTGGTAGAAACATTTGGAGGAGAATTTAAGGAAATTGTGATTGGCGGTGCTGCCTTCAATGCTGATGCTGAGAAATTTTTCAAAAAACTCAATTTTAAATTTTCTGTCGGATATGGAATGACGGAATGTGGTCCGCTCATAAGTTATGCCTCATGGGACACTACCAAACTAGGCGCATCAGGAAGAGCCGTAGATACTCTTGAAGTTAAAATAGACTCTCCTGATCAGGAAAATATTGTCGGTGAAATTATTTTGCGGGGTGATAATGTTATGGCCGGATATTATAAGAATGAAAAAGCCACCCGTGAGATGATTGATGAAAAAGGCTGGATGCATACAGGTGATCTCGGTATCATTGACAAAGCGGGCAATATTTTTATAAAGGGAAGGAGTAAAAGTATGATCCTGGGACCATCAGGAAAAAATATCTATCCTGAAGAAATAGAGGCATTTATTAATAATAAGGATTATATTGTTGAATCAGTTGTAATTTCTGTCGATAACAAACTGGTCGCACTGGTGTTTCCTGATTATGAGATGATGAAGCGCGACAATATTACCGAAGAACAGCTAACTGAAATTTTTGATAAGACCAGGAAAGAAATCAATGAAAGGCTGCCGGAATTTATGGCTGTGAGCAAATTCAGGATTCATCCCGAAGAATTTGCAAAAACACCGAAGAGAAGCATTAAAAGATTTTTATATACTAAAGAATAAATTCTGTTTCATGCAACTATATGTGGTAATCGTAGCTGGCGGTAGCGGAAAAAGGATGGGAGCGGAAATTCCGAAGCAGTTTCTTGAACTCGCAGGGAGACCAGTTCTTATGCATACCATTGAAAGGTTCAAAAAATTCAATGAAGGGATAGAAATAATAACGGTTCTTCCCGAAAACCAGCTGCGATTCTGGATTGACCTTCAGAAGAAGCATTCTTTTAATGTTCTGCATACGCTTGTTAAAGGAGGATCAAACCGTTTCTATTCAGTCAGAAGCGGACTTAAATTTGTAAATGATCCGGGTCTGGTAGCTATTCACGACGGAGTGAGACCATTTGTCAGCATTGATACGATTAAGAGGTGTTTCGAATCAGCCGAAAAACTTGGCAATGCTATTCCGTCTGTTTCTCCGACAGAATCTCTGAGAATAGTAACAGACCAGGGAAGTGTACCGGTTAACAGGTTCAGTGTAAAACAGATACAGACACCACAGGTGTTTAATGCCGGATTGATTAAAGCGGCTTACCGTCAGGAATATAGTCCGGAATTCACCGACGACGCAACTGTACTTGAAAGGACCGGCGAGAAGATCAATATAATTGAGGGTAACAGGGAAAATATAAAGATCACCAACCCTGAAGATCTGCTGATATCCACGGCACTATTACAAACTATCTCCTCATAAGTACGCCCCCCTGAGCCATTTTTCCTATCTTGCATCATATTTGTTTACCGGGTATGTTTGAGAAAAAATTATTTGACTATAAGGGGCTGGAGGTAAGAGTTTCAGATTATGCAAATGAAGGGATACTGGATATCCTTAATCATGCAGTACAGGGAACCGAGGGAGGACTTAGATTTTCTCTTCAAAATATAGCACCCCGCATTCTGGCATATAAGGATCAGATAAGGTTTATTTCACTTTACAGAAAAAGCCAGATTACCGGCACTGTCGGGTCCTGTTACAGAGTTTCCGGACAGGGAAATCTCAGATATCCAACGTCTTATCTTCGTTATCTTGCCTTTCAGTCGGTCTATCAGTCTGATAATGGATGGCGCAAACGTAAAAAAGAACTCATCAAACACGAAAAGGACGACAGTTTTAAACAAAAGACGTTAGAGATCTTCGGCAAACCTCATCTGCTTGACTTAAATGATGTCTTTGAAGGTGACAGGCACATTATGTATGCCTTTGTTGAAAGCAAGAATGAGAGATCAAAGAATCTTGTTAATCAGGCAGGATACGAATATATCAGGTCTTTCCTCACAGTGGCATTCAGCCGTTACTCTCCCAAACATGCTAAAGATGTCATTAAGCTGAGAGATGATGAAAAGTCAAAAATGGAACTTCTTCTAAAAGAATATTATATTGATTATTCATTCTTCAGTACTGATTATGCCTTTTTTGGAGACAGATATTATGTATTAAAGGAAGGTGATGAAATAATTGCCGGGGTAAGCGCTATCCCCTCTGTTTATAAAGTCTATGATATTCCGGGAATATGGGGATGGGTTATGATGAAAGTGTTACCTAAAACTCCATATTTCAGGAAATTATTCAGACCCGGTGAATTCAGATATCTTGTTTTCGATGCGATTTATTGCAGGAAGGGACATGAGCATAAACTTGGAAAGCTCTTTGAATCAGCCTGTGCCGCCGAGGGTTTTCATACCGGACTTACCTGGCTCGATGATCGCAGTCAGCTGTACGATAAAATACGCACAGTTGTAAAAATGGGTGCATTAAACAGGATGCTTAATGCAAAACCCGGGCTGGTATATTCAAAGTTCATTAACTTTCCTGAAAAAGAGAAGGAGGTTTTTTATAAAGCTCCGGCTTATATTTCGGGGTTTGATTTTTCGTGATCATCTAAAATTATTTGATTTAAATTATAAGGCTCTGCCAAATGGTACTTTCGCTCTCATTGCCTTTGTGTTACTTTTCTTTTTACTTTGTGACCCTTTGTGGTTCAATTCTTTTTTTCTACCACAAAGGAACACTAAGGGTTTCACGAAGGACACAAAGGACTTATTGTACTTCCTCGCTAATAAATTAGATATATAGTAATGATTAGGAAACTATTTCTTCTATTCGCTTTGTCCCTGCTCATAGCAGCAATAAATACACTCTCAGCCCAGCAGTCAGGCATAGATAATAAAATGCAATGGTTTAAAGATGCCAGGCTTGGAATTTTCATTCATTGGGGAATCTATGCAGTTGACGGAATTGATGAATCCTGGTCATTCTACAATGGCTATATTTCTTATGATGATTATATGAAGCAGCTTAACGGGTTTACAGCTTCGGCCTATAATCCTGCTGATTGGGCTTCACTTATTAAGGAAAGCGGTGCAAAATATGCTGTAATGACTTCAAAGCATCACGACGGTGTTGCACTCTGGGATACAAAACAGGGAGATCTTAGTGTCGTCAAAAAAACTCCTGCTGCAAGAGACCTTGTTACCCCGTTTGTTACTGCTCTCAGGAAACAGGGGATTAAGGTAGGTATATATTTTTCCATGCTTGACTGGTCAAATCCCGATTATCCTAATTTTACAAAGAAGGAACAACGTTATACTGAAGATTCAACAAAATGGTCGAGGTTTTTGCATTTCGATTTTGGACAGATCAGCGAGATTGGTAAAAATTTCAACCCCGATCTTTACTGGTTTGACGGCGACTGGGAGCAGAGCGCTGAGAAATGGAAAGCTGCTGAAATACGCAAGATGATACTCGACAGAAACCCGGTTGCTGTTATCAACTCACGTTTACAGGGCTATGGTGATTATGCTACCCCGGAACAGGGACTTCCGGTTAAAAGACCTGCAGAAAAGTACTGGGAACTTTGTATGACAATAAATGATTCTTGGGGTTATCAGCAAAATGACAGAGAATTTAAATCGCCCGGTCAGATTATTAATATATTTTCTGAATGCCTGTCCAAAGGTGGCAATATGCTGCTCGATATCGGACCAAAAGCAGATGGTTCAATTCCTTCCGAAGAGGTGAATGTTCTGAAGGAGTTAGGAAAATGGACCAGGAAACATGCTGAGGCCATTTATGGAACTGAAGGAGGCCTTCCGGCCGGATGCTTTTATGGCCCCTCAACATTATCAAAAGACAGCACCATGCTGTATCTTTTTGTACATGGAAATCCCAAAGGGCAGGTAATGCTTCAGGGAATAAAGAATAAGATAAACAGGATCTATGTTGTCGGCAATGGAACCAAGCTGACCTGGAAAGAGTATCTCAAGCCATACTGGAGTGCAAATCCGGGACTTATCTTTATCGATCTTCCTGAAACGGTACTTGATTCTTATATGACAATACTCGCTGTCGTTCTCGATAAAAGTTTAAAAACAGAAAGGTTATGAATAAACTCAGGATCCATTATTTTCAGCATGTTGCTTATGAGGGACTGGGAAACATTGGGGAATGGATTATATCAAATGGTCATTCTCTGACTTCAACAAGATTTTTTATGGGCGATAAGCTTCCGGAAGTAACAGATTTCGATATGCTGATTATTATGGGGGGGTCGATGAGTGTTAACGATGATAATATTTATTCATGGCTTTCACCGGAGAAGCAGTTTATCAGAAAGGCCGTTGAAGCCGGTAAAATAGTATTGGGAATATGCCTGGGATCACAACTTGTTTCATCAGCTCTTGGAGCTAGGGTGATTCAGAACAAAGAGAAGGAGATTGGCTGGTTCGATATTGAATTGACTCCGGAAGCACTTTCGGGAAGTATATTTCATGATCTGGGCGACAGGATAAAAACATTTCACTGGCATGGCGACACCTTTGACCTTCCGGATGGAGCTATTCTTCTTGCTTCCTCTGCCGGGTGTAAAAATCAGGCCTATGTTTATAAAGAAAGAGTACTTGCTCTTCAGTGTCATTTCGAACCGACTCCTGACTCATTACAGCAAATGATTGATCATGGCAGGGAGGAATTGAAAAAGGGGAAGTATGTCCAGACGGAGGAAGAACTGACTGCCGGAAAAGATCTGTTTGAATTGAACAGGGGAGTTCTCTTTACGATCTTAAACAGACTGGCAGATAAGTGCCAGGAATAACACCAGTCTGCCAGTATATTAAAATAGATTTTAAGGTTTTATCTCTCGAACAGACCTCCCAGTACGGAACCTGATTCTTTCCTTGCATTTCCTCCGTAAGGCGAGAGCGCCCTTATGAGTTTTCTGATAGGCATTGACTGCAGCCATACTTTTCCTGTTCCTCTTATGGTAGCAAGAAACAGACCTTCACCTCCGAAAACCATTGTTTTCAGGCTGCCAGTCGCCTCTATATCGAAATCAAGAGTGGGTTCAAAGGCAACCACGCAGCCAGTATCAATCCGAAGGGTTTCATTGTTCAGCTGGCGTTCTATTACGGTACCTCCCGCATGGATAAAGGCTTTTCCGTCACCTTCCAGTTTTTCAAGTATAAATCCTTCTCCCCCCAAAAGACCTGATCCTATCTTCCGGTTAAGAGTTACTGAAAGTTTTGTTCCCAGAGCAGCGCAGAGAAATCCGTCTTTTTGTACGATGAGGCTGTTTCTGACCTGACTGAGATCAACAGGAATAATCGTTCCGGGATATGGAGCAGAGAATGCGACTCTGCTTTTTCCGTATCCATTATTTGTAAAATGTGTTAAAAAGAGAGATTCTCCGGTTATCAGTCGCGACCCTGCTGAAAGCAATGTACCCATTAATCCCTGGTTTGGTGTGGAACCATCACCCATCTTTACTTCGAAAGTAATTCCGTCTTCCATATATACCATGGCGCCTGCCTCGGCAATCACTGTTTCGTGCGGATCGAGCTCAATTTCAACGAACTGTATGTCGTTGCCGAAAATCTTATAATCAATTTCATGTGATACCATAGATTGTTTTTAGCAGTTGATTCTTTTAAAAATTATTATCGAAATTTAAGAATCTGCATCCACTATGCAAAATGAATAAATAAAATAGTTTAAATTTGTTTCGGGAAAATACGAAATGTATTTAGTGATGACAGAAAAAGAAAATACTTCACGGAGAACCAGGAAAAAATAGCACGATATGCAAAAGCATTGTCTAATCCGGTCCGTGTTTTTATTCTGGATTATCTTTCAAACAACCTCAATAAGTGTTGCTACAGTGGAGACATGGCTGAAAATTTGCCTATTGCCCGCTCTACATTATCTGAACATCTGAAGGAGTTGAAAAATGCAGGCCTTATTCAGGGAGAGATCAATCCTCCGTATATAAAATATTGTATAAATCCCGAACACAGGGAAGAAGCTAAATTCCTGTTAACAAGATTCTTTAACAAATAAAAAATTTAATATAACATTTCGGGTTTATACGAAACACAATGAACCCTTAAATAATATTGAATAAAAAAATTATTATACTCTTTCTGCTGCTGCCGGTTTGGATTTTGATTTACCATTTTTTACAACCTGTATCCGACTGGCTTATTGATTAGGTTTTAGGACTTGCTAAAGGGTCTCATCTGACTGAAGCCTTACGATTTTTTATATTTGAGTTGCCGAAGGTTTTAATGCTTCTCACCCTGAATATTTTTTTCGTTGGAATAATACGTTCATATTTTTCAGCTGAAAGGACCCTTAAGGTTCTTGAAGGCAAATCACTTTTAACAGGAAATGTTCTGGCTTCGTTACTTGGCGTTGTCACTCCGTTTTGTTCATGTTCGGCAATACCTTTGTTTTTAGGTTTTGAAGAAGCGGGAGTTCCCCTGGGTGTTACATTTTCGTTTCTGATTGCATATCCGATGATTAATGAGGTTGCCGGAATACTGTTGTTTGGCATGTTTGGCTGGGAAACTGCACTTATTTATGTCATCACGGGTTTAATTATTGCAATTATTGCAGGGTTTATTATAGGCAGGCTAAAACTCGAACATTGGGTTGCAGACTGGGTGTACCAGACCAATTTGGGAAATGAGGAGCAAGGTGAAGAAGAACAAAAACTTTCTGACCGTATGCGGTTTGGCTATGATGCTGTGAGAGCTATAGTAGGCAAAGTATGGATTTATGTCGCTATTTGTATTACAGTGGGAGCTGGTGCCCATGGATATGTTCCACAGGATTTCATGGCTGCTCTTATGGGCAAATCCGAATGGTATAGTGTTCCTCTTTCAGTACTCATTGGCGTTCCTCTCTATTCTAATGCAGCAGGAATAATCCCGTTTGTTTCAGTGCTGATTGAAAAAAAAGCAGCTACCGGAACATCGCTTGCATTTATGATGGCTGTTATTGGCCTATCGCTTTCTGAAATGATAATACTTAAAAAAGTCCTGAAATTGCCGCTCATATTAACCTTTATTGGTATCGTAGCAGTCGGGATAATGATAGTTGGGTTTCTTTTTAATGCAATCATGTAACAATTATAGCGTAACTTAAAAATTCTCGTTATGAAAACACTGGGATTTATTGGAGGAGGGCGCATTACCCGAATCCTTTTACAGGGATTTAAAACGGCAAACGTTTCATTTGAAAAGATTCATGTTTATGAAACGAATGAAATGGTGCTCAATGCCCTGAAGACTGATTATCCTCAAATTGTATCTGCAACAACAAATCCAGAGGTGGCTGCCTCTTCTGACTGAGTTTTTATTGCATTGCATCCACTGGTTATGATGGACACATTGCAGACAATTAAAAATTTTTAATGTCCCACTGGTGATAAGGATACCTTTCAGCTTGCTGCAACAAAGTTATATCAGTCTGCCGCGAGATGGGCCATTAATTGTTGCTGATTCAGTAGGCTTGCGCAGTCATGAGGCAATGGAATTTCTTAAAGGCAAAGGTTTTCTTAATATAGCAAATCTCTCAGGGGGAATTGTTGATTGGGAGCGCGACGGGCTCCCCCTGAAAACTGACAGAACGGAACAGTTGGATGGCTCCTGTATAAGCCAGTTGCGGCCCAGACATAAAAAAAGCAATTAAAAGGTATTTTGACACAAAAATTTAACATATATCATGAAAGTATTAATTCTATGCACCGGTAACAGTTGCCGAAGTCAGATGAAACATGTCCGGTATTCTCAGGCAAAGTGAAGCACCGGTTGCACATTGGTTTTGAGGGTCCCTCTCATGCCACTGGTACTGATGAATTTATATGGCATGAGTTCCGCAGGGTAAGAGATGAGATAAAGGCCAGATTTTATGAATTATACACCGGAGAAATAAAAGCAAATTTATAATTCGAACATTTTCATCATAAAATAATATTAAACAATAAAACTATGCCAGCATCTAAGAGATTAAAGTTTTTTGACCGTTATCTGACCTTATGGATTTTTCTTGCCATGCTGACAGGAGTATTGGCAGGGTGGTTCAGTCCGAACGTCGCAAAATTCTGGAACAGCATGTCTTCCGGAACAACCAATATTCCCATTGCTATCGGATTGATCGTAATGATGTTTCCTCCACTTGCCAAAGTAAAGTATGAAGAGTTGGGAGATGTTTTCCGCAACACAAAAATTCTTGGTTTGTCGTTAATCCAGAACTGGATAATCGGTCCTGTTCTGATGTTTGTTCTGGCAATTATTTTCCTGCGTTTCAACATTGATTACATGTATGGTCTGATACTAATCGGCCTCGCCCGTTGTATTGCAATGGTAATTGTATGGAATGACCTTGCAAGGGGAGACACTCAGTATGCTGCAGGTCTGGTGGCATTTAATTCTATTTTTCAGGTGCTTTTCTTTTCGGTGTATGCATATTTGTTCATAGCGGTACTACCAGGCTGGTTTGGTCTTCCGGTAAATGATACTGTATCTCAGATCACCATAATGCAGATTGCAAAAAGTGTATTTATTTACCTTGACATCCCATTTATTGCAGGATTTCTTACCCGTTTCGTGCTGATCCGTCTTAAAAGCGCGGAATGGTATAATACAAGGTTCATACCAAGGATCAGTCCATTAACCTTAATTGCACTTTTATTTACTATTGTGGTGATGTTTTCCCTCAAGGGAGAATATATAGTGAAGATTCCGCTGGATGTGCTCAGGATTGCAATCCCGCTGATTATATATTTTATCATCATGTTTGTTGTATCATTCGTTATGAGCAAGCGTGTAGGAGCGAACTATGAACAGGCTACCACCCTGTCATTTACCGCAGCAAGTAACAATTTTGAGCTGGCTATAGCAGTTGCGATTGCTGTTTTTGGCATTAACTCGGGAGAAGCCTTTACGGCTGTAATTGGTCCGCTCGTGGAAGTTCCGGTGATGATCAGCCTGGTGAATGTTGCTTTCTGGTTTAAGAAAATACTTTTTAAAAGTGCTGTCATATAAATCAGGTGTCTTCCAAAATGTTAACTGAAGAACAGTGAATATTTTCGGGGACCTGGCTGTTATAAGAAATTTTTGTGCTATTTTTGGCGCAAATTCTGAATAATACAATTGTTTAGAAATTCCGGGTTGTTAGCTCAGTTGGTTTAGAGCATTACCTTGACAGGGTAGGGGTCACTGGTTCGACTCCAGTACAACCCACGGACAAATTAGCGCAAACAGTGATATCATAACTGAATGCGCTTTTTTCTTTTAAGTGTTACTGAAACTATACTGAAACATTTATGCGATTTAACGCAATTGAATATTTATCACAATTTACTTTATTTTAAGAAATCTTGGATGGAAGGGTGTGCAAATAAATGAAGATTCTATTTAAGTTTTAAGTGAGAACAAATCTCTTTTTCTATTCTATATATTCTATTTCTCTTGTAACAATATAATAACGATTGCCTAATCCAGAGTCATTAATACTTAGGATTAGTTTGGTCCAGTCCTTTCTTTCATTGTAAGTATATGATAGATTATAGATCGATTTATTTGATATCGTTTCTAAGAGATCGTAATGTTCTTTTTTTATAAGATTATTGACATCACTTTTAAATTCGATAATATCGCCGAAACTATTTAATTTAATTTCAATGAGTATTCTTATAGGATCATTTAACTGGCCAGACTCAGATTCAGAACCAGAATACCCTTCCTTAATAACCTGAGTCGCTTTCCCCTCTATATAATTAGAATAGGATGTAGTGAAGTCTGTAATGGTTTTACCATTTTTATAATATCTATACCTTTCTACTTTGATTTTGTTATCATAGCTTCTCTCATAATTGTATTCCATTATATAATTCTCTTCACCAAAGCCTTCCTCTACCATTTTGATATATTTGTCAGGATCTAAGGATGGTTGATCATAGTAATAAGTTCTTTTTTCATGTAAATTATTTTCATTATATCTTTCCTCTGTAATGATTTGTTCTGTGTAATTACGAGAGTATAGTGTCTTTCCTAATATGCTACTGTTTGACCTTTCAATTTTTTGGGTAAGTTGACCCTGATTATCTCTGATATATTCTGTAGTAAAGGATCCTCCGTCTAAAACTTCTTTAATTAATGCCAACTTTCTAGTTGACGGTGAATAATAGCTTTGAGTTGTGCGAGAGGTGACTCTCTCTTTCCCATCTTGATCAATATTAAGTGTTTCAAAATAAACGACATTGTTGTATTTATCAAAATGACTTATGAGCCAAGAAAAGTCTAATCCCATCGTCTTATCGTAACCCAGGCTATATGCTGGTTTATCAATGACAAGTTTGTTGAATTCATATTTTGCGAAGTAGGTTCTAGTCTTGATAATTTTAACTACATCCGCTTTCTGGGATTTAGTATTGGAACAACCTGATACCGTTTGTATGATAATCAGCGTAATGAAGCATAATAAATTTATCTTCTTTTTCATTATCTCAATTTTTAGTGATTAATATTTTACCTTTTGAAAAGGTGTATCCGCCCGGGTAACTACACCTTTTTAAAGTGCCTGGATTTTGATATTATTTCGCGGGGAGTAATTTCTCCAACTGGTTCGCCGGGTAATCCGGGATTTTATCGAGTGCGTTTTTTAACCATGTAAATGGTTCCACCCCTCTTATCTGACAAGTGGCAAGAAGTGAGTAGATTACTGCTGCACGCTGGGCTGACTCATGTGATCCGGCAAAGAGATAGTTCTTCCTTCCCAAAGCCACGGGGCGAATACTGTTTTCGATAAGATTATTGTCAATATTAAACCGTCCATCGTCTGTGTACCTTATCAATCGTGGCCAAAGGTTCAAAGTGTAATTTATTGCCATCCCTATCGCACTTTTTGGCAATACCTTGCCGGACTCTCTGGTGAGCCACTGCTCAATTTCGCCTATGATAACCACTGACTGCTCCTGCCTGAGAGCCTTTAATTCATCGTATGTTAACTCTTTATTCCTGGCTTCACGTTCGATATCATACAGCCTACCTATCATCGTTAATGCCTCTTCAGACCTCTTGGGGTCATTGTCCTTCGAATGCTCAAATTTACGTCTTGCATGAGCCCAGCAGGCAAGATGCTTTATCTTTCCAGGAACGCCCAGATCAGAGTATGCATTATATCCATCACTTTGAAGATCTCCCGAAAAATCCTTCAGAAAGTTTTTTGGTCCCTCACGACCCCGGGTCTGCCGGTAATCAAAACAGACCAGCCGTTGTACAGGATCGTAGTACACCCAGTAATAACCCCGGTGTGTTGCTCCCGGCTTATCCTCAGTGAGTACCGCGATGGGCGTCTCATCTGCCTGAAGGTAATCGGATGTTACTATTATCCTCTTTAAAACGTCATATACCGGAACCAGCCATCTCTCTATTGCTGTATTGGCCCATCCGCCTATTGTGGAATCAGGTATGTGAAGATTCTGACGTTTAAAAATCTTGCTCTGACGGTAATAAGGAATATGATCTGTAAACTTACTGATCAATATTTGTGCAATCATAGATGCTCCTGCATTGCCTTTTGGTATTGGAAGGGAAGGAAGCTCTGCTATCTCAATGCGTGTGGCTTCATCGCTGGATTCAATAATGTACTTCGGCCTGATGATCTGACGGACATAGATATTGGCAGGATCGTACTCAAGTATTTCTGTGATCTCCTTGCCGATAAGCTTTGCCCCTTCAGGAAGGTTCTCTGGTTCAATGACCTCTGTCTTACGCGGCAGATGTGCCGGAAGTTCTGCCCTGAGCGGGTGTTTCTTCTCACTGGCCTGAGGCTTGGTGCGTGTATATGCGATATCTTCCTTCTTTGGTTCTGTAATCTCTGCCTGAGGTAAATCAAACAGTGTGCTCTGAAGTGGGTCGGGGGTAATAAACCGCTCCCTTTTGGAGCCATATATCAATCGCTGTAGTTCCGCAAGCTGGTGTTTGAGCCATTCGATCTGGGATTGTTGTTCCAGCAAAGTGGATTTTTGCTCCAAAAATTGATGGTATTCCGCTTTTGATATGGTTATTGTTTCCCCTCTTGTCATGATATAAAATTACATCATGAAAGCATTGATTATATTTATATTACACCTGTTATTATAAACAAAATAAATAAAAATTGTTGTTAAAAACGTCGCCTTTTTCTTGCATTTTTCAT